>Ga0315295_10002543_pt1 | contig 15444 bp, 12 predicted proteins | sample YL17G14_0_MG_FD_204453 | JGI IMG/M metagenome (GOLD analysis project Ga0315295, IMG submission 204453) | Sediment microbial communities from Yellowstone Lake, YNP, Wyoming, USA - YL17G14_0 | ecosystem: Environmental > Aquatic > Freshwater > Lake > Sediment | place: USA: Wyoming | collected...
TTTAAATTTTGTTAAGCGTTTTTCATGAATCCTTTTCTGTGTTTATCTGTGTTCATCTGTGTCCAATAAAATTTTTTTGGTTGCGGCGCAGCCGCGCTAAGTTTATCTGTGTCCCATTAGGTTTTTTCATTTTCCCTTGCCCCTTAGCAGGGAAATGGTATTGTAATAAGGAATGAAATGACAGGAGGGGCAGTTATGAACGTGGGCGAGCGGATCAAATTTCCCTTCGGCGGGAAAGAAAAAGAAGGGGTGGTCACCCGGATTTTTCCCAAAAAGGTGTACCTGAAAGTGGATTTCCCGAAACACCCGGGCAAAGTCGTCATCCGGTCCCTGGCCGAACTGGAGGGAAAGGTTTCCAGAGAGAAGAAGAAAGCGAAAAAGGCGAAGAAAGAGAAGGCCACCCGTTCCCCAGAAAAGAAGGGCGAAGAGAAAAAGGGATAGACAGCCGCCGGAGAGACTCCTACAACCTTGAGTCTTTCTGCTGCTTTTCTTTCCGTTCGCGGGAGAAACGCCGGTACAGGTAAATCCCCAGTCCCGCCGCAATCAGGATTTGAGCGGCCACGCAGATGATCAACAGGGCGAAAGCGGTCATAGGTTCCGTGTCCGGTGAACGAGTGGAGAACCTCTCCTCACCCGCTCAGAATTTTACCGAGAAGGAGGAGAATTCCCCGCGATATTCTTCGGGTTGGACAATCAGCTCGGTGACGTGAGCGGAAGGAGGGCCCCGGCGGCACCACTGGACCATGGCCTCCACATCCTGGTCGTCCCCTTCGAAAACGGCGGCCACGGACCCATCCGGAAGGTTTTTCACCCAGCCGGTAATGTTGAATTTGGCCGCCTGCCGCTGGGAATAGTAACGGAAATTCACTCCCTGCACAATTCCTTTTGCGATTACCTTAGCACGTGACTTGGCCATTTCATGAACCTCCCCCCTTCACCCCATTCCCTCTCCCCGACGCGGGGAAGAAGGAGATGGTGAGGGGGATGCAATCGGGGTGTATTAGAGTGTTATCTCAACAATTCCAAAAATTCATCTTCCGATAAAATCTTTACGCCGAAAGCCTTCGCCTTTTCGTACTTGGACCCCGGGTCCTCTCCCACCACCACGTAATCCGTCTTCTTGCTCACCGCCGAGGAGGCCTTGCCCCCCAGCGATTCCACCCTGGACTCAGCTTCCTCCCGGCTCAGGGTCTTCAGCCCGCCGGTGAAAACGAAGCTCTTCCCTTCGAGTTTCAGGTCTTTGGGCCGCGGCCGGGCCGGCCGGGAAGGAACCTCCACCCCGAACTCTTTCAGCTTCCGGATGACTTTTTGGTTCCCTTTCTGTTCAAAGAATTTGACGATGGAGGAAGCAATCTGCTCCCCGATGCCCTTGATCCCGGTCAGTCTTTCTGAAGAGGCTTGAGAAAGCTCTTCCAACGTGGAGAATTCATGGGCCAGGAGTTTGGCGATGTGTTCCCCCACATGAAGGATCCCCAGGGCATAGATCAGCCGCTCCAGCGTGGTCTTCTGGCTGCTCCGGATGGCCGTGAGAATATTATCCGCCAGCTTGGGACCCATCCGCTCCAGGGTGAGCAGGTCATCAAGGGTCAGCCGGTAGAGGTCGGCGTAGTCTTTGATCAGGCCCTTATCCACGAGCTGCTCGATGATCTTCTCCCCCAAACCATCGATATTCATCGCGTCCCGGGAGGCGAAATGAAAGATGGTTTCCTTGAGCTTGGCCGGACAGGCGATGCCCGTGCAGCGGGCCACCGCTTCTCCTTCGGGTCGGTCGACTTCCGACCCGCAGACGGGGCACCGATCGGGCAGGCGGAATTTTTTCTCTTTTCCCGTTCGCTTTTCAGGGATCACCCGGACCACTTCGGGGATGACATCCCCGGCCCGCTGGACGACCACCGTATCCCCGATGCGGACATCTTTCCGGTCCACCTCGTCCTGATTATGCAGCGTGGCGCTGCTGACGGTGACTCCTCCCACCCGGACCGGTTCCAGGACCGCGGTGGGGGTCAGGGCCCCGGTCCTTCCCACGTTCACCACGATATCCAGAATCTTCGTGGTCACCTGCTTGGGTTTGAACTTGAAAGCCAGGGCCCAGCGCGGGCTCCGCGCGATGGTTCCCAGCGCTTCCTGGAGACGGAAGGAGTTGACCTTGATGACCACTCCGTCGATTTCGTAGGGGAGCTTTTCCCGGAGATCATCCATTTCCCGGTAATAGTCGAACACCTCGTCGATGTTTTTGCATCGCCGGCGGTTGGGATTGACCTTGAACCCCCACCCTTGCAGGGTATCCAGAAGCTCCCATTGGCTGGCGATGGCAGCTCCGGTGAATTGCCCGATGCCGTGACAGAAGATATCCAATGGGCGCCGGGCGGTGATGGAGGAATCCAGCTGGCGGAGGGAGCCGGCCGCCGCGTTTCGGGGGTTGGCGAAAAGGGACTCTCCGCTCCTTTCCCTCTTCAGGTTGAACTCCTGGAAGGCTTGGAGGGGAAGATAAACCTCGCCCCGGGCTTCCAGGCGCGAAGGAAGAGATCCTCCCTTTTTGAGAAGCAAGGCCATGGGAATGGATTTGACCGTTTTGAGGTTCTGGGTGACGTTTTCCCCCACCAGTCCGTCTCCCCGGGTGGAACCGGTGATAAAAAACCCATTCTCGTATACCAGCTCCACCGCCACTCCATCGATCTTCAACTCGACACAGTATTCCACATCCAGGTCGGTTTTAAGGCCCCGTTTGACCCGGCCGTCGAATTCCCGGACTTCCGCTTCTTCAAAGGCATTGGCCAGGCTGAGCATGGGAACGGCGTGACGGACCTCTTCGAACTTATCCAGGGGAGGGGCGCCCACTCGCTGGGTCGGGGAGTTGGGCGTGATGAGACGGGGATACTCCTTTTCCAACCCCTCCAGCTCGCGCATGAGCCGGTCGTACGACCCGTCGGAAATGACCGGGTCATCGAGGACATAGTAGCGGTAGTTGTGGAAGTTGAGCTCTTCCCGGAGCTTCTCGATCCTTTTCTTGGCCTGCGCTTCGTTCATATAAAATACCTTTGCCACAGAGGGCACAGAGACCACAGAGATATATGAAAAAACGAAAAATCATAGAACAAAACATTACTACCAAGAATTTTTGCGGGGAGTTGCTGAAAATAGTTGCCTTTATTATTTTATTCTATTTCTCTGTACTACTTACGTTCAAACTCTGAAAATTTTGTTAACCAAAATGATGTAGGGGCGGCCCTCTGTGGCCGCCCGCAAAATGGGCAACCACATCGGGTTGCCCCTACGATTTGGGTTGCGGCTCTGCCGCGCTGTGATCTCTGTGGCAAATTTAGCTTTTAGAGCCGCTACCAGGCCGAAGCAGCCCGCCAGCATCATGTTCCCGTGGGGAGCGGCCATGTAGTAACCCAAGCCCTCAACCAGAGACCGACGGGGTCCGGTGACGGCAACGAACCGAAATCCCTTCTTTCGGGAATATCCAGGATGATAGGCGCACCCGTGGCCCTGGTCCTGAAAGATTTCGTCATTGGTGAGGGCCTTCTTCGGGAAACGGGCCAGGATCCGTTTCAGTTTCTCCGCGGTCATCCGCCCGGTGTGATGTTCGAAGATGCCCCACACGCGATTCCCCCGGACCAGGGCTCCCAGGGTGTGCTGGTTTCCCAGGTTCAAAGCCACAAAGCCTTCATCCAGCTTCTCTGCAGCGGCGGGGTCGCAGAGTCCCCCCCAGACGGCGGCAGCACAGGTATCCATGACCGCGGCCCCGGGGACATCTTTCTGGACGGCAAGCATGCGGGTCATGTAGGGAGGGGGATGGAAATAGATCAGGTCGGTGAGGTTTCCTCCCGATTGGAGGAAGTTCTCCCAGTATTGAAATCGGAAACGGCGGTTGCTTCCCCGGGGATTAAAACCGTGATCCTGAACCGCCACAGCGAAGGCTTTGGGAAGGCTGATCTGAAAAGGTTTGAGTGCCTTGCGCAGCGCAGGCAGGTCCACGTCCCGGAGAGGAATCTCCACCGCCCCCTTGGGAGGATGGTCGGTGATTCTGACCCCGCTTTTCCGCACTCCGTCGAGGTTGTCATGAAGAGTCAGGGCGGCGGGTTCGGTGGCATATACCTTCCTCCCCGCCCGAAGGTGCTCCTCCACCGCCCAGGAGCAGGGCCCTCCTCCCATGGTGTTTCCGGAAAGGAAAATATTTTTTCTCTGAACCGTCGCTGCAGCGATCTTCCGAGCGACGAGTCGGGTGGGGGAGGGGAGGACCATCTGCACGCAATTTTCCATCGCCTTTCCTTCTTCATAGAGAAGGATATCCTGAGTTCCACTCCCCACATCGATGGCCAGGATTCTATTAGGGATTGCCGTCAAATTTCAGCTCCCTCAGTCAGAATCTGGATAAAAAGTAACATGTTCCGGGAAATTGTTCAAGGTAAAGGCCTTTCTTTTTATTGACCTCCTCCCCCGGGAAAATGTATGATGCCGGCGTAGGGGAAATCCATGAATGAATCCTTCCGCCGTCTCTTTTATCCCCGCTCCGTAACGGTGGTCGGGGCCTCGGGGAACCCTCTCAAGATGGGGCATCAATGCATGCTCAGCCTGCGGGAAATCGGCTTTCCGGGCCCGGTCTATCCCATCCATCCGCAGGAGAGAGAAGTCCTGGGAATCCGTGCTTTTCCGAATTTGGACCAAATCCCGGGCGAGGTGGATTTGGCCATCCTGGTAGTCCCGGCCTCCGAAGCCATTCTTGCCCTCGAAGACTGCCGGAGAAAAGGAATCCAGGGAGCGGTGGTCATCACCGCCGGATTCCGGGAGATTGAGGACTCGAAGGGGGAAAAGCTGCAGAAGGAGATGGCGGCGGTTGCCGCCCGGGGAGGGATCCGGATCATCGGCCCCAACACCTTCGGCATGGTCAATGTCCATGCGCGACTAAACGCCTCCTTCACTCCCATTTTCTCCCGGCTGAAACCCGGCTCCATCACCGTAGTCAGCCAGAGCGGTGGCGTTTCCCATCTTGTCGCCTACCAGGCTTTGGATGAGGGGGTGGGGCTGGGAAAGGTCATTGGGTTGGGGAATCGCTGCAATGTTGACTTTGCGGACCTGCTGCCCTACCTGGCCGATGACCCCGAGACTCGTTGTATTATTCTCTTCATGGAAGGCCAGGACGAGCCCAGGCCCCTTTTTCGGGCTCTGAAAGAAATTACCCCCCGAAAACCTGTGGTGGCTATGAAGGCCGGGAAATACGCCGTCTCCTTGAAGGCTGCCCAGTCGCACACGGGTTCCCTGGCAGGGCGTTCGGAGATCTATGAAGCCGCTCTGAGACAGGCGGGGGCGGTGGTCGTCCAGGAACCGCAGGAACTTCTAGACGTGGCCAAAATCCTGTCGATGGTCACGCCTTCCGCGGGCAGGAACGTGGCCGTCATGTCATTCCAGGCGGGACCCGGAATCCTGCTCACGGATGAGGTGGCGCGCCAGGGGTTAACGATGGCGGCTTTTTCTTCCAAGACCCAGGGAGATTTGAACCGAGTCCTTCCTCCCCTCACCATCCGCACCAACCCGGTGGATATGGCCTTTGCCCGGAATGAAGAAGCCTTTGAAGAGACTGTCAGGCTCATATTGAGCGATGAGAACGTGGATGCGTTGGTGATCTTTCTCCTTCACCACCCCTTCATGACTCCAGGTCGGATCAAATCCCCGGTTCTCCGCCAGAAACAGCGTTCTGGAAAACCGGTCTTGATCTGCGCCAATTCACCCCGGGGACTGATTGAAAAAGAAGTGGAAGAGTTGGAAGCCAGCGGGATACCGGTTTATTCCTTTCCCGACCGGACCATTCGGGCCCTGGCCGGCCTCATCCGGTATGGGGAAGTCCTAAGACGAACACGGGGAGGCGCAGAAAGAATGACGCGATGACGCGGGGACACGGGGACGCGAGGACACGGGGACGCGGGGAAAGGACTTCAAAAGGGACACCCTGTTTCCTACACCCTACACCCGACCCCCTACACCCTTTGCTGAACAATGAACACCCGACACTGATTAACCGACAGGAGACCAAACGGATGCGCGCACTGGAAGGGATAACAATACTCGACCTTTCCCGGCTGTTCCCGGGTCCTTACTGTTCCATGATCCTGGCCGATATGGGGGCCGATGTTCTGCGGATCGAAGACCGGCGGTTCCAGGGGGAGGGGCCGGGGATGCCAACGGTCATGCGCAACAAGAGGCACATGTCCCTAAACCTGAAACATCCCCAGGGGCTGGAGATTTTTTGTCGAATGGCCCGGAAAGCGGATGTGATCCTCGAGGGGTTCCGCCCGGGGGTCACGGATCGCCTGGGAATCGGGTACGGGCAGATGAAAAAACTGAACGAGAGATTGATCTATTGCTCCGTCACCGGGTACGGGCAGGATGGACCCTACAAGGATATGGTCGGCCATGACATCAACTACCTCAGCTTCGGGGGAGTCCTGGGCTTGACGGGAGAGCCGGGACGGAAACCGGTCATCCCCCCCATCCAGGTGGCGGACATGGCCGCCGGGGGAATGTACGCGGCCATTGGAATCCTGGGAGCCCTGTTCGTTCGTCAGACTACCGGGAAGGGACAGTACATCGACATCTCCATGATGGATGGGATTGTGGCCATGCTGCCTTTCCCGGCCAGTTTGCTTTGGGGGTTGGGAAAGACTCCCCGGCGGGGGGACACGCTGCTCAGCGGTCGTTTCCCCTGTTACAGCGTTTACGAAACCAGGGATGGAGAATACATTTCGATCGGGGCCCTGGAACCGCGTTTCTGGGTGGAACTCTGCAGGAAGCTGGGACGGGAGGATTACATTCCTCTCCAGTACGATGAAGGGGAGAAACGGGGGGAGATCTTTCTATTCCTGGAAAAAACTTTCAAGGGAAAAACCCGCGACGAGTGGCTGGAGGAACTCAAAGACCTGGATGTCTGTATCGGGAAAGTCCTTCACCTGGACGAAACCTTCAAAGATCCCCAGGTCGTTCAGCGCAAGATGGTAACCGAGTTCGACGATCCGAAGAAAGGAAAGATGAAGCTCCTGTCTTCGCCCATCAAGATGTCCGGGACTCCTCCCGATATTCGCAAGGCTCCTGCTGTTTTCGGGGAGCATACCGAGGAAGTTCTGAAGGAGCTGGGATTCAAAGAGGAGGAGATCCGGCAGATGAAAAAAGAAGGGGTGGTGTGAAAAGAGGAAAGGCTCGCCCAAAGGCCAATCTGCGGCTTTCCTTCCCTGAGAGCGCGCTGGAAGGCATTTCGCGGCAACTCCATAGTCCGTTCCCTTTCTTTACTTGTGGGTAAGCCCCTCGATCGGGGGGTGCTCGACGAGGAATTCCTCATCGACTTCGACCCCCAAACCTGGCTTGTCGAGGGGCCAAACATGCCCGTTCTTGTCCACTTCCCAAGGCTTGGAGACAAGCTCGTCGCGGAACTTGTTCGACTTAGAAACGTCAGCCTCGAAATAACCTGCATTCTCGATGGCCGCGAGGAAATGGATCGTCGCGGCCTGGTTCACGCCGGCCATCGAGCTGTGCGCGTGAATGGGCACCTTGTTTGCGGACGCTATGGCGGCGATCCGCAGCCCTTCCGTGATCCCTCCGATCTTGGAGAGGTCTGGCTGCCAGATCCTGACCGCGCCATCCTCCAGCAAGCGATTGAATTCGAATCGGGTGTAGTAGTTCTCGCCGGCAGCGAACGGGGTGCGTCCGAAAGACCTGGCCAATTTGTAGGCTGGGTAGTCGGGCGCAGGAAAGGGCTCCTCCAGCCAGCCGACACCCAGCTCGTCCATCGCCGGCATGACGGCCCGAGCATCGTCTAGCGTGTAGGCCGTGTTGGCATCGGTCAGAAGTACGAGTTCGCTGCTCAAGGCCTCGCGTACCGCGCGGATCCGAGCAATATCCCGTTTCGGAGTCTCGCCGACTTTCAACTTCACGGCCTGGTAGCCCGCGGCGACGAGGGACTGGACTTCCTCCACGAGTTTGGCTGGTTCCATATAGCCGAGCGCAACGCCCCCGGCATAGGCGGGCAGACCTTTGCGGGAGCCGCCCAGCAGCTGATAGATCGGCATTCCCGCAACCTGCCCGCGGATGTCCCAGAGCGCGAGATCGATGCCGCTCATGGCGATGCTGCAACCGGCGCCCATCCCGTAGCCGACCAACTGGTACCGGTAGATCCGCTCCCAGACACCGACCACATCCGTAGCCTCCATCCCGAGGATCAGCGGGCGCAAGGTCGCCTCAATGATCTTGGCCACGGCGGTGTGGGCCCGTGCGTGGTAGGATTCGCCCCACCCAACCAGCCCGCCAGCGGTGATTACCTTTACAATGACCACGTCTCGCTTGAGTACTGTGCCAATACCCACGGATATGCGATTTTCGGCAGGCAGCGGAAAGGAGATGGGGTATGCTTTTACATCCGTGATCGCCAGATCGTTCTTGGCCATCGGTACCTCCAATTTGAATTCTTTCTCGTCAGAGGCTTCTTATACCGCAAACAGCTCCCACCTACTAACGTTCAAGCTTATTAAATGTTGGAAAGATTTTTTCGAATGGAGGGACGGCCCTCCCGCCTGGGGGGGACCAGCCGCGAAATGGGCAAGGTTCACGCTCCGCGATTGGTTGTCCCTGCGATTTGGTTGCAGCTCGGCAACGCTTTGCTTTTCGGGGTGAGCCCTAGACGGAAAAATTTGCTTCCTGAGGGGCCGCGTTTTCTGCGGTTGGATGAGAAATTCTTTTTCCTTGCTCAGATCCGGCTTTCTTTGCCCGCTGAGGCCCATTGGAACCGGTCATGGAACCACGATCCCTTTTATGTAATGATCCGCACCCGTTTCTGCTATTTCGAAGCCTTTCGCCGTATCCTCAAGCTTGAATTCATGAGTTATGATCTGGTTGAGGGGAAGGATGCCTTTGAGGTATCCCCAAAGGCCCCTTCTTTGATCCTCTTTATAGTCTTGGGAATAGAAAGGGTGGGTGGAATGCAATATGGGGGACCGGAACATCAATTGATATCCGAGCGAAGATTCCCAGACTTGTCTGCCGGCGTAGAGCGAAGGGATCAGAATTTTGCCCCTGCCCTCATAGCCCAGCAGGGAGGCCGGTTTGACGATATCGCAGGCCAGCTCCAGACCGGCGATTTTTCCCGTAATCTCGATGACCACATCCACTCCGTGTCCATGAGTCAAATCCTGAATGTCCGCCGCCACCTTTCCTTTCATGGGGTTCAGCGTTTTCGTCGCCCCCATTTTCTTGGCCCATTCCAGACGTGAATCCACCAGATCGATCGCGACGACCTCCCGCGCCGCACTCCGGCTCACCCCGGCCAAGGTCATCAACCCCATCATTCCGCAACCGATGACCGCCACATAATCGCCGTATTCCGGATTCGCCGCCCGGATGATATTGCAGGTGGCGCCAAGAGGTTCGATCAGGCAATATTGGGGATCTTTCACCTCGGGCGGAAGCACAATCAGGGTCGCTGGATCCGCGTAAGCATGAGTCGCAAACACCCCTTTGGCCAGCCCGCTGACCCGATCCCCGGGTTTGAAGTCCTTCACCGCCTTTCCTACGTCCTCGATGACCCCCGAAGGCTCATGGCCGACTTCGAAGGGGTATTGGAGATTCGTCTGCATGTAAGGAATCCCATCCGGCGTCCGCGCGATGTGACTCTCGCCATGGTAGGCGGGCATATCGGAATGGCACAGTCCGCAGGATAGGATCCGCAACAGGACTTCGTTTTCATTGAGGGGCCGTATCGGCTCTTCCATGATTTCAAATTTTCTGGGCGCCACCAATTTCGCTGCTCTTCGCTTCATGTTATCTGTGCCTCCGATCCAGGATACTTTTTACCGCCCGGATAATGTTTTCCGCGGCCAGACCATGCCTTTTCCATATTTCATCCGTCGGCCCGATACAGCAAAATTCATCACAGATCCCGACCTTCTTAACGAGGGTAGGCGCGTTTTCGCATACGGCGGAGCTGATGGCTTCCCCCAAACCACCGACGGTATTGTGCTCTTCCACCGCTACGATTCCCCGCGTTTCCTCGGCAGCTCTTTGAATGGCTTCCCGGTCAATGGGTTTTACGGTGTGCATGTTGATCACCCGCGTGCTGATTCCTTCTTTCGCTAAGGCTTCCGCCGCCTGTAAGGCCAAGCCCAGAGGTTTCCCAATGGCCATGACGGTTACGTCCTTCCCCTCCCGCAAAGAAATCGCTTTGCCCAGTTCGAAAGGCCTATCTTCCTTCTCATACAGTTCTTCCACCTCGCCGAAAAAGGGATCCCGTTCCAATCTCAGGTATACAGGCCCCTCATAATCCAGAATCGCTGCCTGGCAGGCTTTCCAGGTTTCAATCGACGAACCCGGACAAACGATGGCCATATTGGGGAAGATTCGCATCACCCCAATATCCTCCGTACAGTGGTGACTGGGGCCGCCGGTCCCCATCGACAGGCCTGTAGCCGTAGACACGATTTTGACATTCAACCGCGGATAACAAATATCCGTTCTTACCTGTTCGGCGATCCTCAGGGACATCAGAAATCCAAAACCGGCAATGACGGGCACTCTTCCCAATAAAGTCATCCCCGCCGCGGCCCCCACCATGTTGGCCTCGGCAATTCCAAAATTAAAGGCCCGATCGGCAAATTTCTTGGCGAAAATATCCCCTTTGGTCGACCACAGGCAATCGGCGGTGAGGAAGACGACGCGTTCGCTTTCTTCCCCCAACTGGGCAAGGGCCAACCCAAATATGTCCCTTCCCCCCATTCCCTTCAACTGCGGTATATGGAAAGCGCTTTTCTTGACCATCTGGTTTCAGCCTCCAAGGTAAGAATTTTTTTCATTTCCCAGCACGGCGGGCATGTAAGTTATTGAACTTTCGACAGTTCCTCCATGGCTTTTTGGTAGAATTCATCGGTAAGTTTCCCATAGTGCCATTGGTATTGATTTTCCATGAAGGAAATCCCTTTCCCTTTGGTCGTATTCGCAACGATCACCGAAGGCCTGCCTGGCTGAAAGGGGACGGACTGGAAGGTCTCCAGCAAGGCCCTGACATCGTGCCCATCGACGGACTTGTCAGCCCAATTAAAACTGCGCCACTTGTCCGGAACCGGCTCTAGGGCAATGGTAAATCCTTCCGTAGGCCCGTCCATGCTCAATCGATTCCGGTCTACGATCGCAACCAGATTGTCTAATTTCCAATTGGCTGCCGCCTGCACCGCCTCCCAGATTTGACCTTCATGAAGCTCTCCGTCTCCAACCAGGACATATACCTTGGATTGGCTCTTATCCAGCTTCAGCATCAGCGCTACTCCTACCCCAATCGAAAGCCCGTGCCCTAAACTGCCCGTAGGAATTTCCACCCCCGGAATGCCGTAGGTTGGATGGATTCCAAAGGCGCTGCCCGCCTCGTTGAAGGTGTATAATTGGGACTCCTCAAAGAAACCGCGGGAAGCGAGGACGGTCGAAAAACCCGCATTCGCGTGGCCCTTGCTGAGAATGAAGAAATCCCTCTCTTTCCACCCTGGATTTTTCGGGTCAATCTTCAGAATGGCATGGTAAAGGACGGTCAGGATTTCCATGCAGGAGAGAGACCCCCCAAAGTGCCCGCCCCCGGTCTTATATAAAACATCCGTAAGTCTCTTCCGGTTCTCGCTGGCTTTCCTCGTGAGGCTCATAATCAAATCTTCCGTAATCTTCATTTTTTATTCCGTCCTTTCTTCGGGCCATCGATCCTGGTTCTCTTCTTGATCTTTTCCATTCCATAACCCCTCAGCGCCTATCCGCGGAATCGCTTATTCCTCTCACCTTTCAATTACGAAATCCCCCCTCGAGAAAAAGGGGGGAGATATCAGAGGTCAAATTCCAACTCCGTTTTAGTTCCCAAAAAACTTAAGATGGTGGTAGCAGTACGCGTGAATGTTCATGGGTGTGCATACGGACCGGCCAAAGGGCATTCAAGCGGATGCCCTGCTTCGCGACCTCGGGCGTGAGCCCGGCGAGGTCATGCTTTTTCCCCGCATGATCATGCCGGACACTCACCCACCCGGTTGCCGAAACCCGGTTATAAGAACGCGCTTCTGTGATAATACTGGTCGGGCAATGGCATGTCAAGGAGGTGGACAGAATGGAAATAGAATGTGCTTGACTTTAGTTAAGACATGGATATAATTCGGACAAATTAAGCAGGATGAATCCTTGAAAGGAGGTAAGGCGATGAAACACCAGATGCGCACGAGGCGGTGGATGACAGCGGCGGCTTTCCTTATTCTGGGGGGGTGGATCTGCTGGGTGGCGGTGGAGGCCAACGCCGCGGAATCCGACCTGGCCTATTTCCGCGAAGCCAAGATCAACTGGCGTCAATTCGAGGGGCAGAAGCTGACCATCGGGCTGAACAAGCACCCCTATACCGAGTCGCTGCTTCCTCTCATTCCCGAGTTTGAGGCCCTCACGGGCATCAAAGTCGAGTACCTGATCCTGCCGGAGAATGAATATTTCGCCAAGCTCATCGCCGACCTGTCCAACCAGCGCGGGGAGTTCACCGTGATCATGACCGGTCCCATGCGGAACTGGACCTACGCGCCCCCGGGCTGGATCCACCCGCTGGATCAGTTCCTGAATGACCCCAAGATCACGGACAAGGCGTGGTATAAGCCGGAGGACTTCTTCCCCGGTCTCATCGGGGCCAACCGTTGGAGCGGGAAGATTGGCGGGGGGACGGGTGAGGGATCGCTCTGGTCGATCCCCATTATGTGCGAGAGTTATATCCTGGCCTACCGGAAAGACATCTTCGACAAGTACAAGATCAAGGTACCCACGACCTATGAGGAGATGGCCGAGGCGGCCCGTCTGGTAAAGAAGAACGCGGGGATCGACGGCATCATGGCTCGCGGCACGCCGAACACTCCGGCCATTGCCACCGGCTACATCAGCGGGGTGAAGTCCTACACCGACGGCAAGTGGGCCGAGGTGGACGAGAAGATGATCGCCCGGCTCGGAGACCCGCGGGTGGTCAAGTTCACCCAGATATGGATTGATATGATCCGGGAGAGCGGGCCGGCCAACTGGGCCAACATGACTTGGTACGACGGAATGGAGACCTTTGCCGCAGGCCAGGCGGGTATGTACCCGGACTGCGACTTCTTCGCCCAAACCTACGAGGATCCCCAGAAGTCGAAGGTGGCGGGAAAGGTAGGCTATGCCCTCCTGCCCCCGGGTCCGGGCGGCCGCACCTACTCCGGCCTTTGGACCTGGGCGCTCGGCATGAGCAAGGCCACCAAGAACAAAGAGGCGGCCTGGCTGTTCATCCAGTGGGCCACATCGCCTCGCACGCTCTTGAACGCCACGGTAGAGTTTAAAAACTACAACCCGTCTCGGATCTCGGTTATGAATGACCCCCGGACACAGAAGGTCATGGGCGGCTGGGGCAACGGGGCCTACGTGAAGACGGTCCAGGAGAATCTCAAGACTGCGCGGGTGGCCTGGGTTCCCGAGCCGGAACGCGCCAGGCTGGGGGATATCTGGGCGCGGGCCCTGCACGAGATCTACTTCAAGCGGCTCTCCGCGGGAGCTGCCATGAAGCGGGCCGACGACGAGATCAACAAAATCTTCAAAGACATCGGGTTGCAGAAATAACCTCTTACGCGATGAACCATGCCGCTTCGACCGCCGGGGCGGCATGGGGTCTTTTTGTATGAAGGTGAAGCACGAACCGTATGGCGAGGCCCCATGCCCCAGCGCGCCAGCGCGAGGCCATCCTGCCGTACCTCTTGCTCGCGCCCGGGTTGCTTTTGCTCCTGGGAATGTTGTACCCCTTCTTCCTGGGGGTCTACTATAGCCTTACGAACTACTACCTGCAGTACCCGCACCTCTTCCGCTTCATTTGGCTGCGAAACTACCTAAAGCTCCTGGAGGATCCCCTCTTTTCGTACTCCTTGAAGTTCACCCTGTCCTACGCGCTCGTCGCGGTGGTCGTGCAGGTCGGTCTGGGCTTGGCAGTGGCGCTCCTGCTCAACAGCCGAATCATCGGCCGGGGGGTGATCCGCGGCATGATGCTCATGCCGCTCATGATGCCGCCGGTCATCACCGCGCTCATGTGGAAGATCATGATGGCCTCCACCAAGGCGGGGATCCTCAATTACCTCCTCTCGTTTCTAGGGCTGGGACCGGTCAACTGGCTCGGCGCCATGAATTCCGCCATCGTCTCCGTCTTCATCATTGACACCTGGGGAAACCTGCCCTTCGTGGCCATAATCTTGCTGGGGGGGTTGCAGTCGCTGCCCACAGAGCCGTACGAGGCGGCCCGGGTGGATGGGGCCACAGCCTGGGGGGTCTTCCGGTACATCACCCTTCCCCTCCTGAAGCCGTTCATCATTCTGGCGGCGACCTTTCGAGTCATGGACTCGCTGCGCATCTTCGACGTCATCTATGCTGCCACTGTCGGCGGACCGGCCGACGCTACGATGAACCTGCACCTGCGCGCGTTTTTCTTCGCCTTCCAATGGTACCAGATGGGAATGGGAATGGCTTACGCAGTGGTGCTGCTGATCCTGGTCTTCCTGGCGAGCTACCTCCTCATGGGGTACTGGAAGCGCGCCGCGGAACAGACTGCCCTCTGAGGAACCCATGACGACGACATCCCCGAAGGGTCTGACAACCTGGCGATGGATCCGGCGCGCGCTCCTGGCGGCGGGGGTGGCGGCCCTGGTGGTCTGGACCCTCTTCCCGTTCTTCTGGATCCTGCTGACTTCCCTGAAGCAGCCCCTGGATGTGATCGCCGCGCCTCCCAAACTGTTATTCGAGCCGACCATCCAGAACTACCAGGCGATCTTCATCGGGCTGAAACGCGGGCTGTACGCCTCCGCCCGTCCGGATTTCCCGAATTTCTTCCTGAACAGCATCATCATCTCCTGCGGGGCGGTGGGCCTTTCTTTCCTGGCGGGAATCCCGGCCTCGTACGCCCTGGCGCGCTATAGCTTCCGTTTCAAGGAGCCGCTGGCGTTCCTCTTCTTGAGCTTTCGCTTCGCCCCGTTCATTACTTTCTTGATCCCTCTGTACATCCTCTTCCAGCAGTTGAACCTCTACAATACGCACACCGGGCTGATCCTCGCCTACCAGCTGATCTCGCTGCCTTTCACCGTTTGGATGCTCCGCAGCTTCTTTATGGAAATCCCTCCGGAGGTGGAGGAGGCCGCCAAGATTGACGGCTGTTCCTGGTGGGGGGTCCTGACCAAGGTGATCCTGCCCCTCAGCCTGCCGGGCATAGCGGTGACGATCATTTTGGGTTTCATGTTCTGCTGGAACGCCTTCAACTATCCCCTCATGCTGGCGGGGCGACAGACGTTTCCCGTCACCGTGGGAGCCATCCAGTTCATCTCCTACGAGCAGGTGCTGTGGGGACAGATGGCTGCCGCCTCGCTGGTCGCGGTCGTCCCGCAGTTGATTCTCAGCCTCTTC
>Ga0315295_10002544_pt1 | contig 15444 bp, 19 predicted proteins | sample YL17G14_0_MG_FD_204453 | JGI IMG/M metagenome (GOLD analysis project Ga0315295, IMG submission 204453) | Sediment microbial communities from Yellowstone Lake, YNP, Wyoming, USA - YL17G14_0 | ecosystem: Environmental > Aquatic > Freshwater > Lake > Sediment | place: USA: Wyoming | collected...
GCGAACCTACCCCATTAATCACCCCACTGGTAGTCAAATGGCTTATAGATCCATATGTGCCTTCATATAAGAGCCATTTTCTGGTGGACCCTGATAAGGTGGTTGAAGATTCAAAATCATCACGGTTTGAAAAAGCCAACGTCTCAGATTCTTCAAAAGGGATTGGAACTCCCCTTTTATCATAAAAATAATCATCTTGTATTCTTAAATTTGGGTTGTAACGAATCGCAAAATCATCGACTTCTCTATCTACATAATCAATAAAAATTACTGGCACCGTAATTCGATTAAAATAAATACGTTGAAATCCTTCGCCTTGAGGACGGGCAGTATCAGTCTCTCCTTGAATAGTGGCTTGAGATTTTAAAATAATTTGATATAAATTTTGATCTCCCGTTTTAGGATTTTTAGTGGCATCTCCTAAAAATGAAAATTTTTGTTCCTCCATGTAATGAGTAAAAAAAGTATAAACTATATCAGTGATTTCAGATCTGGTATTTGTATCGACTGTTGAAATTTCTAAGATAATTTGCATATCGCCCCCAACAGCTTCTCTAACAGTTGGGAGACCAGTATCGGGATCACGGAATGTACCTACGACTTGTCTTCCAATGCCTAGTTTCCGTTCTGTTCCTGGAGCAGACATCACGGCAATGGTGGGAATACGTTGCGGTTCATGTGGCAATGTAGTAAAAATATTTAAATAAGATTCTTGAGAAGTTTGTCCGGCTAAACCATATCTTTCAATGTTCGGTTGTTCTGTAATAACATTTTGACTAAATAAAAGTGAGAAATGACTTCTTAAATTTTGTACAAAGATATCCTTGACTCTCTCACTGAAGGCTCCATATCCTCCTGTAGTAGCCATAATAAATACACACGGTATTTAAACCGTTATCAACCTCCACAACCTTTCTTTCTTTTCTTTTTACTCACCAATACCGTCCGCGTAGAGACATACCATCACAGTGGTATTTGCCCCCGGTAAAGCGTTTATTTTTGCTCTTACAAATTGTGCAGTTACGTCAGTTTCTTTAGCAATACCTGCCGACGTGATTGCTGAGCCATTATCAATCCACCCTGTATCAGTGTTCATATTAGACTCTTGTATGGTATAAGACCCCACAGTACCAACACCAGAAGTAATAAATATTTGCAGAGATGCGTGCATTCTAGATTTATAAATTGGTCCAATTGGTTTTATATCTGTAGTCGTATTTGTCAAAGTTTTACAAAATGTAGCAGCATTTGCACTTGTTACTACACAAAAGAAAAATGCCAATGTAAATAATATTTTTTTCATGTTTCCTCCCTTAATAAACACTAATCTCAGGTTCGTCTGATTGCATCACTCTTACATTAAAGCGTTGTGAAAGGAATTTAGCATTCGGTTCCACGTAAATAACATTTACTGGTTTCATTCTACCTGAATGTGGAAATTCATCATCTTCTAATGTTTGTGGTTTATAAAATCCCTCATCGAGTTGGAAAAAATCATCTTCACCTATTCGTTGAATTCCGCCTCCAACAACACCCAAATTAGGAGTTGTCCACCACGTTACCCCATCCAACCTCACACTAACCCCAAAGCTTTCTAACCATCTTTGTTCAGGAAAAGTCTTCTTGGATATCAATACTTGAGTTTCAGTTTGACTCTTCCATCGTGCTTTAAAAATATGAAAAAATGGGCTAGGTTCTGTAGCTATATTTCTAGTCATCGTAATTCTAAATTGAACTTTTAATGTAGGCTCATTTAGCAAAGTTGCATCAGAAACATCAAAAAATGTGGCTCCCCCATCTACAGTATATTCAACTGTAATTTTATCTTTATTAATATCCCTTATGTGGTTCTGTGCAGTTAAAGCAAATCCGGTGAATCCATGATTATTGGTAATTATATATTCTGGTGAAAGAATTGATCCAGTAGTTTGTCCAATATCCAAAACCAACGGATATGGAAGTCTTTTCTCTTGAAATACTATATTTGTTTTAGTTAATGAAAGATCTCCCCCATAAACATTCAAAGTTTGATGACCATATTTCTCAAATCCACCCACAAATCTAACTCCGTAACAGACTGGGCAGCGTTGGTCAACTTGTCCCGTTTCATCTTTTATACAACTGCACCGAATTCCAGAATCGAATTGTAACCACAAATCGGCTTTAATACCTCCTGTGGAGAGTAATTCATCATGACGTGAAACTAAACGAGCCCAAAGATCTTCTTGACCGAAACCAAACTCGTTAATTACTGAATCTTGACTAATCCAAATATCATTAGAAGCCGCTTGTTTTGTTTGGCGAACTCCAACGTTTTTTGTCAAATTTGGATTTAATTGGTCCAAAAATCTAGTTCCCATCTATTAATTTAACTATTTTGTTAAATCTGTAAGAAGAGTTTTACGAAACGTAATTGGCAAATAATTTTGCAGATAGTTTGGCTTGTTTTATATTTTTAATTATTTGAGTTCCACGCTCTTTGAACGAAGTATTTTCATCTCCAAAATCTTCCTCAAAAATTTTATTACCGATGGTAAATCCACAAATAGCTCTGTGTGACCACCCATACCACGTATTGTTTTGAGGATTAAACCCTATTGAACAAACACAATGATCATTATCAATTTTTTCAAATTTTCTAATACCCATTTTCCTAGTAAGAAAATTAGTCATCTTTATATCACCTAAACAATCTCCATCCAAAGAATATCCTGACTTCATTTCATATCCACGACCAAATTGGTAGATTTTATGCCTTCGGAATTCATATCCATATTTCAGATAACGTCGTCGAAAAATTATGCGGGATAAATCTTTATCTATCGCTGCTACAATATTTTCTGGATCAACTGACGGATTCATACGTTGTCGATGAACTCTTTAATATTGATTAGTTTTTGCCATCGAAAATAATTCCGTTAAATGAAAATTTACCGTCTATAATAATAGGAACGTATTTCGTATAAGTCCCATCAATCCTATACTCCACAATTCCGAAGGCCAACACCCAATTATTTGGCTTTCCTTTCATAAAAGAGGCATTGAGAGATCGAAGACACCCAATACTAAATGCTTCATGGACTCCTTTAACTGATACACCAGAATACAATTGTGTGTCGTGTCCGTGACCATAACAAAGATTCACTCCAAACACATCTAGATGCTTTGCAGCATGATACTTATAAGTATAATAACCATGAATGTAATGCAAATCACCCAAACGAAGGATTTCATTTAAAGGAACCACACGATAACCAAGATCCTTCAACCCTAATAAATCTTGAATACGAAGGCCAACACCTATTTCCTCAATTCCATCATAGATCTCAGATATTCTTAAAATTAATAACTGATCTAAAAAATCTTCATGATTTCCAATTAAAAAACGTTTATATATGCACTGTGGGCCAAGAGCTTTATCAATATCAACAAGTAACTTACGTGCTCCTTTTATTTCTGGAACTAATCTACGAGGTTTAGGGTTTTTTGCTGGCCAATGACTAACACTTTCCATTTCTAGGAAGTCGCCTAAATTTACATACCCATGAGGTTTATACCATTCAACAAACTTTAAAAAAGCATTTAAAGCAGCTTGATCGTGTTCAGGAAAATGTAAATCTGGCTGGACAACCACCCGTAAAATTTCTGAGTCCTTTAGCTTAGCCAACTTAAACAACTCCCTTACGTTGGTATCATGAACAGTGAAGTTCTCTAAACGAGGCGCCTTATATTTCGGAAAACGCGGTGTAGATCGAGGAAGGATACCATTAGAATGGTCCTCATCAGGTGCGGGGAATTCCAAACCACGAATATTAGTAAAACCACCTAATTTTCTTACAGTCCATTCATCCACATTTTCTGCTACTGCCCAAAACTGAGCTGTAGTTACTTCATAAGGTTTTACTTTATATATCTTAGCTGCTTTTTTTATGTAAGAAACTATATTTTTTGTTATTTCCTTGTTACCTTTTTTTACCATATATTATTCCTTTATCTTTAGGAAGCATTTCAAAAATCTTTTTCACAATGTCATCTGCGGCTTTTTCTAAACTTAACATATCTCCACTTTTTGCAGAATATTCTAAATCAAAAATAACACCGTCTAAAACTATTTCAGATAGATGATCTGAAGAACGGTCAGATGCAATATATAATTTACCGTCTTCTTGTAATCTATTTACACGAACACTAAATCCATATCTTTCTACCCATTCTTTTTCGTTGGGGAATCTCATATCTGTTATAATCGCCACTTTTGGTTGTTCTTCATTAATTCTAAGTGCTAGAGTACGAACCCAAATATCAGGATCTACATGCCTAAATAGATCAGTCCCAAGTGTTTGAAGTAAAGGCCCATCTTTAGAACCCATAAAATGATTAATTCGAGCATAAGATTTCATAGCATCGGCAAATGCAAAAATTTCACTAATCATCGGTATGCGGGCATGGATAAATTTCGCTAAAGTATTTTTACCACTACGAGCTTTACAACCAATTCCCACAATTAATGTATTAGAGACAAGTGAGTACAAATATGATTCAGCAGATTTTAATAATATAGGATTATCTTGAAGCATTCCAATACCTCGATTGCAAGCTCTACACAATAATCCTCTAACTGCATTAAAATTATGATCATGATCTACCGATAAACGAACTGTATCAGGTTTACGACAAATAGCACAAACTCTTCCTTGTGAAACAAACAATCTAGTATATTTATCTTCTGTAATTCCGTATTTTCGTTTTAAAGAAGATCGTATGTCGTGCCGTTTATGTTTTTTAGGATTTTTTTTACGCCATTCTTGCTTGTATTGTGGATTATTTTTACACCATAGTTTGGAATATTCTTGTACTCGATTAGGGTTTTTCTTTTTCCATTCCCTGGATGTTTTTAAAGTTGATGATTTAGTAATATATTCTACAGAATCTATAGGTGTTCTACTCATCTTTATTTCCTTCTGTTACTTCCTTAACTATTTTTAGAACTTATAACGTACTTAACCAGCGCAGTACTTACTCTTTTCACCAACGCAGTACGATTGATTTTTTTCTTAGAACGATCATCTATGTAATGTATTAACCAAAATGAAAAAAAGGCGCTTCCCCAAATAAACAGAAGGGAAAAAATTGAGATAACAATAGCTCCTACATTACCTATAATTATATCCATCCTTTTTCAAGAAGAAGTTCATTTCTAGTTATACCGCAATTTCCCAACTTTCCAGATAATTAATTGCTGCTTTCAATTTGAAAATATTATCATTGAAGCAACCCAAGCCATTATTACATTTATTACAAAGAAGACCGCGAATTTTACCTGTATTATGATCATGATCTACTGCAAGATTTGCTCCATTAGGTGGAACCTTGCAAATGATACAAATTCCTTCTTGTTCTTTAAGTATTTTATCATACTGTTCCAACGTGATTCTAAATTTTCTTTTTAGATTTTGCCTTCTATTGAAAAGAGGATCTTTTTTGTTTTTTTCTCTTTGTTTTAAAAGAATTTTTTCTCTATTTTTTTCGTAGTATTTTTTACGTTTAAAATTTAATTCTTCTTTATGTTTATTCCGATATTTTTTACCATATTCAGATTTTTTTGGATTTGTTCTCACCATTTCTTTAATTTTATCAGAATTTTTCAGGTAATAATTTTTATCCCTTTTACTTATTTTCTCTAGATTTTTGAGACGATATTTTTTCTTTTTTTCCTTTATTATATTTATATTTTTTAAACGGTATTCCTTATTCTTTTCATATATTTCCTCGGCATGCTCCCTTTTATAAGCAAGATTTTTTACACGAACTTTGAGGGGAGTAATAAACATATCACAGCCAGCCGCGAAAACGAGTAGCCGAACCAGGCGGTATTTTGGCAAAACCTAGACTAAAGGTGGAACCTACGATTGTTCGACTCAACAGGGTGCCGTTGAAAAAATTCCACTTTACTAATTTCTTCTTTGTAATATAATTTTGGATCAATGCTTGATACCATGTCAGCAATTTTCCACTATGGTCAATTGAGAGCGAAATTCCGTTGTCATTATACATGAAATCTTGATCGACTGCAAGAATACCTTGAGCAATCAATGCTTGAATAATAGACCCTAAAACAAGAATCTCTTTATACACGTTATCTAAATTTTCTAATTGAATAGAAGTCGTAGGTGGCTGTGAATTAAAATCCCTCAGAGCATTTTCAATATAAATGGCAATATCAGCAGGAGTATACCCTATAGTAGCATTAGTTGCTTTTCTCGATTTGTCGATATAGGATCTAACTTCGGGAATTATTTTCCACATACTCGTAGAAACAAAACGAATATTTTTGATTACTTTTTCATACGTTTGATCGGGGAATCGATAAGTCCAAATGGCAAGAAAATCACCGACCCTATTACTTGCAAAATCATATGAATAAATTCCTGCTTGAGGGTTAGTAAAAGCCACACCGGAAACAGTGGCTATGATGCTATCACTAGGATCGAGAACTTGCAAACTTATCTCCGCAGGATTTGCTAATATGTTATTTCTGTCTCGTGTTTCAATACTGACACGTTCTGTTGCTCCTATTATAGAAAGAGTAAGAATAGGTTCTATCAACCCAATCAATGCTTGATCATAAGGCTCAAGAATGAACTCTCCACTTAATGGGGTTTGTGTCCCCAACGTAACCGAAGTAACAGTAATAGTAAAATTATAAATTCCAGATGCGATACTCGATGTGTCGGATGGAATGAATACAAATTTAGCATTTCCATTAGCTGATGGTAAAACAACACTTCCTGTTTTTACCAAAATGATGTCTGTAGCAATAGCAGAACGTCTAACTGTCATAGTTATAGACGCTCCTACTAAATCAAGAGGAGTGTTCCCCGTAGAGTCTTTCAATGTAACGAGTATTGTCTTATCACTACTTTTAGTAAGTTGAATCTGTAATGTATCTTCAGATCCAGGGCATAAGGTTGGAAGCTGGATAATCGCCATTAAGCTTTTCCCTCCTATTGTTATAACTAATTTGAAGAGGGATTAAGAAGGAAGGGGAGGCCGCAGAGCAGTGGAAGGGGTTGAATATCTCATTCAGCTAAATGACTATTGCTGATTTTACCGCTCTGCGACCCCCATCAAACCCATCTCCGACCTAGCTTGGACGTGAAGGAGGTGAAACTTATTATGATGAACAACCACATTTTTTTCTCTGGAGTATGGGCTAACTTTTTATATCAGGTTGTAAAAACTTTGTCAACAGTCTGCTTTTATGTTTTTCCACATTATCTAATGTTAATGCTATTTTTATACATTCTTTTTCAATAAATCCATAAACGGAGATTTTCTTAACTGGTAAATTGGCCACACTTTCGGGGTCAGCTATTCGCGTCCGCATGAGCATATTAAATCAGAGGCCCTATCCCCACAGGTTCGTGACCTATCACCCGCTAGTTCTTTTATTTATTGTGTCAATCTTTCTGCTAAAATCTTAGCAGCATATCCACCAACGCTTTTAATTGAAGCATTTTTTTCAATAAACTGCAAATCACTATTGGAAAATAATGGAGAATCTTCATCAATTTGTTTAATAGCATCTAGAGGTTGCATGTCTCCTCGTCGGACGGATTCAACAATAGCTATTGCCCGTGAGCTGGTATCTGCTGTAATAACCTGTGAAGGCGCAGTAGGAAACTTGGGAGTGAACGTTTGCGCATCGGACATGTATTCTACATATTTGGCAGCCATTTTATCTTGAGAAAGTGGTTGCAAAGTTGCTGATTCTTCATCAATAACCATTGGCTCACTATTCATTGGAGTAACTTCAGAATCCACTGGCATTATTTTTACATCAGCAGGAGAATAACCCCTATTATCACCAGCCATTCTCTTCAGATAATCTTCATGCGATTGAGCTTCTGCCCATATACGATCAGCGTCAGCTTGAGTTATAACTTCAAGATGCTGCTTTGTCAACTCTCGTCGAAAATCAGAAGACTTCAACCAAGTATCAGCGGCATAAAGATCTGTTAATATAATTGGAAGGCGGGAACGTGGAATAGCATAACCACCTTGGTCTCCACGCTCTCCAAAACCAATACTAACAACTCCTGGGAAATGATTAAGAACGATCAACTTCTTTTCATCTCCATATAACTCCCCCAGAGTTTCACGAAGCTTCTCCATTGCTGTCTTTTCTGTAACCTTTACTTTTTCTTTACTCATTTTCTTTCCTCCTATTTATATCCAACTATACTCACATACTCTTATACTTCTATTTTTATTTGTTTTTTCCCAATATTCGTCGATACTTTTACTATTCCTATTTCTTATGTTTGAAAGGCTGGCTCTAATATTTTTAGAATCACCAAAGTCTTTCGTTTCCGTTTCATACTTTTCCATTACTTCTCGCCAATGCTCCAAAGGGTATAAATCAATTACCGATGATTTCTTGGAAACCTCCACTAATTTTGGTTCGGGTTTAAGTTCATAAATTTTAAGGGCGCACCTAACACAAAAATGAGCTATTCGAACGAAAAATTGTGTAATTATAATCCTATACATTCTCGTGACACTCCATAATGATAAACTAAAATGTCCCCGGTTAGATGTCCTTTCAAAACATCAATAAACTCCTCTTGATTTTCCTTACTAGGAATCCAACCAAGATTACGATCTCCCAGCAAAAATACGAAATTGCCATGCCAATTTAATACTTCGATACCATAATTATATACCATAAATGGACGAGGATACTTAATATCTTTTAAGGATTCTGCAAATTCTTTCAATTGACTATACTCTGGAATCCACCCAGTATTGGGATCACCTAATCGGAATAAATCAAATCCTCCTGTGATATCTCCAACAACTACAGGAGATAAATCAATTTCTTTTTTGGTTTCTATAGTTTCTATAGTTTCTACAGTTTTGGCTTCTTCATTTTCCATTTTTTACTCCTACTTTGTTTCTACTGAGGTGATCTTTTTCATCATCATACCAAGGAGAGTGTGGGATATCTTTTGTTTCAAAATCGTAATTTGCAATTGATTCTTCCCAACCTGGATGTGATTGAACTACTGATTTTTGAAAAGCATCCATCAATTGTCGTTTCCATTTTGGCTCACATATATTAATCTTACAAAAAACATTCCTATTTTAATAAATATTCTTTTCATTTTTCCTCCTCTATTCTTACGTTAGTTTTTCGTTTATTATGACCACGGATATATTTATTAAATTTCCTGGGGTTGCGTTTATTTGTTTCTACCTTTTCACCACACCCACATGCGCATTTAGGGGCGGTTATTTTGGTGATTTCTTTGTAGGCTTTTGGGCAACCCCATTTTTCCAAATGAACATATTTATCCTTTTTATCATTGAAATCTTTGCCACAAAAAGGGCATGGTTTTATTATTTTAGCCATTTTCGATTATGATGTCAATATCCAAAATATTTACAAAAGAAAAGGCTATTTTGTAGCCTTTTCTCCACCCCTCACAGCATTTTTATCTATCTCATTATTTATAACTGTTTTTCTCTTAGGAAAAGGGAAAGTTTTTATTGTTTTTTTCCGGTTAAAGAACGATGATTTGTAGGACATTGACAAATACCATCATGCCTAGCAGCATCTCGATTACAAACCTCACAAAGAACACGATAACCAGAAGGAAAATTATTCTTAATAAGCCACAAATAAAAAGCACTTCCTTTTCCCACTTTATTTGTGTGTTTTGTGCCACCTCCATTAATATGATCAATAACAAGACCCCCTTCATAATCCAAATTACAACATTCACAGCAGGGTTTTTCATTCCCACTATAATGAGAAAGAACCTTATATCGATTATTCATATGAAATTTATGAAGACGAGCTACGATTTTATCGTGATTTTTAATTCGAGTTCGAACACATATTTCATTATAACGTTCAGGATTTTCCTTACGCCATTTACTCATTATCTGACGACTATACTCTTTACGCCCAACTTCTGATGGGGGCTGAATATCAAAATGTTTACGAGTTAATTTTCCCACCTCTGCTTGTTTTTCCCTAAGTCGGTCAGAAGTCTTTTTAAGCTTTAAAACCCTTTCCGCATAACTTTTCACACTACCAACAGGGCGATTAAGATGATCCGCACAAACTTGAGTAGAAAAATGTGGAAAATTTTCAATTAACCATTCACGTTCATTTTCAGACCATAAATGAAAAACTGTTGAAAGATGATCTCTAGACTTATGTAAACCATACTTTTTAGCTCGCGAAGTGATACTCCCGAAAGGTCTATTAAGGTACTTTGCACAGTCTTCCGAAGACATTTTAGAATAATTTTCCACCAACCAATTATGATCTTCTTGTGTCCAAAACTCTTGACGACCTGTTTGAAGTTTCAATACCCCTACTGCATAAGAACGAATAGCTGTTGCTGGTCGTTTTAAATAATTAGCACATTGATCTAATGATAATTTTCCATAATTTTCTTTAAGCCAATTCTTTTCTTCTTCAATCCAATTCATTTTAAATTATTCTCCTTTATCCTTTTAAATTTAATCTTAAAGTATCACAAAAATAAATCATTGTCAAGTTAACTTTAAAAATCATAAAACACCCACGCATAGCGCCTACACAAAAAGAAGAGCTAGGCTAACCTAACTCTTCTTTAACTAAATCAATTAGTTAGCTACTTTGATCCTTTGGCAATTCCGCGTGGATTTATAACAACTTGCGAAATAAGTTCATAGAAAAGCCATGCATACCTGGGCTCACCGAATACGAATTTGTTAGCCGGCTCGGCAAAAAGTTCAACCCTGATAGGAAACACACCAAGATAATCAGGATCAGTCACAGCATAAACTGTACCAGCAGGCACGATTTCCCAGTTTACAGACAGACGACCAAGACCACCCTGCCCAACCGTAGTACCAGCAGTCGTGATAATATCGGCGTTAAGAATACGACCAACATAACCCATCATTATCCACTCACGCTCAGTCACAGGATCAACTTGTTGCGAGAGGAAGATAACCATATCGGAAAGTTCACGACGGTTAATAAGAAACTTTGTTACAACTAAGCGGTGTCTCTCAACCTGAAAACGAATTGACTCAAGAGCCTGAAGGTTGAGTGCGCTAAAAGACACTGTATCGTTGAATGATGGAGCCGCAGCACTTAGAACTGAAATAAGACCCTGATCTTCTGCACGCATAATAGCTTGCTTGGCACGGTCTTGGGCTCGATCAAGCACGTCAAACTGCTTTTGGAAAACTTCCGAAACACGAATGCTCGGAAATGCGGTAACTTCATACTCTGGCGGGAAAATGTACTTATCGCTAACTCGCGTCTCAACGGCTCGTCCGTCACTTGACACGACATAAGCGGCAACGTCCACATCTCGGTCGATACGGTTCACTTGACCTTGAGCCAAAGTGTATGTCTTGAGAATGCGTCGTGCAAATCCTTCATAGTCTATAATTTCCTTAATGGGCAAAAGAAGCTCTTGACCAATTTTAGCAAATCCTTGACCAGTAGGATCAGAAAAAGCCTGTAGAAAAACGTCGGCTCGCTCTGACGGAGAAATGTGCTCAGCAGTCACAGTCCTTTGTGGAGAAGCAATTATCTCCTTTCCGTCTGCAACCATCTGAAGCAGTGCTTGTGCCTGTCGCAGAGCATCTGACTTATCCCAAGCGTTCGTAACGTTATTTTTATCGAACATTGGGCCAGAACCAGGAATTGTCTTCCCTGAAGCAGTACGCCCACCAAATGACTTGGGTGATTCTGGATTCAGGCGTGCGGCAATTTTCTTTCTAGTTGCCTCGTCCCGAACATATTGATTCATACTATTCCTCCCGCGATATCAAATCAGATATCTATTTTCCTAATTAATCCTTAACTGACGGTTCAAATGAGAATCCAAGCAGCGCATCTGCTGCCGTTGGAACCTTTGTCACTCTACCAACAACTATATCACCAGTATTAGATGTACCGGACTTAGAAATAAATCCCTTACCCATATTGTGTGAACCGTTGGTAACTTCTAACTTATCATTAACAGCATAAGCAACGGCGGAATCAAACTGATCTGTTTCATATTCGCCGTAGCCTTTCCAAACTGTCGCTTTACCAGATCCTTCTGTATCATCAAGAGCGCCTTTGTAATTAACACCACGGAAATTCTTCTCAAGGAGATCATCTAGCTGAAATGTGTAAGTCACATACACAACAGTTCCATTAACTTGTGTACCCATGCTTGTAATAGTTCCAGCAGAATCACTAAATGAGTAATCTACAGCTTCGGTTAGGTCTGCACCACCAGCCTTCACTTCTACGAATTGTGAATTAGCAACAACTGCGTCATGAGAAAGTGCAACCGCTACACCTGAAGTAAGCGTAACTTCCTCATTAACCTGAGTAGTTTGCTGTAGAGTTGAAGAACCTATCTTATCTTCACCTAAAATTCCAATTGGGGGCAAACTCCCATCTGTACCGTCCGAAAGAACGATAGCACCAGTTGAGCTACGCGAGCAAACCATACCAGCGCGGTAATCATCTGTCCCAACAGAATCATATCCAGTGTTCGAACCAGGCGTAATAACTTTTAAAGCCATTTTTCTTATTCCTCCAGGGTAACTCTATTTATTACAACTATTTATCAACTCCGAAAATGCTTATTTTTATGCACGTCTTTTTCCATAAGTTCTTTCAGTCGAAGGAGCTTGAGAAATTCGTGAATATGCCCTAACCGCATTAGAAATACGATCATCAGCTGAATTACGATTTAATACCTCACCACCTTTATTCAAAATAGGCACCCCAACTGACGCTCTCTTACTAAGAGCCTTTCTAGCTGCAATTTCCATATCTCGAAGAACATTTTCATCTTTTTCTTCACTTGCTACTTTATTGTAAATTGGGAGTCCGTCTACGTAAGCTTTAACTTGCTCAAAAGCATCAGGGGTCATTTCTGCATATTCTTGAGCCTTTTTGATAGCTGCATCCACATGTAGAGCAACAACTTCATTATCAATGATCTTTTCAGCTAGATTTCCATCTAGTCCATTACTTGTTAGCACTTCATATGCAGCACACTTTAGAGGATTATCAACAACGTTCTTTCCTTGTGCCTTCAAAGCAACTGATAAACCTTCAATAAAGCGACACTTGTATTCTTCAATTTTCTCGTCAGCTAGGTCAGCAGCCTTTCTTTCCGCTGCCTTTAGAAGCTTATCTGTATCATATTGCTGAGAAGCTTTAGCAACTTGAGCTTCCTCTTTCTTTTCCTCAATAGGAATAGGCTGAGCATTCACTCGGTCCATTGTTTCATCAAGACCATCTTCCAAAATGGCTTCTACAAGAGCCTGCCCATAATCCTCACTTGCAAAACGCTCAAATTGACTATCTAGATAATCACCAAAAGCGCGGGCACCAGTAACCACATATTTAGGGATATCATTATCGGCAACAACCCACTTAGCCTCACGTTTGTCATCAGAAGCTTTAAACTCTGCAGTAATATTGTACAATTTTGCATAATCTTTCTTATCCTTGGCAAAATCACTTGAAGGACGACCTTTGAATGGTTTTGTGTGATGTTGTTTTGGATCTCCTTGGCGCTTATCATAAGGGTACTGATTATCTACCTTTTTACTATCAGCCGCATGCTTATCATCCATCGACTTTCTCCCATTAGAATATTCTCTCGCTAGATTTTTAATTAATTGAGAAAAACGACGCCGCTTATTTGTAGTGGATGCAGGTGCAGGACCAAATTCCTCAATTTTAGGCTCAGGTTCACCTATTTCCTCACCTGGAGGCTCAGGTTCCATCTCCCCACCTCCAACGATGGACTCTATAGCTTCAACAGCTTCTTCTGGAGCCATCTTTTCCTCAACGAGATCAGTGACAACACGAAGGACTTCAGCAACCTCCGCCTTTTCCTCAACTTCAGGTTCTATCTCATCACCTAGACCTACATCTACATCTTCAGCTGGCATATCAGGAGCTTTATCAAAATCAGCGGGTTGAGCCATTTTTCTAATAGATTTCTTCATTAATGCATTCTCCAACCTAGCAATTTCAGCGTTAACTTTCTCTCTTATTACAACTGTTCTAGCATTTTTATTTTGAGAATTTTTGGCGATTTTTTCCAATAATTGGGCTGTTTCGTCAGCCGGATCAGAAACAGCAGAAATTTCGTTGTAAACGACACCAAAACACTTCTCAAACGCGAGTTTTCCATCGAATTCGCGCATCTTGCCTTTTGCAATATGTTCACAAAATTCTTCTTTAGCCCTAGCTTTATTTCCACAAATGGAGCATATTGTGTATTGAACGCTAGCACCCATACTATATTTGTTAATAAGTCCACGTTCTACAGACGAAGCAAAAATAGGATCTTTCTGTCTATCAATACCAAGAAGTAATTCTATATGTTTATCATCTTCTTTGGCTGTCACATACCGAGCATCTAGAACGACACCTTTTGCATGTAAAGGATCATCAGTATTTTGATGGTTAACAAAGACACCTTTCGAAATAAAAGATTCGAAAACTGGACGATTTAGAAGAGGGTCTATACGGGTTAGTTCGTCGGACGGGAACGAGTCTCCATTGTTGTTTGGTCGGTCCGCCGTGACTGCTCGGACCACAACATAAACAAAATCAGGATCAAACTGAACTATCTTTCTATCTGCTTGTCTATTATTAAAATCTTCTTCTCTTTCAATAACAGAAAGAGACTCTAAAGAAGCAAATTTAATGAACATTTTCTTTTTCCCTATCTATCATATTGCTATTAGTTCCCATGGGTAATTTCTAGCAGTTCCCATATGTTGAAAAATTCTAGCAGAAATCGATGATGGAGACGTGATAGGATCAGTAAATTTGATAGGAACAGATTGTGTTCCAGAAATAGTATCCTGATCTGCCAATTGAAGACCCATTCCAGAAACTACGGTTGTATATAAACGAAGAAATGTAGAATCACCACTCTTCATGCCACTAGTATTTATAGCTAATATGTAATTACGATTGGCTATTTCAGAATATAAAGTTACTTCTGAAGATATAATCGATGTCGCAATTCCAGAAGCTATGATAACAGGCATTTTATTTTATCTCTTTATGAATCGAAGAATCCCATTTTGTAATGAGCAATAATTACTAATATTTTTAGGGGTAGGAATTCCTAATTCTTTTGCCGTCTTCCAAATTTCAAATTCAGAAGCTTCTTCCTTTCCCAATTTATTAAAAATATGCCATAAACCAAGGTAATTTTGATCTACAATTTTAGAATCTTCACTAGCTATTCTTTTTTCAAACATTTTATCCTCATAAATAATAACTAATTATGAAATTATTTCTTCTCCTTTGGTTTATTTCTATCCTTTATTTGAACAACTTTTTTTGATGATTTTACTTCCGGTTCCACTTTAGGCTCAGACGGTTGAGATGGCATT
>Ga0315295_10002546_pt1 | contig 15433 bp, 12 predicted proteins | sample YL17G14_0_MG_FD_204453 | JGI IMG/M metagenome (GOLD analysis project Ga0315295, IMG submission 204453) | Sediment microbial communities from Yellowstone Lake, YNP, Wyoming, USA - YL17G14_0 | ecosystem: Environmental > Aquatic > Freshwater > Lake > Sediment | place: USA: Wyoming | collected...
AGGAGGTGGCAGAGTTCCCCGAGGTCCTCATCTCGGAGTCTGCCGAGGCCCTCACCGCCGGCCTCTCCCATTGCGGGAACTACCACCCCGTGATCCATGCCGCGACCATGGATAACCACGAAGCGGTGGCACCCCTTGCAAAACGCTTCGGGTGCCCCCTGGTTGTCCGGGCCGGGGATCTCGGTGATCTTGCAAGGCTCGCAAAGGCCTGCACCGACGTCGGCGTCCGCGATCTCCTTCTCGACCCCGCTCCGAAAACCCTCGGGGAGTTCCTTTCCAGGTCCACTGCCATCCGGAAGAGGGCTATCGAACGGACCGATCCGGACCTCGGTCACCCGGTGTACCTGGACGCAACTGCTTTTGTACCCGAAGAGGCGGCGATTGTGACAGGTATCCTGAAGTACGCAGGGGTTATCGTCACGTCTGTTCTCTCACCAGGTACCGCCAGGATGGCCCTCACCCTCAGGCAGAACATCTACACCGATCCCCAGAAGCCGATCCAGATGACCCCGGGCCTCTACCGGGTCGGCGAACCCGGCCCCGGGTCACCCCTGCTCGCCACGGTGAACTTCTCCCTTACCTACTTCACTCTTATCGGGTACCTTGAGGCCTCCCGGATCCCCTGCCACCTCCTTATTGTCGATACCGAGGGGTTCTCGGTGCTCACCGCGGTTGCCGCCGGCAAGTTCTCTGAGCGGCTTATGAAGGAGTCCCTCGAGAAGTTCGCTGTGGCCGGGCAGGTGAAGCATAAGATCCTCATCATCCCGGGATACGCGGCACCTCTCTCCGGCCGGATCGAAGAGGTTACCGGCTGGAAGGTCCTCGTGGGGCCGAGGGACGCGGCCGACATCGGCGAGTTCCTGGAGAAGGAGTGGTTGCACAGGAGCCGTTAATCCCGGGCCGGATCATTGCTTCTGAGGCTTTTCCAGGGAATTTCCGAGAGTGTTCATCCGACCGGTCACCCGGCCACCGACATTTCCATCGTTTTTATAAATGCCGAACTTCTCAAGAAACGCTGTATCGTTCGGATTCGGATGCTGATCAAGCGTTTTACCGGAAAGATAGTCCTGTATCATCCCGGCAAATATGGTTGGATCATGACTGCAATAGGCGCGTCGCTGTAAAAGGCCACAATTCTCTTTCGTGAGACTGGCATGCTGAAGCAGGCTAAATATCGGGAGTCTGGTTGCAATCGCCTGCAGCAGGGTTGTGCTCGGGAAATCGAGGATGATCAAGCTCGCAGAACCCAGGAGATCGACGAATGAATGCTCATTTCTGATGATCCTGATGCCGTCATAACCATTCTCGTGCAGGAACCCGCAGATATGTGTATCTTTCCAGGTCCCGGGGTGCAGCTTGAGTATCGTTCGTTGCCCGCTCTCCCCGAGGGGCTCAAGGATCTGCTTCTGTGTTTTCCAGGTCTCGTTATCGCGGAGGATGAAGTCTGAGCCCACGTAGAGGCTGTTGTGATAGTAATTCATGGTGGCATAGAGGAGATATCCCTGTTTCGGTTGTGCCCGGGATGCCTGATGGATCTTCTCCAGCTCGCGGGAACCGACTGGTATGATTGTCGGACTTGATCCGATGCGATCCTCCTCAAGGGTCCGTTTCACTCCATCGCCATATACGAGATGCACATCAGAGTTCGCAAGCTCGGTATAGCGGGTCATCAGGGCATGCCTGAACCCCTGCTCTCCATGTTGCCAACCGATGACAGGCACGCCATTCTTCCTTGCGATTCGTGCCGCCATATGCTCGGAGAACCGGGATTTGGTCGCACAGAGGTATGCCTGCGGGTGTGCACCGAGGAGCTGCCTCTCGATCCGCTCCCGGTGATGGGTGGCCTCTGCGAGGCAGTACGAGAAGAGCGGGATTACCCGTGCCCGGAATGAGGGAGAGAAATCGATCCCGCCCGAACTGCAGAGGGGGCCGAGAAGGGTATCCGGAATATCCAGGGTCTCGTGCACCTCCCCCCTCCTTCCCGTTTCAACGGGATTCAACCGGTGGATCTGGTACCCTCCGCGGATGAGATCTGGCAGGATTTCATCCCACTGATATCCTGCCCCGGCGATAACGAGGGACCTTCCATGGAAGAGCCGGTTGCGGGCAGCGTAGAGCAGGGAGGATAACATCGGGGTGATTCCCTGTTTCCGCAGGATTATCGCAGGATTATAAAGCATGAGGAGATGGCGTCCACCGAGTTTCTGAAATTCCTGAAGGCGATCCTTCCATCCCCGTCCGGGTGTTCCACCACTCTCTTCTTCCCGCTTCCGCCTGATCACCCGGCAAGGCAGCGTTTCGCAGCCCAGGATCTCGCCATAGATACTTTCCTCCATTCCGAAGGGCACCTGGCCTCCTGCCAGGAAGGGACTGTGAGCCCGATCCGGGAAGAAAATGGCGATGCGATCGGGTTTTTCACGCCGGATGATCTCCCCGAGTATCCGGGCCCGGATCGCGAGCCCGTCCAGGAGGAGCTTCAGGAAAAAAACATTGTCACCCGCAAGGCGAAGGCCGAATTCATGAAGGACAGGGAACATCTGTCCAAGCTGCGAATCGATCTGCTCGCAGAACCGGTCGAGGTCCTCGAACCTCTTTAAGCCCGCCGAGACCTCTTCCTCGGGAATGAAATAGTCTTCTACGGGTTTGAAGGGTATTTCTCTTTTTTCCAGCTCATGGCAGACCCAGGGGGTGGTGGCGATCAGGTGCGGTTCCGACGTGTCATGCTCGCGAAAGGCAAGAAAGGCCCCGACATCGCCGGATTGTTCCAGGATGAACACCGTCTTACCGCTCAGGATTTCCACCCTCCATTTTTCCTGCCTTCCTTCTTTTCAGATCATGAGAGGAGACCTTCCTGAAAAAAGGATCGGGTGAGCTGGATCTTCTTTCAGGTTCTCCTTTCCAGAGTGCAGATCCAAGGTTTGGTTACCCCCGTTCCCCGGATCACATCATCTCTTCCCTTATGATCTGCTTCATGAAATCCGGTGATGACCGGGGATTGAAATCCAGGAGAATCCGGGCCAGGGTAATATCGGCGATGGAATCGTACATAATGAAATTCGTCCTCAGTTCCTTCCAATTCGCCTCGGGATAGAGCTCGCAGACCATATCAAGGATTTCCCTGATCTGGGTACCTTTCCCCGAACCGATGTTGATGATGCGGTTCACCGCCTTGTCGTAGACGACAGCATGGTAGATTGCCTCTGCGACATCGCCCGCATACACGAAGTCCCTGTACTGGAATGGCCCGAAGGACTCGATTGTCTCTCCTCTTTTCGCCTTCTCGACAAAAAGGCCGATCACCCCTTCGTTACCCCTGCCGAACACGTTAAAGAGACGCAGGATAACGTACCTGAGATCGTAATTCTTCTGATAGGTCTGGATCATCCGTTCGCAGATCAGTTTGTGCCAGGAATACGTGTTTGTCGGATTTGGGGGGAAATTCTCCTTGATGGGCAAATCGTCCGTTATTCCATAGATTGCGGCCGAGGAGGGGAATATGATCTTCCTCTGGCCGATACTCCTGCATACCTCGAGCACGTTCTGCAGTGAGACCAGATTCAGATGGAAGCTCTTCATCGGGTCATTCTGGACAACCCTCGAGTCGGCAAGCCCGACGAGGTGGATGATATCATCCGCCTCGGTGATCAGGGTCTTCATTGCCTTCGCGTCGAAGATATCCCCCTGAACGAAGCTGCCCATCTCATCCAGTGCATAGTCCGGCTTCCTGATGTCAAAGACGGTGACCTGATCACCGTGCTCGGAAAATTTCCTCACGAGGTGACTCCCGATGAACCCCGAGCCCCCGGTGATGAGAACTCTTCTTTTATTCATGAGATCCTTCCCTGAAGAACCCGCTGATCGCATCCACGATGTAATCCATCTCATCCTTTGTGAGGTGGGGGTACATGGGAAGGGTCAGGACATGATCTGCCATCCGTTCGGTGACCGGGAGCTTGTCCGTATAGCTAAGTACATCGCGGTAGAATTTCGATTGATGGACCGGCGGGAAGTAGACTTTGGCCATGACCCCCTTCCCTGCGAGGTGATTGTTCAGCGCATCCCTTGCATCGGTCTGGATGGTATACATCTGGAAGAGGTGATGGGAACCATCAGGAGCCGAAGGAGTCCTGACTTCAGGCACCTTGCGGTTGAGCTCCGCCGTGAGATAGGCGGCATTCCTCCTCCGCATCTCGATGACCCGGTCCAGCTTCTCCATCTGGGAGATTCCTAGAGCGGCGGTGATATTGGACATCCGGAAGTTATATCCAAGCGCGACGTAGTCGAGGTATTCGTTCGTTGAGAAGTAATCCTTTGAATCGGCCCTACCATGGGAACGGAGGAGGCGCATCTTTTCCATCAGCCCGCGGTCATCCGTGACCATCACCCCCCCCTCTCCCGTTGAGATCACCTTTGGTGCACAGAAGGAGAACATTGCAGAGGCCCCGAAGGTTCCTACCTTCTCCTTCCCGATTCGCGCACCGAGGGACTCGGCCGCGTCCTCTATGAGAGGTATCCGGTGATCCTCGGCTATCTCGCGGATCTCGCGGATCCTGCACGGGCAGCCACCGACATGGACGGGCATGATTGCCCGGGTCTTCGGTGTGATCCGCTCGACAAGATCTTCGGGATCGATCCCGTACGTCTCAGCCTCGATATCAGCAAACACCGGTTTTGCACCGACGAAGAGGGGGGCATTCGCGGTGGCGATGAAGGTGAAGGACGGAACGATCACTTCATCATCCCGGCTGATGCCGTGGGCAAGGAGTGCCGCATGAAGTGCCGATGTACCAGAGTTAAAGGTAACCGCATACACCCGTCCCACGTATCCGGCTATCATCTCTTCCAGCTGATTCACATGGGGACCCGTCGCCCAGTTCATCCCGGATTTGATGACCTCGGTTACATATTTTATATCCATTTCATCAGAATAAATCTTAAAGAGGGGTATTTTCCACATCGGTGAACCACCTAACTCCATTCAGAAATCATTTCTTATTAGGTAAGTATATTCAGAGTGACTTAAAGTTTAACAACCCGGAAGGCCAATATCTGCGAGAGAGGGGAAGGTGCTGGGAATATTCTGCGGTTCCGGGAAAAACTTCTGTGAGGGGCGCACAGGGACGGGCCGGTCCCTGAATAATCGATGCTGATGAGGTAGACAGATGGAATCTTCAGGCACCAGTCTTTTTCGGGAACAACTTGCATTCCTTCGGGGATCACAATTCTGGTCCAGGCGGGACCTCGAAGCTTATCAGATCCGCGAGTTACGGTCCCTTCTCCGGCATTGTGCCGACCATGTGCCTTATTACCGGGATCTCTTCGCTGAAATGGGCATTCGGCCGGACTCCATCCATAATCTCGAGGATATCCGTGCGATCCCCCTCCTCACGAAGGAGATCATCAAGAGCCGCTATAATGAGTTTCTCTCCTCGACCCTTTTGGAGGGAGAGCATGATTATATGACCACGGGGGGATCCACCGGTGCCCCCCTGAAGGTTATGATGGATAAGAGATTCCATGCTCTCGACCTCGCAAATACCTATTATTACATGGATGTCGCCGGGTTCGATCCCGAAAGGTACCGGTCGGTTCGGCTCCATGGGAATATCGTGGACCCGTCCCTTATCAGGAAAGGGATATACTGGGTCTGCGAGGATGGGAGGCGCCTAGTTCTTTCATCCTACCATATCTCTAGGGAGACTGCACCTTTGTACGTCGATGCCATCAATGAACACAGGCCGAACTACCTCCATGCCTTCCCTTCATCTGCCGCGCTCCTTGCGTTTTATATCGATAAGCTCCACCTTTCCCTGAGACCTTCCCTGAAATGTATCTTTACCGACTGCGAGGTTCTGTACGACTCCCAGCGTGACCTGCTGGAGAGGGTCTTCGCCTGCAGGGTATTCAATACCTACGGGCACACCGAGGGATCCGTCCTTGGGATCACCTGCCCCAGATCGCACAAGATCCATCTCGTTCCCCAGGTAGGGATCACCGAACTTCTCGACCAGGATGGACATCCCGTCACCACGCCAGGAGAGAAGGGGGAGATCGTGGTAACCGGATTTTACAACCGTGTCCTTCCTTTTATCCGCTACCGGACACAGGATATTGGTGTTCTCAGCAGGGAACCCTGCCCCTGCGAGAGAGAGTACCCCCTTCTGGAACGAGTCGAAGGCCGGCTGCAGGACTACGTCGTGGATGTGTCCGGGAACCAGGTCCCCCTGGCGCCAGCCCTCTTTGACTACAACTTCGACTGGTCCGGCGTGGACCGGTTCCAGGTGTTCCAGGATTGCCCGGGGAGGCTGACCTTCCGGATCGTCCCCGAACCCGGCTCCGGGGCCGGGTTCGGGAGGCTCGCCGCGAGGATCCGGACCTGCTTCGGGCAGATCCTCGGCCGTGGCTTCGCCATCGACGTGGTGCTGGTGGATGCCATCGCGAGGACCTCCCGGGGCAAATACCGGTACCTTGAACAGAGGCTGGACATGGGCCCCGTTTTCACGGGAATGGGGAGGTAGGGAAACAATTCATGTCGATGGAATTGGCCGGCTGCGGAGGGAGATAAAATGGGGAGGGAGAGCTTCCTGAAAGCGGACCGAGGGGCATTCATCATCGCCGAGGCGGGCGTGAATCACAACGGCGACATACGCCTCGCCGAGAAATTGATCGATGTCGCACAGGAGGCGGGTGCCGATGCCGTGAAGTTCCAGACTTGGAAACCCGGGGAACTAACCGGGCGGTTCGCGGCCAAGGTGAAGTACCTGCAGGACAGCACCACCGGGACCCGGTACGAACTCTCGAGGAGCCTCGCCCTCCCGTACGAGGCCTTCCGGGACTTGCAGGCCTATTCCCAGGAGAAGGGGATCCTCTTCCTCTCCACGCCGGATGGGTTCCAGAGCCTGGATTTCCTCGTCGATGACCTCGGGATGCCCATCATCAAGGTGAGCTCGAGCGAGGTCACCCACCTGGATTTTATCCGTGTTGTCGCGGGAAAGCACCTCCCCGCCATCCTTTCGACCGGCATGAGCACCCTCGGCGAGGTGGAACGGTGCGTGGCCATTCTCAGGGATCAGTCCCGGTGCGAGTTCTCCCTGCTGCACTGCACGAGCGAGTACCCGGCTCCGTACGACGAGGTCAATCTTAGGGCAATGGTCACGTTGCGGGAGGCCTTCGGGGTTCCCGTCGGCCTTTCAGACCATACGATCGGCCCGGAGGCGGCCATCGCCGCGATTGCCCTCGGCGCCTGCGTCATTGAAAAGCACCTAACCCTTGACCGCTCGATGCCCGGGCCTGATCACCTGGCCTCGATGGAACCGCAAGAGTTTTCCCGGCTCGTCCGGTCGATCCGGATCACCGAGAGCCTCTTGGGGGATGGCATCAAGAGGCCGACCGAGAGCGAGAGGGCGAACCTCCCCAACGTGCGCCGCGGGGTGGTGGCCGCCCGGGGCCTCATCAGGGGAACGATCCTCACCCGGGAAATGCTCGCCGCAAAGAGGCCCTTTGCAGGGATCGAGCCCTTTGAGATGGAGAATCTCGTCGGGAAGAGACTGAACCGCGACCTCGAGGAGGATGAACCCCTCCGCTGGGAGGACGTGGCATGAGGGTCCTCAGGGGGGTATGCTGATGGCCTGGAATTCGGGCTGGGACGAGATCTTCCGGAGGCATGAATGGGGACGCTATCCGCCGGAGGAGCTGATCCGGTTCATCGCGTCCCATTTCTATGCCGCCGAGCCGCGGTCCGGTATCTCCATCCTTGAGGTGGGATGCGGCCCGGGGGCGAATATCTGGTACCTTGCCCGCGAGGGCTTCACGGCCCATGGCATCGACGGGAGCAGCGTCGCCATCGGGAGGGCGAAGGAGAGGCTCGCCCGGGAAGGGCTTGTCGCCCGGCTGGAGACGGGCGACATCATGCATCTCCCGTACGCCGACGGGTCTTTCGACGCGGTCATCGATATCGAGTGCATCTATGCGAACCGCCTCGCCGATTCGCGGGTGATCCTCGGGGAGATCTCCCGGGTGCTCAAGCCCGGCGGGTGGTTCTTCTCAAAGACCTTCATGACCGGCACCTACGGCGAGGGGAAGGGGCCGACCCTGCCGGGGGAGTCCAACACCTACCTCGAGCAGTCTGAGGGGGCACTGAAGAAGGGCTACGGGATCATACGGTTCACGTCGGAGGATGAGCTGCGGGACCTGTACTCGGTGCTTGAGATCGTGAACGTCGACCAGGTGATCCGGACCGAGAAGAACCGGAGTTACGAGATCCGCGAATGGCTGATCGAGTGCCGCAAGCGGCAGGAATCCTGATCTGCCGCCGATCCTAGAGCAGGTGAGCATGGAGATCGGTGGGTTCTTCGAGTTCCCCGGGTTCGACGGGCCGGAGGCCGGGGATTCCGTGTACACCGCCCTTACCTCTCCGGCGAGAAAAGGGCACCACCCCCTCTTCCTGCGTGACGGGAGGCAGGCGATACACGCCATCCTCCAGGCGGCCGGCATCCAGGGATCGGGGCGGGTGTGCCACCTCCCTGCATACCTCTGTGCCTCGGCCCTCCAGCCGTTCCTCGAGCTCGGGATACCGGTGAAATTCTACCCCCACCGCCCGCCTCTGGAACCGCTCCTCCCCCCGCAGGTCGGGAATGCATGCATCCTCCTCATCGATACCTTCGGTGCACCCATGGTCTCCCCCGGTGAGATCGAGGATCTCCTCGCCCGGGATAACGTGGTGATCCTCGACCTCTCGCACTCGCTCCTCGATGCCTCGCGGTTCTCCCTCGCCGACCCGGACCTGTTTCTCATGGCAAGCCTCCGGAAGATCTTCCCCATCCCCGACGGCGGAATCGTCTGGTGTACCCGGAAAACGCAGAGGGGCGATCTCCGGGATCCGGCCGGGTACGAGCCGATGGTCGAGGCTATGCGACTCAAGCGCAAGTACCTGGATGAGGCGGGCAGGCCTGATCTCGCACTCGTGAAGGAGAAGTTCCTCGCCCTGTACCGGGCATATGGTGCGAGGAAGGAGGCCGCTCCCACCATTCCCGAGAAGATACCCGGGATCTCCCTCGAGATCCTCCGGAATATCTCGTACCGGAGGATTCTCGAGCGGAGGAGATCCAATCTCCGGTACCTCGCCGATGGGATCCCGCGGGCACTGCGGCTCTTCGACCCACGGGAGATCACAAGCCCGTTCTTTGCCCCGATCCTCCTCCCCACCGCCAAATCCCGCGAACAGGTCAAGGGTACCCTGATCCGAATGGGGATCTACCCGCCCGTCCACTGGCCCCTTCCCCCGGAGGTCCGCCCGGAATTCCGGTACGAGCATGACCTCAGCCGGCGGATCCTCTCCATCCCCATCGACCAGAGGTACGAGCCCCCCGCCCTCGAACCCGTGGTGGCTTTATTACTGCAGGCTGAGAAATGAATACAGAGTCCGGGGGGCAGGAGACCCTGCGGCAATCCCATCCTTGCCATCGGGCTGATACCCTTTGAGAGATATCGTATACATTACAGGTACCCGTTCGGATTACGGGGTGATGAGCTCCGTACTGGAGGCGATCCGGAACCGCCATAATCTCTCGCTCTCCCTGATCGTCACCGGTATGCACCTCCTTCCCGAATTTGGCTCTACCGTCAGGGAGATCGAACAGGACGGATATGCCATCGCCGCTCGGGTCGACATGGCCCCCCCGTCTCCTCATACCGGAGGCATGGTGCAAAGCCTCGGCAGTGCGATCCAGGATATCTCCCATGCGATAGAAAAGGCAGACCCGGACATCATCCTCGTCCAGGGAGATCGTGGGGAGAGCCTCGCTGGAGCAATTGCTGGGGCGTACCTGAAGGTGCCGGTCGCCCATGTCTCCGGCGGGGACGTGACGGAAGGGGGGATGATCGACAATTCGATCAGGCACTGCATCACGAAACTGGCCCACCTCCACTTCCCGGGAACAGAGGTGAGTGCCGAGAGGATCCGTTGTATGGGTGAGGATCCCCTCAGGATCTTCATGGTCGGGACACCCTCCCTCCTCTCCCACCGCGACATACGGGAGGCGGACGTCGGCCGCGTCCTTGCCCGGCTCGACATCCGGCGGGAACCTCCCCTCCTCCTCGTCCTGCAGCATCCCGTGACCTATGAAAGCGAGTTCGCCGCCCAGCAGATGAGGGAGACGATGGACGCCATCGCCGATCTCGGCGAGCAGACCGTGGTGATCTTTCCCAACTCGGACGCCGGGGGCCGGGAGATGATCGAGGTCATCCGCTCATATGCGCATCACAGGAACATCAGGATGACCGAGAACCTCCCGTTCAGGGATTTCATCGCCCTCCTGTCAGCGGCAAGCGTATTGATAGGAAATTCAAGCGGGGGCATCGTCAGGACCCCCGCACTCGGCATCCCGTGCATAAATATCGGGACACGGCAGAAGAACCGGGAGCATGCGGGAAATATCGTGGACACCACCTATAACAGGCGCGAGATTGTGCAGGCGGTGAAAAGAATTCTCCGGGATCCCGGGATCCATGACAGGATCCTCGCCATGGACACCCCGTACAAGGATACGGGGACCGGCACCCGCATCGCGGAGATCCTCGCAACGGTTGATCTCGACGCAGGACTCCTGATCAAGGAGTTCCATCCCTGCAGGTGAGGCATGGAAGCTGACCAGGGCTCGCGGGTGCTCTCGACCCGGGATCCGGACTGGGACAATTTCGTGATTGAGGCGGAGGGGCATGATGTATTCCATACCCGGCCCTACATGAGCCTCTTCGAGCGTCACTTCGGGAGCCCGGCACTCCTCTACGTGTATGGGAACGAGAGGGATTACATCGCGTACCCCTTCTTTTTACGCGATCTTGCCAGGCTCCCTTTCTTCCAGGATGAAGACACCCTAAAAGGATCCAGTGACATCGTATCCCCGTGGTATTATGGCGGGCTGCTCATTCATGCGTCGGGGGACAGGGAAAGGGCGGCACTCCTCACGGAGTTCCACCGTTCCTTCGAGAATTTCTGCCGGGAGAGGCAGGTCGTCAGCGAATTCGGGAGGCTGCATCCCTTTCTCGGATCCCCGGAACAGCTCTCAAAGTTCCATACAATTAGAACCAGCGGATCGGTGGTCTATCTTGACCTGCGCCGGAGCACCGAGTGTCTCTGGCAGGATATGACCCGTTCGAACCGCAAACGCATCCGGAGATGCCTTGATGCGGGTGTTCTCGTCGTCGCTGATCGATCGAGGGAGGTGGTCGACGGGTTCGCCGACCTCTACCAGGGACTGATGAACCGGAAAGGGGCAGGGGAGTTCTATCTCTTCCCCCGTGAGTTCTTCGATGACCTCCTCTCCCGCTTCCCCCTGGAGTCGCGGCTTCTCGTTGCACGGTATGATGACAGGATCATCGCGGGCCTCCTCCTCCTTGGTGGAGGGAGGTTCGCTCATACCTACCTCTCGGCATCCGACCCGGGCTACCTCGGCCTCGGGCCGAACAACCTCCTCAAATGGCAGGGGGCACTCCTAGCAGGCGAGATGGGGCATGACTATTACCTGCTCGGGGGAGGAACCGACAGCCTCCTTGCCTTCAAACAGTCATTCTCAGCCACGGCAAAGGATTTTTCAGTCTACTGCCGTATCTATGACCCCGAATCCTACCGCCGTCTCACCCTTCTCAACTCGAGGTATGCCTTGTCGCGGGGGGAGACGGGAGCCCCGAAAACCTTCTTCTTCCCGGAGTACCGCCGCGGCGTTCCGTAATTCCCTGTCCCCTATGATCGGCGGAAGAGGAGGATGGCGTTATGGTTGGAGAGGCGTTCCGTTTCTATGAGATCCACGAGGGGGAGATCCACCATCCCGACGAGCTCCTCGACCGTTGAGAGGATCTCCTTCCCATAGGTCTGCTCATCATCCCGGTAAAACGCCTGGTTCAGGAGCAGGTATCCCCCGTTCCCCAGGAGGTTCATCGTGAGGTGATGGAGGATGGGACGAAGCTCAGGCAGGATATACCAGGCGATCTGGGACATCAGCACGAGGTTGTATGCACCTGAAAGATGCCGGTACTCCTTTCGGACATCCATGACCCGGAATTCGATTCCCCGTGCCTGGATACTCTCCCTCGCTGCAGCGATTGCGGTCTGCGAGATGTCCAGGGCAAGAATATGCGCCTCCGGCAAGGCGTCCTTCAGCCGCAGGGTGAAGGCGCCCTTCCCGCACCCGATGTCCATCACCTGACAGGGCTGCCTGCAGATTCCGTGCCTGCGGATGAGAGAGAGGACAAGGTCGTACTGGAAGGAGGTGGCGTTGCCGATATGCCAGGGATCCTCAACATCCCTGTACATCTCTTCAAATTCCCCTATGAACCTCCCGTCCCTGATGACATAATCACGGTAATCAGGAGGGGATGCGTGAGGAGGCTCCGGCTTCATGGCTGCCGCGTTCCTCCTCCCGCCATCCGTTTCAAGAGGATCTGTTCGTTGAGCCAGAAATCGAACTCCTCGTCGATCTCAAAGTTCTGCTCCCGGCTGATGACGAGGGGCACCCTTTTTTCCCCGAAGAGATCGCCCTCCAGGATATTCCGGGCCCTCATGACATAGACATTGCCGTCGTCATGGAAGAAGCCCTGGAGCTCCTGGCGGCGGCCCTCGTAATGCCCCCACTCGAAGAGCGTGGAGATAAACCCCGTGGCGACGGAATCGGCCCCCGCCTCAAGAAATCGCCTGATGCTCTGATCGATCAGTCCCTCGTCCCGCACAGGAGATGTGCACTGCAGGAGAACCACGATATCAGCGCTGACCCTTCCTAGGAGATCCTGGAGAACCGAGAGGGTGGAGGCCTCGTCGGTCGCCAGTTCCCGGGGGCGATCGATGATCTCGGCCCCCAGGGATCCCGCAACCGCGGCAATCTCAGGATCTTCTGTCGAGACAAGATAACGGTCAAGGAGAACCGACCGCTGAGCCGCCTCTATCGTCCATGCGATGAGCGGTTTACCGGCGATCTCGCGGATATTCTTCCGGGGGATGGTCTTTGACCCTCCCCGGGCAGGGGTGACGCCGAGGATCATGCACCCTCATCCGAGGTGGGAGCGGGCGACGGCATGGATGCTCCCGATCTTCTGCTCAATCTCGGCATCGGTCATAAGGATGGTAATCGGGAGCGCAATCGCCCTCCCGATGAGCGAATTCGATACCGGCCAGAGCGTCCCGAGATCCTTCCCGCGGTACAGATCGTAATGCGGCAGCATGTGATCCCAGGTTGCCGCGAAATGCCACCTTACCGCATCGGGCAGGTTCTTTGTACTGATCCCGCGTTCCTTGAGTGCCCCCGCGAATTCCAGCGCGGTCTTCGGATCATCAAGGAAGAAGACAAGGGTATCGCAGGTTTCTCCCTCCGGGTTGGGTACCTCGCGGAACTCGAGGCCCGGGATATCCCTGATCCCCTCCTTCAGCCGCCGCTTGTTCTCCCGCAGCCGCCGGAGGGCAAAGTTGAGCTTCCCGAGTTGCACGAGGCCGATTGCCGCCTGGAGCTCCATCATCTTGAAGTTGAACCCTCCCATCCTTCTCGTATCCTCGCCCCGGGGAAAATTCGGATTCTGCTCGTGCCCATGGTCCGCGTACTCCCGTGCCCGCAGGTAGATCTCCCGATCATCGGTGATGACCATCCCCCCCTCTCCCGTGGTGACAAGCTTCCCGAAATCGAAGGAGAGGATCCCCGCATGGCCCAGTGTGCCAAGGTGTCCCCCCTGGAAGGTACCTCCCGCACCCTGGGCATTATCCTCGAGAATCCGGATGCCCGTCTCTCGTGCGATCGAGAGGATCCGGTCCATTTTTGCCGCAACGCCCAGCATGTGCACCGGGATGATCGCCTTTGTCCGGTCTGTTATCCTCGACTCGAGATCCTCCGGGTCCATATTGAGGGTGCGATCGATCTCGGTGATGACGGGCACGGCCCCTGCCTCGATGATCGCCTCTACCGTCGCAACGAAGGTATGGCTCTGGGTGATGACCTCATCGCCAGGTCCCACCCCCATCGCCTTCAGGGCGGTGAGAAGGGCTGCCGTACCCGAGGTCACCGCATGCCCGTACAGGGCGCCAAACCGTTCGGCAACCGCCGTCTCAAACTTCGCGACCCTCGAACCGGGCCTCCGTGAGAGCTGCGCACCCTGAAGAAACACCTCGATGACCGCGTCACGCTCCTCCTTTCCTATCAGTTCTGATCCAGGCACAGGTTCCACCCTCTCAAACAACGAGCTTCATGATCAGCCTCTTCGCATCATCGACCGTGAAGGGCACCGGATTCAGCTCAAAGGACTTCGCCCGTTGCTCCGCGGCCTGGAGGAGGAGATGGACGTTCCCCTCGTTCACGCCAAAGGTCCTGAGGCTCTCCGGAACATCTAGCTTCCGGGAGAGTTCATGGATCAGTCCGCTGAAATGGAGATTCCTTCCGGCACGATCCTGATCCATCCTCGCACCATCGATACGGGAGTACAGTTCACTGTAATCGAAACCCATCCGCACGTTATGCTCGACGATATGGGGGAGGAAGACGCCTCCGGCGATCCCGTGGGGAACCCGGAACTCAACCCCGAGCGGGTAGGAGAGCACCCCCGCGGGATCTGAGGTTGAGTTCATCAGGGAGATGGACGCAAGATAAGCCCCGAACTGGATGTTTGCCCGGATTCCGATGTTCGAGGGGTCGTCGAGGACCCGGAGGAGAGAACCATACAGCTTTCCGAAGGCCTCACGGGCAAACATACGGGTGAGAGGGTTTGACTGGGGGGATGCCCAGCTTCCTATGGAATGGACCACGGCGTCCATCCCCGAGGATACCGTTACGGATTTCGGGCAGCTCAGGGTAAGCAGGGGATCGAGGATCGCAAGGGCCGGGAAGTTGTGCATCGTGTTAATCCCAAGCTTCTTCTTCTCCTTCCAGTCGATGAAGACCGCATTGTACGTCACCTCACTCCCGGTGCCTGCGGTGGTCGGGATCGCAATGGTTGGCAGGGAGGGGGTAATCCCCTTCGGGAAGCCCCGGTAGGTGATGGCATTTCCCGAGTTGACGACAAGAGTCGCGAGCCCTTTTGCGAAATCAATGACGCTTCCCCCTCCTATACCCACGAAACAATCTACTAGGGGCAGCCCGCTGGGATCGATGAACCGGGTCTTGATACGGTCAAGGGCTGCATAATCGGGTTCGGCATTCAGGTCATAGGCAGATGTCGTTACCGAGAATCCCTTGGCACTCAGGCCGTCAAGAACTTCACAGACATATGGCTGGGATGCCACGGCAGAATCAACAACAACTCCAATCCTCCGGTATGACAATTCTTCCAGGTATGTTCCCAGGTTCCGTGCAGAACCTACCCCGAACCTAGTCTTTGTTCTGAGATTGAATTCAAAAGAACTGGAAGCCAGATCATCAGATCCCGGTTTATCCATACAGGATAGATGATCTCTCCATCCCAT
>Ga0315295_10002547_pt1 | contig 15430 bp, 12 predicted proteins | sample YL17G14_0_MG_FD_204453 | JGI IMG/M metagenome (GOLD analysis project Ga0315295, IMG submission 204453) | Sediment microbial communities from Yellowstone Lake, YNP, Wyoming, USA - YL17G14_0 | ecosystem: Environmental > Aquatic > Freshwater > Lake > Sediment | place: USA: Wyoming | collected...
GACCTTAGCGCCCAGTCCATTTTGAAAACAGGATTCAGCCAGTGCGACAGCCAGACCGCCCTCGGAACAATCATGAGCAGACTTGATCAAGCCCGCCTTTATCATTGCCAGCAGACCGTCTTGGAGAGCTTTTTCAGCTTTAAGATCAAGCGCCGGAGGTAAGCCCTTGACCTGGCCGTGGATGACCTTTAGATATTCGCTCCCGCCTATTTCCTCTTTGGTCTCGCCCAGGAGAAAAATTGCATCGCCTTCATTCTTAAAGAATTGGGTAGTGCGGTGGCTTAGATCATCTAATATGCCGATCATCCCTATAGTAGGTGTAGGATTGATAGCCCCCTTGGGACTTTCATTATAGAAAGAAACATTGCCGGAGACGACCGCCGTCCCGAAGAATTTACAGGCCTCGATTATGCCCTCCACCGAGTTCTTGAAGAAATAATAGCGGTCTGGCTTCATGGGATTGGCAAAATTAAGACAGTCGGTGACCGCCGCGGGATCGGCGCCGGAACATACCAGGTTGCGGGCAGCCTCTGCCACCGCGATCTGGGCGCCGAGCTTGGGATCGAGCGAACAATAACGGCTGTTGCAGTCGGTGGTAGCCGCCAGGGCTTTTTTCATCCCTTTTATCCTTAAGACGGCGGCGTCGGAACCGGGCAGGACGCAGGTATTGGTCTGCACCATGTGGTCATATTGCTCATAGACCCAGCGTTTGCTGGCAATGGTTGGTGAAGCCAGGAGCTTAAGTAAAACCTCATTAAGATCTTTGGGCTCAGAAATGGTCTTGAGGTCTAATCTATTAAGTTCATCCAATTCTTTAGGTTTTACAAAAGGCAGATCAAAGATGGGCGGCTCGGTCAAAGAATCGGCTGGCATATCGGCCACCATTTCTCCGCGGAACTTTATTTTTACTATCTTCGAATCGTTGACCTTGCCTATGACCATGGCATTGAGGTCCCATTTTTCAAATATCTTCTGGATCTCATCCTCAAACCCGGCTTTGACGCAACACAGCATCCGCTCCTGGGATTCGCTCATCATTATTTCCCAGGGCTCCATCCCGGCTTCCCGCAAGGGAACTCTATCTAGATCAATATCCACCCCCACCCCGCCGGCTGAAGCCATCTCTGCGGTAGAGCAGGTAAGCCCCGCCGCCCCCATATCTTTTATACCGACAACGTGGCCGGTCTTTAAAGCTTCAAGCGTGGCCTCGATCAAACACTTTTCGGTGAAAGGATCACCGATCTGGACCGTAGGCCGCTTTTCCTCGCCAACGCCGAATTCCGCCGAGGCCAAAATGCTGGCCCCGCCGATGCCGTCGCGACCGGTGGTTGAACCAACATACATGATGGAGTTGCCGACGCCCACCGCTTTGGCCCGCATCAGCTCTTCTTTCTTGCAAATACCGATGCTCATAGCGTTGACCAGGCAGTTGCCGGAATAGGATTCGTCAAAATAGACCTCTCCGCCTACGGTCGGAACGCCCATGCAGTTGCCGTAAAAGGCGATACCGTCCACCACCCCTCTTAGCAGATAACGGTTGTAGGGTTCGGTCAAAGGACCAAAGCGCAGTGAATCGAGCGAAGCGACTGGCCGCGCCCCAGCGGTAAAGATATCGCGGATGATGCCCCCCACCCCGGTCGCGGCCCCCTGCTTAGGCTCTACCTGCGAAGGATGGTTGTGGGATTCCATTTTAAAGACGATGGCCATGCCATCGACCACGATGCCGCCCGAATCCTCCCCGACCAGGGTCTCGTATTTCCCTTTTTGCGGAAAAAGTTTCAGATATTTCTTGGACGAAGAGTATCCGCAGTGCTCCGACCATTCGACCGAATACATGGCCAATTCGGTCTGAGAAGGTTCCCGCCCGAGGATCTTCTCAATCCTCTGGTAGTCCTCATCTTTGAGGCCTAATGCTTGATATATTTCTTTCTTTATCATTTCTTGCCTATCGACTCCACGATCGATTCAAATATACCCCGCCCATCAGTGGAACCTAATTCCACCTCAGAGGAGCGCTCGGGGTGCGGCATCATGCCCAGGACGTTCCGCTCTTTGTTCACGATCCCGGCGATATCATCCAAGGCTCCGTTGGGATTCTCGCCGTGATAGCGAAAAACTATTTGGTCGTTCTTTTTAAGCTCGGCCAGCCCCGGCGCATCGATATAATAATTGCCCTCATTGTGGGCGATGGGGATGCGTAAGATCTGTCCTTTTTTGTATTTTTGAGTAAAGGATGTGTCGGTATTCTCTACTTTGAGCTCAACATATTTGCAGATGAAATGCAGTGAGCGGTTCCTGAGCATGGCACCCGGCAGAAGACCGGCTTCGAGGAGTATCTGGAACCCGTTGCAGATGCCGATGACCAATCCTCCGGCTTTGGCGAAAGAGATGACCTCTTTCATGATGGGGGAAAAGCGGGCAATGGCCCCGCAGCGCAGGTAATCGCCGTAAGAAAAGCCACCGGGGATGATCAGGCAGTCGAACTTACCGAGCTTGGTATCTTTATGCCAGATATATTCCGCGGATTGTTCAACTACCTGGGAGGCCGCATGGAAGCAATCTGCATCGCAATTACTTCCGGGGAAAACCACCACGCCAAACTTCATTTAATCTCGAATGAGTACTCCTCGATGATGGGGTTGACCAGAAGCTTTTCGCACATTTGCCTGACCCGGGCTTCAGCCTCAGCTTTATCCTTAGCTTCTAGTTTTAATTTGATAAGCTTGCCCATGCGGATTTCGGAGAGGCCCTTGAAATTCAGCGATTCAAGCGCATGTTTTACGGTCAATCCCTGAGGATCGGCCACGGCTTTCTTCAGCGATATCTTTACTTCGGCTTCGAACACAAGCTTATTATATCAGTTTTAACGAGAAGAGGCAAAACGCACCCGAGCTTGCGCCCAAGCCCGGAGGCGATTGATATGGTTTTCCATGGTCTTAGAGAGCGGAATCGTTTCCTTAATGTTTTTAAACAGGTCCTGGTCCTCCATCTCCCTTCCAAAAGAAAAGGCATCATATAAGGCCGAAATAATAATCGATTCTATTTCTGCCCCAGTAAATCCGGCTGTAGACTTCACCAGTTTAGGAATATCATATTTCTCGGGATCGCGATTCCTTTTTTTTATGTGGATTTTGAGTATTTCTTCTCTTTCCTGATCGTCAGGGATATCCACAAAAAATATCTCATCAAAACGCCCCTTGCGAATTAATTCGGGCGGCAGGCCGGAAATATCATTAGCCGTAGCTACCACAAAAACCGGTTTTATCTTTTCCTGCATCCAATTTAAAAAGGTGGAAAACATCCGGAGGGAGGTTCCGCTGTCCCCAATAGCTGCTCGCGGAGGCGGAAAAGATTTTTCCAGCTCATCTACCCAGAGAATGGCGGGGGAAACCGATTCCGTAATTTTAATAGCCTCCCTGATATTTCGTTCCGACTCGCCTACCCATTTTTCCATTACGGCGCCCACATCCAGGCGAATTAACGGCAATTTCCAGAAAGAACCAATGGCTTTGGCCACCAGACTTTTGCCGCAACCCTGAACCCCGATCAATAGAATACCCTTAGGTTCCGGCAAACCGAACTGGCGCGCTTCCTCAGTAAAAGCGTTCCTCCTCGATTCCAGCCAAACCTTTAAAAGGTCCATTCCTCCGACATTTTCCAATCCATCAATTAATTCATAATATTCCAAAAAGCCCTTCTGACGAATAACCTGTTTTTTGTTTTCAATAATACGCCCCAGATCCGGGTAATCAAATCTTTGGTCTTCCAATATTATCTTCTTGTAAAGCAGTTCTATTTCATCTGCCGTAAGTCCCCGGGAAGCTTTTACTGCCATTTCAAATAAGCTCTTATCCTTGTTGATCGTAAATTTTCCTTCTGCTCGTTTAATTATCTCCGCCAGAATCTGCTCGATTTCGCCATATTCGGGCAAGGGGTAATCGATAATTTGCACTGATTTTTGAAGTTCGAGCGGAACACACATAACTGGCCCTAAAAAGATAATCGTCTTTCGCTTGGAATCCTCAGATTCAATAAAATATCTTAAGGCTGCCAGCACGGACTCCACCGGTTTATCATTATTGGGATCAAATAAATATAGATGGAAGTCCTGTAAAATGAATATTGCTTTTTCTTTATATTCGACAATAAAGGGCAGTATGGCCTTATCCGTGGGAACGGATTCATATTTAATGCTCGATTTACTCTCTAGATTTATTTTCTTAAGCCCCAGATAACCGGTCCAATAAAAGATATTTTTTTCTTTGAGTGAAATGCACAAATCCTTAATTACCCGATTCTGTTCCCAGGTCACGATCTGAATAAGGGGGTGGCCGGAACCGATCAGGATTTTAATCTCTTTTAAAATCTTCTCTTTTTGCGTTGGCATAGTATAATAATCCTGTGGCTATTATAATCACTAAAAGACATTTTGACAAGATTATTATGCACTGCCAAGAATATTATCCGGCGGAGGCGGGAGGATTTTTGGGAGGCAAGGAAAATATTATCTTAGGCATTTTCCCGCTCCCCAATCTGAGCTTTATGTATGGGGTGGGAGCCGAAAAAGTCAGTTTTAAATGGGCGGATTGGGATATCTCTAAAGTATATAATTATTTTAAAGCCCACGCTATGGATCTTTTGGGCTTCTATCATTCTCACGCCTCAGGAGATTTGCCTATCCCTTCTCACCTCGATGTTTTAACTCATCAAAAATTTCATTTAAAAGTCATGATGATTATCAGCCTGGCCAACTTAAAAAGCACTAAGGTGGCAGCCTTTTCCCCGCTTCCCCAACTCACCCGGGAAAAACTTACTGTCATCAAGGATGGGGCCATAGATAAATACTTATTGGAGCTGGACATTAAAAAATCTGCCCGGCAATATTTAGAGGAAGAAGAAAAACTTGAAAAGCGGGTCAACGAGATTATTTCTGAAGTGATCGAGAAGTATAAAGAGGGTAAATAAAATCAGGTGATTTTAATTTTTTGCGATTTCAATTTTCCGCGATTATGATTGCTCTTGATTCCAGTTAACTCTTCAATAATGCCCTCTCGATTTTTTTCCGCAACTTTTTTCGCCTTTTCCTCGTCCTTCCCCAAAGGCATAGAAATAACATTGCAACACCAAGGTTCGATCATGGAATAGTGATAAACAATCCGACTGGCCTCAGTGGGCAGGACATTATTTATCCCTCCACTTTCCACATCTATCATTTCCCCTGAATAAAGCACATCCGTATCGGAAGAAGCCTGCTCCTCAGGCGCAAAATTAAATAGAATCTTTAATTCTTCTTCCGACCATTCACCGGGCTCATAGACCATTAAAATCATCATCAATATATTTATCGTGCGCCTATCTCTTTTTCTTGCATTGACCTCAACCAGATCAGCGGTGATAATCCTGCAGTGCTTTGACCTCAAAGCCCTTCTTCTTGGTGGCTTCTAAACCGTTTATGGTCGCCCGCGCCCCGGAAATGGTGGTGATGATGGGCACCAGGTGCATGATAGCTCCGGAGCGGATCTTGGTCTCGTCCCGCTTGGTCTTTTTGTCCCCCGGTGTGTTGATGATCAGCTTTATCTCGCCATTCTTAATAAGGTCCAGAACATCCGGCCGCCCCTCCCCCAGTTTGGCCACCTCTTCCACCTCGATATCGTTCTTGCGCAGAACATCCGCCGTGCCGGAGGTGGAAACTATCTTATAGCCCAGGGCGGCAAAACGCTTGGCAATACCGGTGATGGTCCGTTTATCGCGGTCGTTGACGGAAATGAAGACCTTGCCCTCCTTGGGTATTTTTTGCCCCGCGGCGATCTGGGCTTTCATGTAGGCCACTCCCAGATCCGGGTCCGCTCCCATTACTTCTCCGGTCGATTTCATCTCCGGGCCTAAAACCGGGTCTACTCCCGGAAAGCGGTTAAAGGGAAAGACCGCTTCCTTTACCGAGAAGTGTTCGGGAATGACCTCTTTATCGGCCTTCAGCTCTTTTAAGGTATGTCCCAGCATCACCAGGGTCGCGATCTTGGCCCAGGGCACGCCGGTCGCCTTGGCCACAAAAGGCACGGTGCGGGAAGCGCGGGGATTGACCTCCAGCACATAAAGCGTACTTCCCTTCACCGCATACTGGATGTTCATCAGTCCCTTGACCTTAAGTTCTTTGGAAAGCGCATGAGAAGCTTTGCGGATCTCTTCCAGTATCGACTTGGAGAGCGAAAAGGTGGGCAGGGCGCAGGCCGAGTCGCCCGAATGGATGCCGGCTTCCTCGATGTGCTCCATGATGCCGCAGATAACGGTATCCTTGCCGTCGGATACGCAGTCCACATCCACTTCGACAGCATCCTCCAGGAATTTATCCACCAGGACCGGCCGTTCGGGAGAGGCAAAGACCGCCTTTTCCATGTATTCCTCCAGGTCATTTTCATCATAGACGATCACCATGGCCCGTCCGCCCAGCACGTAGGAAGGCCGCACTAAAACCGGATAGCTGATCTTGCGGGCTATCTTTTTGGCCTCGGCAAAATTGACCGCTGTCCCGTTGTCCGGCTGGTTAAGCTTTAATTTTTTAATAAGCGCCTTAAAGCGTTTGCGGTCCTCCGCCCGGTCGATTGAATCGACCGAAGTTCCCAAAAGCGACACCCCGGCATCTTCCAATTGCTTGGCCAGATTGAGAGGGGTCTGCCCCCCGAACTGGATGATCACCCCTTCGGGTTTTTCCGCTTCCACGATATGGAGAACATCTTCCCGGGTGAGCGGCTCAAAATACAGGCGGGTGGAGGTGTCAAAGTCGGTGGAGACCGTCTCCGGATTGGAGTTGACCATGATGGACTCATATCCCTCTTCTTTAATGGCAAAAGAGGCATGGCAGCAGCAGTAGTCGAATTCGATGCCCTGCCCGATGCGGTTGGGCCCGCCGCCCAGCACCATGATCTTTTTCTTCTTGGTGGCGCGGCACTCGTCTGGGCCTTTATCATAAGTGGAATAGAAATAGGGTTTTTCCGGATCAAATTCCCCGCCGCAGGTGTCCACCAATTTATACTTGGGTTTGATCCCCTTGAGCTTGCGATGCTCATAAACTGCCACCTCATCTGACTTGGTGAGGAAAGCGATCTGCCGGTCGGAAAAGCCCAAGCCCTTGGCCTCGAGCAAAAGCTCATCCGGGATCTCTTTCAATTTGAATTTGGCGACCTTATCTTCCATCTCGGTGATCTCGCGTATCTGATGGACGAACCAGGGATCGATCTTGCTCAACTCATAGATCTCCCGATCGGTCATGCCGGCCTTGATGGCGTAGCGCAGCCAGAAGATGCGGTCAGCATTGGGAAAGATAAGCTTCTGCTTGATCAATTCCTTATCGGCCGCCAGCTCCGGCGGAACATCCCGGCCGTCGGCTCCCAGACCAAAGCGGCGGTATTCCAGCGAACGGATGCCTTTCTGCAGGGATTCCTTAAAATTCCGGCCGATGGACATGGCCTCGCCCACCGCTTTCATGGAAGTGGTAAGAATGGGATCGGCATCGGGAAATTTTTCAAAGGCAAAACGGCAGACCTTAAAGACCGCATAATCCACCGTGGGCTCAAAATATGCGTAAGTCTTGCCGGTCACCTGGTTGACGATCTCATCTAAGGAAAGCCCGATAGCCAGCTTGGCAGCAATGCGCGCTATGGGGAAACCGGTAGCTTTAGAAGCTAAGGCGGATGAGCGGGAAACCCGCGGATTGATCTCAATGATCACCACTTGGCCGTTGTCCGGATTGACCGCGAACTGGATATTGGTTCCCCCGCCGTTGATCCCCACCGCGCGGATGATCTTGCGGCACCAATTCTCAAGGTCCACCAGCTCCTCGGTGGTACAGGTTTGCGCCGGAGCCACCACGATCGAATCGCCGGTGTGCACTCCCATGGGATCGATGTTCTCCATGGAAGTGACGATGATGACGTTGTCTTTGCAGTCGCGGATGACCTCGAATTCTATTTCTTTCCAACCCAGAACTGACTGTTCCACTAAAATTTGATGGAGCGGCGAGATCTCCAGCCCGAACTCCAGACCTTTCTTTAGTTCTTCTACATTATATACGCAGGAGCCACCCTGCCCCCCCATGGTAAAAGCCGGCCGCAAGATCAGAGGGAAGCCGAGCTTCTCCCCCAAGGCTATGCCTTCTTCAACGGTTATGGCAATTCCTGATTCAGGCACCGCCAGGCCGATCGAGGCCATGGTCTCTTTGAATTTTTCGCGGTCTTCAGCGCGCTCAATGGCATCGGCATCCGCCCCGATGACCTCTACCCCATACTTTTTAAGGATGCCGGCCTTGGATAAAAAGAACCCCATATTAAGGCCGGTCTGACCGCCCAAAGTGGGGAGCAGCGCATCCGGCCGTTCTTTGGCAATGATCTTTTCGATGAATTCCGCGTCCAGCGGCTCAATATAGGTGCGGTCCGCCATGCCGGGATCGGTCATGATGGTGGCGGGATTGGAATTGACCAGCACCGTCTCGTAACCTTCTTCCCGCAAAGCTTTGCAGGCCTGGGAGCCCGAGTAGTCAAATTCGCAAGCCTGGCCGATGACGATGGGTCCGGAGCTTATGATCAGGATCTTTTTAATATCGGTTCGTTTTGGCATTTCATTCTCCTCTGGGCAATTTGCCCCGCTCGTCGATCGGAAAATACAATGTGCCCACGCACATCTTGTCCTTGGTGGCTATCTTTTCGATGGTCTTATCATTGAGATTGACATGTTTGGCTTCCACCCCATTAGCCAGCTTCTCTATCCCAAAGCTGTGGTTCTGCATGGAGATCTCCCCTTTCCCGGTCTTGGGATCCACTACCGGGATATTCATCCCGTGGTGACCCACTTTCATCTTATAGATGGAGCATCCCAGCGCCTGGGCCAGAACGCAGGCCCCGTTCTGGATGCCATATAGCTTTACCTGCCCGATAAGCTTTTTAACCTCGGCTACTAATCCGGTCAGCTGCCTTGGATCCCCCGGCCCGGAGGAGATTATGACCTCCTCCACCTTGTTCTCCAGGATCTTATCTGCAGTGGTCGTAGAGGGAACAACCTGCGCCCCTTTAAAAGCCGCCAGCGTACTATTGTTCACGCCAATATCTATTATCAATTTCGAATTTCGAATCTCGAATTTCGAATTTGTTTCGGATTTCGATATTCGTATTTCAGACTTCGGTTGGTAAGCCTTAGCTTTTTCGGCCAGCTTTTTAACCTCATCGCTCTTGGTCGAGACCACTCCTCGCATTTCCCCATGATCCCGTATATGTATAGTAAGCGCCCGGGTATCTATATCCTCGATCCCGATCACTCCGTTCTTTTTCATAAAGTCACCCAAAGAGCCCTTGGCCTGCCAGTTACTCACGATCTTGCTGTATTCTTTAACTACCAGGGCTTGGGCCTGAGCTTTATCGGACTCATACAGGCGGTCGTTTATGCCGTAATTCCCGATATGGGGATACCCCATGGCCACGATCTTGCCTAGATAGCTTGGATCGGTCAATATCTCCTGATACCCGATGATCTGGGTGTTAAAGACGACCTCCCCCGCCGCCTCCCCTTCCGCCCCAAAAGACTGCCCCTCAAAAACCGTTCCGTCCTCCAGTACTATTACTGCTTTCATATTCTTACCTCCTGTTTTGGGCAAAAAAAAAGACGCCTGGCGGGCGTCTTTGCCTTATCGAACAGGAATATTATACCATATTTACTCGAATGCCGCAAGAATCGATTCGGCAACCTCGCGCATGGATTTTCCCGAATTCATGCTCTGGTCCTGCAGTTTGCGATAAGCTTCGGTTGGCAAGATGTCGAACTGGGCGATCAGGATCTCCTTGGCCCGCTCTATCAGCTTGCGGTCATCCAGGGTTTTCTCAAGCTCCAATACTTTGCGCCGCAACTCCCAGTTTTCCCTTGTAATTTGCTCAAATGAGCGCTTTTCGGCAAGCTTATAGACCGTGGCGCGCGCCCGCCCTTCTTTTTTGACCAGGCCTTTTTTTAGCAGGGGGACCAGGAGCTGATGCACCCGCGCCCGGGTCAATCCCAGCGCTTCCTGGACCTGTTTGGTGCCAATAGAGGGATGCTGACTTAGCAGCTTTAATATCTCTTGCTGACGTTGGTTCATGCCCTTCTCATAGCATATCGTCAAGTAATCGTCTAATTAGGGTGTCAGGCTTGAGGCAGAGTAAATATGACCCTGGATCCCTCTCCCAGACCTTTGGATTCGGCCCAGATCTTCCCCCCGTGGGCCTCCACGATCTCGCGGGCGATAGCCAGCCCCATCCCAATGCCGCCCGCGGCTCGGGTATAGGATGAATCCACCTGGTAGAATTTCTCAAAAACCTTTTCCAGAAGCTGGGGGGCCAGGCCGATGCCGGTATCGGAGATCGTGATCTTTAACTGATTGTCCGTTTTCTCGATTGAGATCCCAACCTCCCCTCCGCTGGGAGTGAATTTCAAGGTGTTCCCCAGCAGATTGGATATAACCCTTATAAGTTTTTTCCGGTCCGCCAGGACCGAATATCGTTCTTCGGGATAATGCGCCTGGAGTTTTATCCCTTTGGTGGAAAAACCATGCGCCACCGCTTCCAGCTCAGATTTTAGCACCTCATCTATAAAAAGCGGCTCTTTCTCTAGCGCCAGCGGTTTTCCGGCCTCGATGCGGGAGACATCGATCACCGTGTCGATCAGGTCGTTCAGATGGTTGCTCTGGTTCAAAATGACCTTCAGGGCCTCTCTCTGCTTATCGTTGACCTCGCCCAGATGGCTGTTGAGCAGCAGGTCAAGATATCCCTTGATGGGGGTCAAGGGTGTGCGCAACTCGTGGCTGACGATGGAGAGGAACTCACGCTTCATTTGTTCGACCTTCTTGAGCTCGGTTATGTCCTTGATGATCCCCGAGATGCCGATCAGCTTTCCCTCCGGGTCTTTGATGGGAGAAAAAGTGAGCAGCAGGGGGATGGGGTTCCCTTTCTTGTCCTGCTTGCTGACCTCCACGGCCTTGAACTCCTCTCCCCTCAAAACCCCCGCGATGAAACCCTTGATCTCCTCCTCCTCAAAGAAAGGCGGCAGCTTCCCGATCACTTCAGAGGCCTCACAGCCGAAGATCTTGCGCGCGCCCTCGTTCCAGGTTAAAACCCGGCCTTCCAGGTTGAAAGTCAGGATGGCGTCGTCGCTGTGCTGGATCAAACTGTTCAAATAATCGCGGGTCTCGGTAATGTCCCGGTAGAGCTTGGCGTTCTCGATGGCGATGCCCGCCTCGGAGGCCATGGTCAGCAGCAGTTCCAGGTCCTCGGGGGTATAAAGTTCTCCGGAGAGTTTCTCCCCCAGGTTGAGGATGCCCACCAGCTTGTCCTTCAGGAATGAGGGGATGGACACTGCGGCCTCGAAGATCTCCATCTCCTGCTGGATCTTCTCCAGCCTTTCCTGCTCTTCCGGTAAAGTAGAGGCGCTCTGCCTCAAGCTCTTGATCTCCTCCAGGACCACCGCGTCCCGTTTTTCCGCAAGATAAGTGACCAGCGGATCGTCCAGAGAAAGCTTTATACCGTAAATCGCATCCGGCAGACCGTTTATCTTTTCCACCACATACTGATTTTGCTTTTCCTCCAGGAGCAAAATGGAGGCGCTCTTGATGCACATGATGCGCACGATGGTCCGGTCGATCAGCCGGAAAAGAGTATGGAGGTCGGTCACGGAAACGATCAGCTTGGTGACTTCCCTCATGACCTTTTGATATTCAATGGTTTGCCGAAAGAAGATCTGGTCGGTGATCTTCTGCAGTTGATCCCGTACGGGGACAAAGGTGATGGCGATCACCAGCGCGGCCGGCACCGAGGCCCAAAAGGAGTAATACCCCCGAAAGTGGCGGAATAAAAACTCAAAACCAATGACCACCAGCACATAAGTGAACGTGATGCCGGAGGTCACCAAGCTGTAAGCGGTGGTTTTTTTGATCACCAGGGCGATATCCATGAGGCGGTGCTTGACGATAGAATAAGCCACTATGCCTAAAAAGACTAATTGGAAAAGATTATCGATCCGGGGAACCTCCACGCCCAAAATAGCGGAAAAATAAATCACTAAAGAGGCCAGCGTTGCCAGAATGGCCAGGAAGAAATATTTTATTTGAAGTTTAATTAAATTGCCGGACCGTTTATATTGAAATACCAAAATTACAAAAGAGATGATCAAACAAAAGAAAATAAAGCCCAGGAATAAATTGTAAGCCGGCCCGGATTCAACATTGATTTTGCCGTCAACTATCCCCACCTGAGCGATAAAGCTTTTAGTAAATGCAGCTGATATGAAAAACCCGGAGGATGCCAAATATAAAAAGTATATGAATCCCGGGGGTATGGCCGCTTGAGAAAATAATATCACAAAATGCACAAATAGCGCCGGAACATAAGTAGAAGCGGAATTTGCCAATTTTACCCAAAATAAAGGTGAAAATATATATATTAAAAAGGTAAATTGGAAAAAATCGCCCAAAACCCATAAGGCCAGGAGCAAAGAAAATACTGAGAAGATTAGGTTGATCTTTCTTTTGGGATTGTTCAAATAGACAAAACCGGCAATGGCGATTTCAATCGCAAAACAGGCTAAGGAGGAGAGAAATAACATCATCATTTTATAAGACCCAACTTATGGTTCGCATAATCCAAGGCCCAAAAAAGCTTTTCCAGATCTTCCTCGGTATGATTGGCGGTAATCCCCACTCTTAATCTGGCTTCGCCCTGGGGCACCACTGGATATATGACCGAGGTGACATAAATTCCTTTTCCCAGCAAAATATTATGCGCCAGGCAGGTTTTAGTTTCATCGCCAATAATAATTGGAATTATCTGGGTACAAGAATTGCCCAAATTAAATCCATATTCTCTAAGCCGGCCAGAAAATGTTGTATATTTCTTTTGAAGCCCAGCTATAATACTTGGGTCTTCTTCCATAATTTTAAAAGCCTCTAGGGCCCCAGCCACGACCGAAGTCGGAAGACTGGCCGAAAAAATATACTGCCTGGAATTATATCTTATAATTTCAACTGTCAGCCTGGTGCCCACCACAAATCCCCCCACCGCACCAGCAGATTTGCTCAAGGTTCCCATGCGGATATCCACATTTTCATTTCCAATGTTAAAATATTCAAGGATGCCCCTGCCTGTCTTTCCTAAAGTTCCAATTGCATGCGCTTCATCCACCACCAAACCAATTTCATGCTTTTGTGCAAGCTTTATAATCTCCGGCAAGGGAGCAATATCCCCATCCATGCTATAGACACTCTCAACAAAAATAATCCTTCTTTTAATATGATTTGATTTTTTAATTTGATCCTCCAAACTTTGCAAATCATTATGTTTAAAACGAAATAATTTCGCCCCGCATAATCTTATCCCATCAAAAATACTGGCGTGACTTAATTTATCAGTTATTATTGCATCATCCTCACCTAATATATCTGCTATAGCCAGATTCGCCATATAGCCAGTGTTAAATAAAGCAGCCGACTCTTCGCGAGTAAATTTCGCTATTTGCTTTTCAAATCGTTTATGCAATGGGGTTGTCCCACCCGCAACTCTAGCCCCGCATGTCCCATTGCCATATTTCTTTACTGCTTCTATGCAAGCCGCCTTTACTCGAGGATTATTAGATAAACCTAGATAATCATTAGTTGTAAAAGAAATATAATCTTTACCTTTAACCTTAATCCTGGATAGATTGCCTTGTGCTTCTAATTCTTCGTCGAAGTGGTTGGCTTCCTCAGCTTCCGCTTTTTTGACTATATTCAAATAATTATGTTTGGCTTTGTAAAAAATATCTTTGAGGTTTTCTTTAGTGGCAGCCAATTCAACCATTACCCTTCTTTTTAAATTCATTCTTATACCAATCGATCATCTCTGCCATTCCAGCTTCGATCTTTACTTTGGGGATAAACCCCAACTCCCGTCCTGCTTTTTCGATGTTCCAATCGTGGTGAATAAAATAAGTAAGACCGTAACGGGTAAGATCCGGCGGCTTTACCGAACGGGTAAGTCCGGCCCAGGTTTCCATCACGGCCGCCAGGCCGTAAGCCGCAGAAAAAGGGATCGAGATCTTAGGCACGGCCATGCCCAGTTCCTCCGCCAGGCGAGTCAAATATTGACGACTGGTGGTTTTGGTGCCGTCGCTTATATTATAAACCTGCCCCTTGGCTTTAGGGATGCGCGCCGCCCGCAGCAGGGCCTCCACCACATCGGCAACATGGATCAAACCCAACACATTGTTGCCTCCATTCGGCCAGGCAAAAGTCGAAGAGCGCAAGGCATCGATCTGACGCGGAAGCGTTGCTCTGTCTCTTGGCCCCCAGATCCAGGCGGGGCGAATGATCACAGCGGGAAGCCCATTTTCAGCCGCAAACTGGAGCACCAATTTTTCGCTCCGCACTTTGCCTTCGGTATAAGGATCTCGAAAACGGGCGGGGTAAGGAGCGGTCTCGTCGGATTGGCTGTGCGGCTTATAAGGATCCATCACGTCCACCGAACTTATATGTATCAAGCGTTTAATCCCGTGAGCTAAACCAGACCGGCAAATATTGCGTGTTCCTTCCACATCTGTTCGAATAAAAACTTCCCGGGGACCCCAATCCGCCACATAAGCCGCGCAGTGAAAAACCATTTCGCAATCCGCCATGGCCTTGTCAACCGAGACGCTGTCAGTTATGTCCCCCTCCACCAGTTCCACGCTCAACTTCTTCAAATAAGTCACATCGCTGGTCCTGCGAACCAGGGCCCGCGCTTGGTATCCTTCGGAAAGAAGGCGATCCAAAAGATGCCCCCCCACAAAACCCGTTCCTCCGGTAACCAATACTTTTCTACCCATCCTGGCGAGCACTCCTTTCTTTAAGAGCTTAAATGAGTTAAAAGATTAAGCGATTATAATGGAGATTAACCTGTCTTTCAACCGGATTTTTAACTAGGCCTTTCCCAGATGCTTCTCCACCACCTGCACCAGGCGCTTCGGCTCGAAGGGCTTGGTGAGGTATTCGTCCGCGCCGCATTTATTTCCATTCTCTTTATCGTCCTCGGAGGTGCGCACGGAAACGATCACGATGGGAATTTTCGCGGTCTCCGGATCGGCCTTCAGCCTCCGACAGACCTCAAATCCGTTCATCTCCGGCATCATGATGTCCAAAAGTATCAGGTCCGGCTTTCCCGAGACCGCCAATTTACTCCCGGTTATCCCATCGTAAGCCACTAAAACCTCAACTCCCAGGGGTTTCATTATGGTTTCCATGACTTCAACCGTTTCCGGATGGTCTTCGATGATCAACACCTTTTTCTTCATGTTAACGCTCCTTTAAGCCAGCGGAAGAGTAAAGCAAAATTTAGAACCTTTCCCCAACCCCTCCGACTCCACCCAGATCCGCCCCCCGTGGGCCTCCGCGATCTCTTTCGCAATGGCCAGC
>Ga0315295_10002548_pt1 | contig 15429 bp, 9 predicted proteins | sample YL17G14_0_MG_FD_204453 | JGI IMG/M metagenome (GOLD analysis project Ga0315295, IMG submission 204453) | Sediment microbial communities from Yellowstone Lake, YNP, Wyoming, USA - YL17G14_0 | ecosystem: Environmental > Aquatic > Freshwater > Lake > Sediment | place: USA: Wyoming | collected...
AGCGCCGTGTAGACGAACACGCCCTTGCCGTACCGGGCGTACAACAGGCCGCCGTCGCGCGCCGGCTCGCCGGGGTCGTTCGCCGAGAGCACGGTCTCGTAGCGCGGATCCCAGCGGTCGGCGTAGTTGAGCCCGCGCTCCTGCACCCAGCCGTCGAAGTCGCCCGCGCCGATCGGATTGGGCGAGCGCAGCAGCGGGTGCGCGGGCGCGAGCAGCCGCACCTCCGCGTCCTCGACGGCCACGCGGTCGCGCGAGATCCGCAGCGGCCAGGGCCCGAGCCGGTCGTTGAGCGCGTCCTCGGCGGTGCAGTACTGGACCACGAGCCGGCCGCCGTTCCTCACGTAGTCGAGCAGCCGCGGCTGCTGCACGCGCAGCCGCGGCCGCGTGTTGTAGGCGCGCACGCCGGTGACGATGCAGCCGTAGCGCGACAGGTCCGCGCTCTCGACCTCGTCGTCGCCGAGCAGCGTGACCCGGAAGCCCATCTGGCGCAGCGCGTCGGGCCCGGGATCTCCAGGGCCCATGAGGTAGGCGACCTGGTCGCCCCGGCGCTGCAGGGGGAGGTGCACCAGTTGCGCCTCGCAGGGCGAGAGCAGGGCCTGGATGGGGATGTGGGGGTAGTCCATGCGCGCGAGGCTGCTGGCGTGGCGCCGGCCGCCCATCTCGACCTCGGCCCCCAGCGTCGCCGCCGGCGCCCCGTCGCGGGCCGTGACCTGGAAGCGCACGACCTGCTCGGCGAGCGCGCCCAGCTGGACGGTCGCCTGCGCGGGCTCGGCGCTCCAGCCCGCGGGTAGCCGCAGGCGCGCCACGCCCGTGACCGCGCCTCGCGTGCTCTGCACCGCCAGCCGCACCTCGTGCGGCTTCGCGTCGGCGAACAGGTAGACGCCCTGGTCGAACTGGCATGTGACCGGCGGCAGCACCTCCAGCGCGCGGTAGCGGTCACCGTAGACGCGATCGGTCCACTTGAAGGCCACCGGCACCTCGAAGGTGACCGGCTCGCCCGCCATCACCACGGTGACGCGCGCCGCCAGCGGAGGGTTCTCCTCGGCCTCGGCGACCAGGCGCAGGTCCGCGATCTCGAACGAGCCCTGGCGGGGACGCTCGCGCAGCCAGAACGGCTGCGTGAAGGGGAGGTCGGCGGGCAGCACCACGCCCGCCTGCGCCATCACCGGCTGCTGGGGGGCGAGCGCGCGGGACAGGCTGTCGGCCGGCGCCGCGGGATCGACGCGCAGCGGGGCCGGCGGGGTGCCCGGCGGAGCCGGAGCCGGGGCCGTGGCGTAGAAGGCCCGCGCGCCGAAGGGCAGCTCGACGCGCGCCAGGGCGAGCGCCGCCGGCGAGCGGTCGATCACGGTGACGGTCACGCGCAGCGTGTCGCCCGGCGAGGCGGTGGGCGCCTCGGCCAGCGCCTCCAGCCACAGCCCGGCGCACGAGCGCATGACCGACTCCAGCTCGCGCCGCTTCACCTCGACCAGGGGCTCGCCGGGCAGCGCCGCCAGCGCCGCGTGCGCGCGCGCCAGGACCGGCAGGATCGCCCAGGGCTGGTCCGGGTCGAAGGCGCGCTCCGCCTCGCGAAGCGGCCCCGCCACCGCGGCGCCTCCGGGCAGCCGCGACCAGTCCAGGGCCACGCCCTCGAACAGGTCGCGCCCGGCCGTGTCGCCGTCCACGTGCTGGAAGTACTCGACGATGGTGCCGCGCCGCTCGCGCGTGCCGGCTCCCTGGCTGCGGTTCAGGCTGCGCGCGCGCCCGCCGATCTCGGTGTAGGAGAGCCCCAGCTCCGGGTCGTAGCGGCCCGTCTCGAGCGTGACGAGCCCCGGCGTCCGGCCGTCAGGGCCCTCGAGCCGCGGCTGCCACGTGTTCCAGAGCAGCCGCTTCGCCTGCCAGGGCCGGACGTCCCGCAGCTGCTCCGCGAAGCGTGCGGGGTCCGCGGCCGCGCGGAACGCCTCGCCCGTCAGGATCGCGGAAGCCGTGTGGTGCCCGTGGCCGCCGCTGCCGTCGGTGCCGAAGCGGGTCACGACGACGTCGGGGCGGAAGCGGCGGATGGCCCACACCAGGTCGGCCAGCACGCGGTCGTGGCCCCAGAAGGCGATCGCCTCCTCGGCGCTCTTGGAGAAGCCGTAGTCGAGCGCGCGCGTGAAGTACTGCTCGGCGCCGTCCAGCCGCCGCGAGGCCAGCAGCTCCTGCGTGCGGATCACGCCGAGCGCGTCGCCCGCCTCGGGTCCGAGGATGTTCTGCCCGCCGTCGCCGCGGGTGAGCGACAGGTAGGCCGCCCGCACCAGCCTGCCGCGCGCCAGGCAGGCCAGCGCCGAGGTGTTGTCGTCGTCGGGATGCGCGCCCACGTAGAGCACGCTGCCCGTCACCTGCAGCCGGCGCAGGGCCACGCGCAGCTCGGCCGCGTTCAGGGCGTCGGGGGGGCGCGGGTCCGCGGCCGCCGCGGGCGGGGCCGGGAGGGTCGGGAGGGCGAGGAGAGAGGCGACGAGGAGAGTCGTGAGCCTGCGCATGCCGGTGCGTCCTTGGGGTGGGTCACGGTCAGGGGGCGTGTCGAAGCACGGAATGGTAGCGCATGCGTACGGGGGCCGCGAGCCGCAGCGGCCTCCGCGCGGGTCCGCGCGACGCCCACCGCGCGGACCGCATGAAGAACCCGCCCCGCGGGGTTGCCCCCGCGGGGCGGGCGACTGCGCACCGCTCGGAGGCCGCTGGCCGGCGTGCCGCCCGGCCCGCGAGCCGCGTCGCGGCGCTACGGCAGGTAGACCATCCGGCGCACCTGGCTCGTGCCGTCCGTCCGCAGACGGTAGAAGTAGGTGCCGCCCGGCACGGCGTTGCCGCCGGCGTCACGGCCATCCCAGTCCACCGAGTGCGCGCCGGCCCCGAACGAGCCGGAGGCCAGGGTGCGCACCTGACGGCCGGTCACGTCGTAGACCGTGAGGTCCACCGCACCGGCCCGGGGCAGCGCGAAGCCGATGCTCGCCCGGCCGATCGCGGGGTTGGGGCGGCTCGGACCCAGCTCGACCGCGCGCCCGGCCGTCGCGGCCTCGGCCACGGCCGGCGTGCTGCGGGCCGCGGACGCCACCGGCGCGGCCGGCGTCGTGATCATGAGCTGCTTCATCATCTCGTTGTCCTCGTGGTCGATGATGTGGCAGTGCCACACGTAGCCCGGGCCGCCGGGGAAGCCGAAGCCGTCGTCGGCCGTGCCCAGCGCCGCGGCCGGGTCGAACGGGAACAGGTTCATCCCCGCCGTCACCGGGCCGCCGGCCTGCTCGACCGCGTCCTGCGGCGCCACGCGCACGATCACCCGCGTCACCTCGCCGGGGTTCATGCGGAAGGTGTCCTTCCACCCGCGCTCGTTGGCATCCGGCTGCACCACGGGACCCTGCAGGAACGGCGTCACGTCGGGGTTGCCGCCGAGCTTGAAGCCGGTGACGACCGAGAGGCTGTCATAGGGCAGCGGGGGCCCCATGCCCGGCATGGGCATGCCGTAGACGCCCATGTACTTGCTCAGGTTGAACGCCTGTCGGTTCAGGATCTGGAACTGGACCAGGTGCAGGTGGATGGGGTGCGTGTCCGCGGTCAGGTTGACGATCTCCCAGACCTCCGTGTCGCCCACCTTCATGACCTCGGTGGCCGACATGTCCCACATGGTGTTGTTGACGAACATCTCGAGCGGGCCGAGCAGGCCCATGTTCTCGTTGAGCGTGAGCGCGCGCGTGACCGGCTGGGCGGCGAGCCGCTCGATGGGCTTGACGCGCAGGCTGGCCGTCGTCGCGGGGTTCAGGCTCGGGTCCGTGCCGCCGGTGACCGTCGTCCCGACCCGGAACTGCATGATCTGGCCCGTGGTCTTGGGGTCGGCCGAGGCGCCCTTCGGGAACGGCGCCTTGGCGCTGTTCACCAGCACGAACGTCTGGCCCGCGGAGCCCGAGAAGTCGATGACGATGTCGGCGCGCTCGCCCGGCGCGACCACGAGGCGCGGGGCCTTGGCCAGCAGCGGGTCGTTCAGCTTGACCGGGGCGTCCAGCAGGCCACCGTCCGTGCCGATCTGCCAGAACGCCGGCCCCGCCGCCTTGAGCGCGCGGTCCATGAGCCGCAGCTCGTAGAAGCGCGCGTTGGACCCGTTCAGCAGGCGGAAGCGGTAACGGCGCGGCTCCACCTGGAGGAACGGCCAGGTCTTGCCGTTGACCATGATGACGTTGCCGAAGAACTCGGGCGTCCAGAACGGGTGGATGGTCGGGTTGATGCCCGCGCTCGGGAAGTAGAGCTGCCCGTTGGTGTCGAACATGCGGTCCTGGATCACGACCTCACGCTCGTAGAGGTTCCCGTACTGGTCGGCCGGGGTGTCGGCCGGGCCGCCCGGCAGGCTCGCCGGCTCGTTGGCCGCGTCGCGCAGCAGGTAGAAGCCCGCCAGTCCGGCGTAGACGTTGGTGCGGGTCGCGCCCAGGGCGTGGTCGTGGTACCAGAGCGTGGAGGCCTGCTGCGCGTTGGGATAGGTGTAGGTGTCCGTCACGAAGCCGGGCCCCGTCTGGGCCCTGGCGGGAGTCCACCAGGCGTCGGGTCCGCCGTCGAAGGCCGAGGGCACCTCGCCGCCGTGCAGGTGGGTCACCGCCGGCACCGGGCCGACGTAGGCGTTCATGCTGCCGTGCTGGGCGAGCGGGTCCGCCCAGTGCAGCGTCTGGTCCACCTTGATCAGGCTCTGAAGGAACGGCGGCTGGCCGCCCGGGCCCTGCAGGTTGTTCACGTACTGGATCGTGGTGGGGATCCCGACCCGCGTCTCGAGGGTCGGCCCCGGGAAGGTCTGCGGCCAGCCGTCGGCCTTGTAGCACCACAGGTACGTGCCGGCGTTGTAGGGCGCCGGCAGCGCCGCGTAGAAGGTGTTGGGCAGGACCTTCTGCTGGAACTCGTTCAGCGTGAGGACCAGCGGTGCGGCCGGGCTCGTCGTCGTCGCGTCCACGCGCAGCGGCATGGGGAGCGGCTCGACGAACCTGGGCAGCAGGGCCGGATCGAGGGGGACCTGGGCCTGCGCCAGCGCCATCCCCGGCAGCAGCGTGAGGGCGAGGAGCAGGGCGGTGACAACGGTGGGGCGTCTGCGGCGCATCGTGGACGTCTCCTTCGCGCGACCTGGTTGAGGGGAACCGGGGGATACGAAATCGCACCCTGTGTCGTCGAGCGCTTCCTCGGGCCCGAGTCGGAGGTCGGAGGAAGACCCACGCACAAGATGCGGCGGCCGCGCCTCCGGATTCAGGAGTCCGTGATGGGACTCGCGATCCGGGGAGCGCTGTAGATTCTCTCTTGCCGTGGAGCAGCAGGTCAACGGCAAGCCGCAGGCCGGCTCGGGGGTCCGGGTGGCGGGTGTCTCGGGAAGATGACACGCGCGCTTCCGGCGCGGTCCTCGTGAGGCGAACGTTGTGCGTCCGTGGATGCGCCGCGGATCCGCCGCGCGTGCACCGCGCGCGCCTCCACAAAGCCTGTGCGCCGCGCGTCGTGTCGGGCCGGTCCGGCTAGAGTCCGCGCCCGGGCCGGAGCACCCAGATCACCCACGGCGCGATGCGGGTCTCGTTGACCCACTCGTAGGGCTCGTCGTCACGGCCCAGCGGCCGGTGGGTCGCGACCACCTCGAGCCCGGAATCGGCGTAGACCGCGCGGTAGGACTCGTCCGCCCACACCACGTCGGCCACCGGCCGCCGGTCGGCGATCGCCGTGTTGACGATGAGCACGACGTCGCCGCTCTTCGCGCTGCGGTTCTCCGGGTAGTCCTTCGTGGAGAACGAGGCCCACTCGTGGACGTAGATGTCGGGAGAGGAGACGAGGTTGACCAGCCGCCCCTCCGGCTTCAGCGCCCGGGCGAGCCCGCGGAAGCAGCGCACCTTCCGGGCGCGCGTCGGGATGTTGTCGAAGGTGAAGGCCGACAGGACCAGGTCGCAGCTCCCGGCCTCGAGCGCGCTCAGGTCGCCGTCCTCGATGAGCCGGTAGTCGCCGCCGGGGTCGAGCGCCCTCGCGTTGGCGATCATGTCCGCCGAGATGTCCACGCCCGCGGCCTCGAAGCCGTGCCGCCTCAGGAAGCGGGTCGAGCGCCCCGCGCCGCAGCCGAAGTCGACGGCCCGGCGCCCGGTGACGTGCTCGCGGAAGATGGCGGGCAGGTCCCGGTAGGCCAGGTAGTAGGTGCCGGGGAACTCCAGACGCGCGTAGGCGTCGGCCAGTCTCGTGTCCTCGTAGCAGTTGAAGCTCGACATCGGCGATCTCCCGTGCGGTCGCTCTTGCGTGCCCGCCGGGCCGGGTCCGGGGCCGGCCTGCGGGCGGGGCTTCCGGTACCAGCATGCGCGCCGCTGGCAGGGCCGTGAAGCACCGAATCGCCCGATTCCGGCCAGGCCGATTCCGTGCGGTGGCTGCCTCGGCGGGTTCTCGAATTGGTATGTCAGATGTCTTAAGGATTGGTGCTTGGGACGACACCAATCCTGGGCTACTCTCGTCGTGTCCCGCTCCGGAGGCCGACATGCTGCTCATCGACACCGACAGGTCCAGCGCCGTCCCCGTCTACCAGCAGATCTACGAGCAGATCGTGCGGCTGGTGGACGGCGGCGCGCTGGCGCCGGGGGACCGCCTGCCCCCGACACGCACGCTGGCGCTCAGGCTCGGCGTCCACCGCTCGACCGTGCTGCGCGCATACGCGGAGCTGTGGGCGCTGGGCTATCTCGAGAGCCGGCCCGGCTCGTACTCCACCGTGCGCCAGCGGGCCCGGCCGGTCGCGACCAGCGCGCCCGTGGCGGACGATGGCACCGGGCCCACGGCGAAGCCTCTCATCGATTGGGAGAAGGCGGCCACGCCCGCGGTCCGCAGGGCCCACGCGGACATCCTCAGGCACGAGCAGGGGACGGTCGCGCGCGAGGGCGCCATCGACCTCGCGCGGCTCGCGGCCGACTCGCGCCTGGCGCCGCACGACGACATCCGCGCCTGCCTGAAGAGCGTGCTCGCCCGGCAGGGCGATGTCCTCGACTATGGCGACGCGCGCGGCTACCCGCCGCTGCGCGAGGCCATCGCGCGCCGCATGCGCGCCCACGGGGTGGCCGTCTCGGCCGACGAGGTGCTCGTCACCAACGGGGCGCAGCAGGGCATCGACCTGGTGCTGCGTCTGCTCGCGCGTCCGGGCGATGGCGTGGCGCTCGAGTCGCCCACCTACAGCATGGCGATCCCGCTGGTCCGGCTGCACGGCCTGGTGCTGCGCGAGATCCCCATGCGCGACGACGGCATGGACCTGGACGTGCTGGAGCGCACGCTCCGGCGCCGGCGGCCGGCGCTGGTCTACACCGTGCCCAACTTCCACAACCCGACGGGCATCACCACCAGCCAGCCCCATCGCGAGCGGCTGCTGGCCCTGTGCGAGGAGCACCGCGTGCCCATCGTGGAGGACGGCTTCGAGGAGGAGATGAAGTACTTCGGCAAGGCCGTCCTGCCCATCAAGTCCATGGACACGCGCCGGATCGTGGTCTACCTCGGGACCTTCTCCAAGGTGGTCTTCCCCGGGTTGCGGGTCGGGTGGATCGCCGCTCCGCGCGCGTGCATCGAGCGCATCCACGCCATCCAGCGGTTCGCGAATCTCAGCGGGAATACGCTCGCCCAGGCGCTGGCCGCGCGCTTCTGCGTCTCGGGACGGTACGAGGCGTACCTGCGCCGCATCCACAAGGTGTATCGCAGGCGCATGCAGGTCCTGCTCGAGGGTCTGCGCGAGCACATGCCCGCCGGGGTGGAGTGGACCGAGCCGGCCGGGGGCTACACGCTCTGGCTGCGCGTGCCCCGTGCCGCGGCGGACGAGCGGACCCTGCACGAACGCTTCCTGGGGGACGGGGTGAAGGTCGTGCCCGGGAGCCTGTTCTACCCCCGCCCGAGCGCCGAGCCGCACTTCCGCCTGTCCATCGCCTGCGTCACCGAGGACGAGATCGCCGAAGGCTGCCGCCGCCTGGGCCGTTCGCTGGCCGCGGCGAGTGGAGCCTGAGATGGTCCTGACGCCGCAGAGGGGGATCACCTACGGGCCGGTGCGCTCGCGCCGGCTCGGGCGCTCGCTCGGCATCAACCTGCTGCCGGCCGGGCGCAAGGTCTGCAACTTCGACTGCCGCTACTGCCAGTACGGCTGGACCGACCCGGCGCTCCTCGACTCGTTGACGGAGGCCGACCTCCCCGCGGTGTCCCAGGTCCTCGACGCGGTGGCGGCGGCGCTCGGCTCGCTCGACGAGCCGCCCGCGTACCTGACCTTCTCCGGCCATGGCGAGTCCACGCTGCACCCGCGCTTCGGCGAGATCGTGGACGGGGTGCGCACCCTGCGCGACCGCCTCGCGCTCCGCGCCCGCACCGCCATCCTCTCCAACTCCTCGCGCGTGGCGGATCCGCCGGTGCGCGCGGCCCTGGGCCGGCTCGACGTCCGCATCATGAAGCTCGACGCCGGCACCGAGGCGTGCTTCCGCCGCTACAGCGGCGCCCTGGGTGGGCTGACGCTCGAGGCGGTGGTCGAGGGCCTCCGGCTCCTGCCGGAGGTCACGCTCCAGACGCTCTTCACCTCGGGGCCGGCCGGCAATCTGGACCTGGCCGAGGTCGAGGCGTGGCTGGAGCAGGTCGTCCGCATCGGCCCGCGCGCGGTCCAGCTCTACACCCTCGACCGCCAGGCCCCGTGTGAGGAACTGGTGCCCGCGACCTCCGGCCAGCTCGAGGAGGTGCGGCTGCGGCTCGCCGTGCGGGGGGTGGCGGCCGAGTTGTTCTGACGACCGGGCCGCCCCCCGCGGATCCCGGCCTCATCTTCCCGGCGGACCTGCCGATACTGAAGGCGGGCACCTCCGGCTCCCGCTCGGGCATCCCTGCCCGGCGGGGGCTCCCCGACCGCCCGAGAAGGAAAGCCCGCTCATGGCGTATACGCCGCTCACGCAGACGGACGGCGTCTTCTCCGTCCTCTCCCAGGTCCAGGACACACGGGGCATCGTCGCGTCCTACGCGCTCAGCCGGGGCGTGACGAAGGTCCAGGACAAGAAGTACGAGGAGGCCATCGCCGAGTTCAAGCGCGCGGCGGCCATGCAGCCGGACATGGTGACGGCGTACACCTACATGGGCCGCGTCTACACGATGATGGGCCGGCCCGAGGACGCCGTGGAGGCCTACCAGAAGGCCGTCAAGACGGACCCCAGCTCCGCCGACGCGCGCGCCGACCTCGGCGGCGCCTACATCGCGACCGAGCGGTACGCCGAGGCGGAGAAGCAGTTCAAGGAGATGGTGAAGCTCGACCGCTCCTCCGCGGCCGCCCACGCCTCGCTGGGCTACGTCGCCATGATGACCGAGCGCTACGGCGACGCCGAGGCGGAGTTCCACAAGGCCGCCGCCCTCGCGCCGCGCGACCCGGACGTCTATTACAACCTGGGCCTCGTCTACAACAAGCAGAAGCGGTACAGCGAGGCGGTGGGGCAGTTCGAGAAGGCCATCAGCCTCGATCGCAAGTACGCCAACGCCTACAGCGATCTCGGCTTCGCCTACATCGCGCTCGACAAGCCCGAGCTGGCGCGGACGCAGGCGGACGAGCTGTGGGCCATGAACACCTCACGCGCCAACGCGCTGGCCGTCGAGCTCGAGGCGGCCATGTACACACCGCGGATCGAGTACGCCGACACCGGCGCCTCGACCTTCAACCCGTACCTGGGACCCGGGGCGCCGCTCATCGCCCTGGACCCGTCGCTGGCCACCCCGGGGGCCGTGAAGACCTTCTCCATGGTCTTCCACTTCAACCAGCCCATGGACGTGGCCTCCGTGCAGAACATCCTGAACTGGTCCGTCATCAAGTCGACCGGAGGCGAGGGCGGCGTCTACGACAACGGGGTCGTCCTGCACCGCGACCGCGAGGTCATCATCAGCCCGCTGCTCAAGGGGATCTCCTACGACCCGAAGACCGGGGATGCGACGGTCTACTTCGACATCCGGCAGAACGAGGCCGGCGACGGGATCATCGATCCCTCGCACTGGGTCTTCCGGTTCTTCGGCAAGGACGTGAGCGGGAACCCGATGGATCCCCGCGGCGACCAGTGGGACGGCTTCTCCGGCAAGCCGTACTAGCCGGGATCACGCACGCCAGGCTCGGGGCCCGGGTGTCGCGGACACCCGGGCCCCGTCTTTCGCGGTGGCGCCCGACACGCGCGGGCGGCGCCTCACCCCTTCATCAGCTGCTCGTAGACCTTCCTCGACTCCTCGCGCACCTGCTCGTGGATGCTGTTCCCGTGCGTGTCGATGGTGACGATCACCGGGAAGTCCTCGACCCGCGTGACCCAGAAGGCCTCGGGCGTGCCGAACTCCTCCAGCTTGTGCACGCCCACGACCTCCTTCACCGACTGGGCGATCGAGGTGCCGCAGCCGCCCACGGCGTGAAAGTACACCGCGCCGAACCTGCGGCAGGCCTCCTTGGTCGCGTCCCCCATGCCGCCCTTGCCGATGACCCCGCGCACCGTGTAGCTCTCGATCACCTTCGCCTGGTACGGCTCCTCGCGCGCGCTCGTGGTGGGTCCCGCGGCCACGAAGCTCCAGCGCTCGCCCTCCTTCTTCACCACGGGACCGCAGTGGTAGATGACGCCCTCGCGCAGCAGGTCGTCGAGGAAGTGCGGCCGCTCCTCCACCATCAGCTTGTGGCCGGCGTCCCGGGCGGTCACCACGATGCCGGTCAGCAGCACCAGGTCGCCCACCTTGAGCTCGCGGACCTTCTGCTCGGGGATCGGGATCTCAAGCCTGATCATGGATGACCTCTCCGTTCTTCAGCGTCATCTCCTTGCGGCGGCACGCCCAGCACATGTAGGAGACGGCGACGTAGAAAGTGGCGGGGTGGCGGTGCTGCCAGGCGGCGAAGACGCCCAGCACCGTCGTCTTGCCCCCGAAGCCCATGGGCCCGATGCCGAGCTTGTTCAGGTCGGCGTGCAGCTCCTTCTCGAAGGCGTCGAGCTGCGGATCCTCGTTGGTCGAGCCCAGCCGGCGGAAGAACTGCTCCTTGGACAGCAGGTACGAGGTCGCGCGGTCCCCGCCGATGCCGACGCCGATGATGCCCGGCGCGCAGCCCATGCCCTGGGCCTTGTACACGGCGTCGAGCACGCACTTGCGGATGCCCTTCAGGTCGCGCCCGGCACCGAGCGCCGAGTCGGGCAGCTTGTACTGGGTGCCCACGTTCTCGCTGCCGCCGCCCTTGAGCATGAGCTTCACGCGCACCTCGTCCTTCTCCCAGGCCTTGAACGTGACGTAGGGCGCGTTGAGGCCGACGTTGGTTCCCGTGTTCTTGCCGGTGAGGGGGTTCACCGCGTTGGGACGGAGGAGGACCGACTTCGTCGCCTTCTCGGCCGCGGTGTCGATCGCCTTGCGGAAGGCGATCGTGTCCAGGCCGACCGGGTGGTGGACGTGGAAGATCATGGAGCCCGTGTCCTGGCAGATCGGCGTCACGTTCCTCCGCGCGAGGCCCACGTTGTCGAGGATCGCGGTGAAGGTGTTCGCCGCGGTGCCGCCCGGCAGCTCCTTCTGGTGCGCCTCCCGCAGGGCGCCCTCCACGTCGGCGGGCAGGTCCGTGGAGGCGCTCCGGATGAACGTGAACAGCTGCTCGACGAGTTTCTCGCTCATGAGTGGCTCCTGTGGAGTGGGCACGGTGGAGCGAAGCGCACGGATTCTAGGGGCCGTGGCCGGGCGCCGCAAACCGGGCGCCGCGGATCGCGGTCCCGCGCCCCGGGTCGGGCCCTGCAACTCAGCCGAGCCCCAGGCCGCTCCGCACCGCCAGCGCGAGCGACACCGCGAGCGCGAGCGCTCCCAGGGTCCCGAGCGCCCGGACGGCGAGTCCGGGTGGCGGGCCCCCGAGGCGGGCGCTCAGCGGGAGCCGGGCGCCGAGCGCCGCTCCGGCGGCGAGCCCCACGGCGTGGGCCACGTTGTCGGTGCCCAGGCGGGTGAAGCCCGCGGCCAGGCCCGGCATGATGAGGAACAGCAGGGCGGCGCCGAGCGCGCGCGCGCGGCCCACGGCGAGCCGCCTCCGGAGCCGCCAGGCGCCCGCGAGCAGGGCGCCGCCGAGGGCGTAGATCGCACCCGAGGCCCCCACGCTGAAGCCATGCCCCGGCCCAAGGGCTGACGCCCGCCACAGCAGGCTCCCGAGCGAGGCCGCCGCCCCGCCGCCGGCGTACACGGTCCAGAAGCTCCAGCGCGCGAACACGCGCTCGACCGCCGGGCCGAAGACCAGCATGCTCACCGCGTTGAAGAAGATGTGCGTGGCCCCGGCGTGCAGGAAGGTGGAGGCGAGCAGCCGCCACGCCACCTCCGGCGGGGGCAGCCCCGTGGCGCTCGCACCCCAGGCGAAGCTGGCCGACGGATCGCCCACCTGGTGCCGGAAGGCCAGCAGGGCGAACACCGCTCCCCAGGCCAGCAGCAGCAGCACCGTGCCCCACGGCGGCACGTCGCCGACCGCCGACCACAACTCGACGGGGGGCGTCTCGTCGGGGTCGGGCGGCACGTAGCCGGCGGCCTCGAGGTCGCGCTCGTCGGGCTGGCGGGGGTCGCTCTCCATCCGTGTCACTCTGCGCTCGTGGCCCGGCACGGGCAAGTCCTCGGAGGCGGCGCGGGGGATGGCATCCGATGCCCGCGGCCTGCCGCCGCGCGGGCGGAGCAGGAGCACGACGCCGCGCCGATGACGCCGCCGGGGGCGGGTGCTAGGCTCGCCATCGGAAGGCCTGGTTCGCGGACCGGGCACGAGACGGAGGGACCATGAGAAGGAGCCGGGTGGTTCTAAGCGCACTCGCGCTCGCGGGGCTCGGGTTCGTGAGCACGGTCGCGGGCGGAGCCGGGATCGAGAAGCTGTTCGCGAAGCCGCCGGGCGAGAAGAGCGTCGCCTACGAGTATCTGGGGTACTCGGGCGTCGTCGTCTGCACGGCGAAGGGTACCGTCGTCATCGACCCGGGCAGGCTCCTGACGCCCGAGGAGATGCAGACGCTTGCGGCCCGGAAGGTGAGCGTCGTCCTCTTCACCCACGCGCACGGCGACCATTTCGACCGGGCGGCCGCCGCGAGGCTGGTCGCCGAGGCGGGGGCCACCGTGGTGGCCGCGCCCGCCGTGGCGAAGGCGCTGGAGGGCCTGCCGCCGGGCCGGGTCATCACCGCGGAGCCGGGCAGGGTGGTCGAGGTCGGCGGGCTCAGCATCACGCCGATCCAGGGCCGGCACATCGGACCGATCATGCTCTTCCAGGTGAAGGCGGGAGGCGTGACCCTGTTCCACGGCGGCGACTCCGCGCACGTGCCGCTCGGGGACTTCCCCGCGGACGTGGCGTTCCTGCCCGCCGGTCGGCCGTCGCCGACGGCGTCGCCCGGGGATGCGCTGAGCATGGCCCTGGACGTGAAGCCCAGGGCGGTCGTGGTCATGCACGCTTCTCCCGGGCAGAGCCGGGAGCTCGAGCGCGACATCAGGACACGGCTGCCGGGGACGGTGGTGAGGATCCCCGCGGAACACCGCGCGTACGCGGTGGTCCTGCGCTAGTCCGGGCGCCCGCGGCCGGCCGCGCCGGTCCGCCCGTTGAAGATTTGTCCCCCGCGCCCGCGCATAAGGCTCGCATCGCGGGCCCCGGGACTGTAGTCTGGGGGCCCGTCCTGAAGGACGTCCGCAGGCTTCGCCGCGCAGGGACAAGGTGCCCGGAGGGAGAGAGTTGAAAGAGATCCGCGCCTGGACGACGAACGATTCCACCTCGCTCTACAACGTCAACGGCTGGTCGAGCGGCTACTTCCGCATCAACGACGCCGGGCACATCGAGGTCACGCCCTCGGGCCCCGGGGGACCCGCGGTGGACCTGTTCGACCTCGTCCTCGACCTGCAGCGCCGCGGGCTGGGCATGCCGCTGCTCATGCGCTTCTCCGACATCCTGCACAGCCGCGTGCGCACGCTGTTCGACTGCTTCGGCAGCGCGATCCGCGAATACGGCTACCAGGGCCGCTACCGCGGCGTCTATCCCATCAAGGTCAACCAGCAGCACCAGGTGGTCGAGGAGCTGGTGCGCTTCGGCCGGCCCTTCGGGCTGGGGCTCGAGGCCGGCTCCAAGCCGGAGCTGCTCGCGGCGCTGGCGCTGCTCGACAGCCCGGACGCCCTGCTCGTGCTGAACGGCTACAAGGACGCCGAGTACATGGAGACGGCGCTGCTCTCGCAGAAGCTGGGGCGCTACCCGATCGTGGTCATCGACCGCTTCCGCGAGCTGGAGCTGCTGCTGCAGGTGGCGCGCCGGCTCGGCATCCGGCCGCACGTCGGCGTGCGCGCGAAGCTGACCACCCGGGGCGCCGGCAAGTGGATGGAGTCCACCGGCGACCGCTCCAAGTTCGGCCTCACCGCCACCGAGATCGTCCTGCTCGTGGACAAGCTGCGCGAGGAGCAGATGCTGGACTGCCTCGAGCTCCTGCACTTCCACATCGGCTCGCAGATCTCCGCGGTGCGCGCCATCAAGGACGCCATGAAGGAGGGCTGCCGCCTCTACGTCGAACTGGTGAAGGCCGGCGCGGGGCTGAGGTTCTTCGACGCGGGCGGCGGCCTGGGCGTGGACTACGACGGCTCGTCCACCAACTGGCACTCCTCCACCAACTACACCATGCAGGAGTACGCGAACGACGTGGTGGCCGCCGTCCAGGACGGCTGCGAGACGGCGGGGGTGCCGCACCCCGACATCATCACCGAGTCGGGCCGCGCGCTGGTCGCGCACCACTCGGTGCTGGTGTTCAACATCCTCGACGTGAACGAGGTGCTGGCGGGGCAGGCGCCGCCGCGCGTGGACAAGAAGGAGCCGGCGATCATCCAGCAGCTGGTGGAGACCTGGCGCTCGATCTCGCGGAAGAACTTCCAGGAGGCCTACCACGACGCCCTGCAGCTCAAGGAGGAGGCCACCAACCTGTTCAACGTGGGCCTGCTCGACCTGCGCGGCCGGGCGCGCGTGGAGCAGCTGTTCTGGGGCTGCTGCGAGGCCATCCTCAAGATCATCCGCGAGCTGGACTACGTCCCGGACGATCTCGAGGGCCTGGAGAAGGGGCTGGCCGACACGTACTACGGCAACTTCTCGGTGTTCCAGTCCGTGCCCGACCACTGGGCGGTGAAGCAGCTGTTCCCGACGGTGCCGCTGCACCGGCTGAACGACCGTCCGACGCGCCGCGGCGTGCTGGCCGACCTGACCTGCGACTCGGACGGCAAGATGGACCAGTTCATCGAGCTGCGCGACGTCAAGAACTCGCTCGAGCTGCACCCCTACGACGGCAGGCCCTACTACATCGGTGTGTTCCTGGTCGGCGCCTACCAGGAGATCCTCGGGGACCTGCACAACCTCTTCGGCGACACCAACGCCGTGCACATCACGCTGGACGAGTCCGGCTACCGCGTGGACCACGTGGTGGAGGGCGACTCGGTCACCGAGGTGCTGGGCTACGTCCAGTACCAGAAGCAGCA
>Ga0315295_10002549_pt1 | contig 15428 bp, 30 predicted proteins | sample YL17G14_0_MG_FD_204453 | JGI IMG/M metagenome (GOLD analysis project Ga0315295, IMG submission 204453) | Sediment microbial communities from Yellowstone Lake, YNP, Wyoming, USA - YL17G14_0 | ecosystem: Environmental > Aquatic > Freshwater > Lake > Sediment | place: USA: Wyoming | collected...
TAATGCAAGAAATGGCCCAAATGAATTTGTCGTACAAAATGGAATCAAATATTTAGTTGAAATTAAAAACATATCGGGAAGTACTATGTATATATCTTGGACGGCAGATGTTAGAGAAGAAGCAGCACTATAGGAGCAAAATAAATGTTTGGAACTAATCCTTTTGGAGTACCTTATTTTGGGCAAGGGTCTGGTTGCGCGGGTATTCCATACCGAGCCGGAGATTGGATATTAGGATGGTGTGAAGGATCATCGTCATCCTCAAGTTCTTCGACTTCAAGTTCTTCAAGTTTAAGTTCTAGTTCTTCTTCAAGTAGATCGAGTTCTTCAAGTTCAAGCAAATCGAGTTCTTCAAGTTCGTCTAGTAGTAATAGCTATAGTTCTTCATCTAAGAGTTCTTCTTCGTCTTCGACGTTAGATAGTGGTGGTGGTGGATATTATGATGAAAAACTTTTAAGAAAGATTATATTTAAATATGGCAAGTCAAGGGCAAGTTCAAGTTCAAGTTTTGCAGCAATTACAGAAAAAATTAGTATTTCAAAATCGAGTTCTTCGCGGTCAAGTTCAAGTTCATCGAGTTCTAAAAAGGAACAAGTAATTATACAAATTCCTGATATAAAAAGATTTCCTATTATTAAGACTTCAATAAAAAAGGAAAAGGAAGCAGAGAATATTATTATCAAGGTAAGAAAAAAGAGAGAAGAGAAGAAAAAAATGAAAATAAAACCTATAGAAGAAAAAAAGAAAAAAATGAAAATAAACATAAAAACTATAAAATCTAAATAAAAAAATATAAATATAGTATATATATTTATTAAGGAGAGAATATGAAATTAAAATTAAATGAACCTAGAATTTTAGAGTTTGAAATGGATACAACGGGATGCTCATGGAAAGAGCTACAGGGATATTTTAGATTGCCGCTTGAGGGAATTGAATATGGGTTTCCTGTAAAATTCGAAGATGGTATGATTAGAGTGGAGATTCCAGCATTTAATAAAATACTCCCTGAACATATGAAAAAATATTTATCAGAAAACCATAACAAAGAAGTTGTAGTAAAGGGAAGAATAGATATAATCGCAAATAATGAGGCATATATAAATCCTTGGAATGGTAATATAGAAATAGAAATTCCAGTGACAGTTAGAATAAGCGAAGAAAAAGAAATTAAAAAGGAAATTATAAAAGAAGTAAAAGAAGTAAAAAAAGATGATGAAATTATAGAAAAGGTTGAAGATAAAAAGATATCAAAATTTTTTGAAAAAGATGAAATAATCGAAGAAAAGAAAAAATTAAAGTCAAAATTTTCTACGGTATTATTGAAGGAAGAAAAATAAAAAGGTTATTTATGGTCGTAAAGTTTTCTAATTTCTGGGGGGCATTGGGATAATACCTTTTCACGATAAGATTCTAATTCTTCCTGAGTCATTAAAAATACTTTATTGCCTTGACAATTTAAGCAATGGGCAAAAAATGATATAAAGATACCATTACAGTCTTCACACCGCATGAAATAAAAATAAAGAGTTTGATTTTTAGTTTTCATTTCCTATTATTTATAAAATTTTTCCATTACAATTAAATTAAATGATAGAAGAATAGCAACGAATAGATTAAAACAACCCACCTTGTTAATTTCCATACAGGCAAACAACATATTTAATATTATTCCAACTATAGTAAATTCTCTTTTTGTCATATTTCCTTTTTCCTTTAGAATTTATAGCTGTTGGATGGTTTCCTGATTTTAAACATCCATCGTGAATCAAGCCCTCTGGTTGAACCAAGATTCAACATACCATCCAATCTTTTCAAAACAATTCCTTCAAATTCAACAGAATTTCCATATTTGCCGGATATATAATCATTATATACCGATTTGAAATAGTCATTGGAGAAGCAGTTCACATACCTATTGATTCTTGAAATGGTCCCTGTATTTGTAAAATTACTATCCACAAATATCAATCTATCATAATATGTCATTTTATTTAGCAGTTCGTTTTCGTAGATGAAACAATCCCAAAGGACGATTTTATTTCGAATCCCGATGACCTTATTATGTCGTAATTCACCATCAAACAGGTAATACCCTCTGGGAAACTTCTCTCTCAACTCTGCCACAATCCCTTTATCGGGGTCTTTATTATATACCAAGGGATAACCATGCCTGGAATAAAAAAGCGGCTTGCCGTCGATGATATGCAGTTGTAGCCTTGATCCTTTGTATTTGGGTTCTGCAATCCATTCAAGACCGAATTGATGGATGTTTTCCATCAAGGTCAGAGTAGGTTTTTCAGGATAGAAATATTTAAATTGATTGATTTTCATAGGTGCTCCCATTACTAATATGTTTTGCGTATGCTTTTGCTGCACAAACCCCAAACGATATTTATTCTATTGTGTGGTAAATGTCAAGTATTATTTTGTATGACACTTAGCTGTCTGACACTTTCCATTCTTTTCGGGTGATAATCATCGCTTCTACCGCAAAGACGGCTTGCTCTGCTTTACAAACTGCCGAAGATCGGAAATCTTGCCCTTATCCAAGACCTGAAAAATCTTGGCATCAAAATCTTCGACAACCGAATAAGTGGTGGTGGTTTCAAAAAATTCTGCAAAATTATCACCAACCAAATCCATCAGCTTTTTCTGCAATTCCTTGTTGGTGAAAATTTCAGCCTTCAGGTGAACGTCATGTTCACTTTTGATAAGATCGGTATTCTTGCCAAGGATTTCCTTGACCATATCAACATCAGCAGGGGCAAAAGAGAATCTATTTGCCGTGACGAAATTAACCGAAACTTCCTCATTGCCGATATGGAAGGACTTTGAGAATTTTCCCGAAAATCCATTATCATCATAACGATTCTGGCAATGATCCAAAATCGTACCTTCGGACACTTCCATGCGGGCTTCCGCAGCTTTCTTCTCTTTTTTGGCGGATGAAAAATCATTGATTGCATTTTGAATTTCCGCCGGGGCAACAATAATTTCTTTCTTGGACTTCGCCTTTGAAGTGGTGGATTTCGGCTTAGAAGTGCTTTCGACCGCATCAAGAAAGTTTTTCATTTTAATTTCCTCTTTAGGGTTGAGGTTGATTTTGAATTACCATGATATAAAGCAACTCTCATGCCAACAATGATAAAAATATAAAGAATTTTTAAGTCATTGATTTTATTGATAATTCTAATTTTAGATGGATTTACAACTCCTTGAATATTTGGAATAAGTGACAAAAAACGTCATTTATTTGACAATTTTCGTCAAATTAATGTTTCTGCCCATGATGAAATTCATATATGAGTTTATGCATTTGTTTTTTGGTAGCAGAGACAAGATTTGAACTTGCGTCTAATGGTTATGAGCCATTCAAGGGGCCACTCCTCTACTCTGCTATATATTTTTTCTGGAGCCACTAGCAGGAATTGAACCCGCGACCTTTGGTTTACAAAACCATTGCTCTTCCGTCTGAGCTATAGTGGCTAAATTTTTATGGCGACTCCTACGGGAATCGAACCCATATCAAGAGAGTGAAAGTCTCTTATCCTAACCTTTAGAAGAAGGAGTCTGGTGCAGAGGGGAGGAATCGAACCTCCGATGTTTCTAATGTGCCAGATTTACAGTCTGGTGCAATCGCCAACTATGCTACCTCTGCAAAAATCAGGGTTGGTGGAGTCGAACCACCCACAGCATCCTTCCAAGGGACACCAGACACCCCGCCGTTAACCCTGTCATTCACATCTATATGAATCTTCATCTGCATCGAAAGTTGACGCTTCAATAAATTTACAGCCACATTGAGTAAATGAAGTAAACCTATGTTTTGTAAATGGACTAACACGAAAACTTTTAAGTGTTGGTATATAAATGGTCCTGTTTTCATTATTAATTACATAATCCAATTGAAGTGTTCCTTCTATAACACAAAATGTTTCGTCTTTCTTTTTGTGATAATGATATTTAAAATCCGAAGACCATTTCCCATACTCAACAAAAAGAATTTTCCCACAGTAATTTGCTTCTTTATAATTTGCAAATGTAAATTCATATCCCCATGTTTTCTTTTTAAAAAATTCCATTGTCCTCCTTACATCAACAATTTTAATTTCATTTCCTTTGAGGGAATAAATCTAATACGTACTCTTTCATCAACATGAATCGGTCTGCCGGTCCCCCTTGGATCTTCAGTATTATATGATTTTCTTGTGCTCTTTGCAAATGACCCCAATCCCTTGATCTTGACTCTATCATTTGAGATTATGGCATTGAATAATCCCTTTAGAAAAACACCGACAACTATTTCAGCATCCTCTAAGGTTACGCCCGTTTCGTCGCTTACATATTTTATCAAAACCTTTTTGTTCATCTTCCTCCTTTGATAATTTCATTTAATTCCCTTTTCCAAAGGGTTTCCATACCCATTCCTTCTATATAATTAGAAAGCTTGCTCCAATCGGGATGTAAATATTCGAAAACAAATTTATTACCTTTTAAAGTAGAAAAGAAATCTGATACTTTGTTAATCTTAATTTTGAAATAGGTATTTACAATATGAGGATTGATATTATTTCCATTTTCGTCCTTCAACTGAATAAGCTGAATTTTGTTTTGGGAATTTTTCAAAACAATTCCCCATTGCTCAAATGCCTTCCCAAGACTGATAATATACTTATCGAAGTCTTTGGGTTCCATTTGTTGTTCGCCTTTGTATCCGGCATTTTTTACAATCAAAGATGGTTCGTTTACCGCTTCAACCTTTCCATTGATTTCCTCTTGCCCATGCCCGATGATTTTGATGAAACTCAATCCATTCGATTGTATATCACGGATCATCTCAGCGACATTTCGCTGATTGATCAATTTTATATTCTTTTGCCGCCATGCTGTTATAATGGCAAATTGAACATTCTCAACATCTCTTAAAAATCTTGATAGACTTGCTTCAAAAAGATTCATTTTTCCCCCCCCAAAATCTGATTTTATTTTTAACAGCCTCCTCACATGTTTGAATAAATGATGCATCAAAATAGATAGTATGTCTATATTTATTTTTTCCGATATAATCTTCTGAACTTTCTTCTGAACTTTCTACTCTGACTTTCCATAAATTCTTTGCAGGACTCCATTCAATATTTTTAATCTTAATTCTTGGAAAAATATTGTTATTCAGAGCTAGATTTATGGCTTCTTTTGGTTTCATCTTTAATCCTATGACTTATTTTTTGTTCTTTGATCCTGGCGGTCTGCCGCGCCTTTTCGGAACAGGCGCACTTGTTTCAATATCCTCACCTATCCCTAAATCATCCAAAAGATTAGATTCTGAAATTGGTTTAGCAAGAACCTCTTTCGGAAACAAAGGCTGAGTAATGAATCCTGTTGGTAGATGTTTTTCCTTTTTTTCAGGAATATCTTCGCCGCCTTCTTCCGCCTTCCCGCTATATTTAGAAATATTTAATTTCAATGCATGTTCTCTGAATTCCCGATTTGTGGCAAGCGCATCAATTACAGCACGTAGCCAATCCATCGAGAATCCCATAATGCCGGAAATGGTTTTTATAGGATATCCAGATAGATGATATGCAATGATTTTAATTTTATCTTCGGGGGTCATCCCCTTGACATCGCCACTATCTTTAGAATCTTTTCTAACGGCATCCCTGATTGATTCTTTGATTCTCATTTTTTACCATCCTATAATTGGATTGTTTTACCAGTGATAATATTAACTACCCGCGCACCTTTTCCGAATGCTGCCCTCATTTCGTAAAGGGATTCGGATGAATAAACATGGTTCGCCATGCGATTTCGATATTCCCTAATAAATTCAGTATTGTCTTTGTCTCTTGCTTCGCGGCTTGCCTTAAGATCGGCATCCGAAAGATTCCAAGTCTCAAGCATATCATCAAAAGGCACTCTCTTACTTGAATTCCATCTCCATGCCCCTTCAGAATCACGATAGGCATCTGATTTCTTTGAGGCATTTTCTTGTTTTTCTTTTTCTCTCCAGTTAATCATTTTTTCAATCCTTTTTTTGAGTGTACACATATATAAGCAAGGTCCATGCCATATATTCACTTGTAATAAAATCAAGCACTTACAGGATTTCCATTAAGAACATACCTGAAAATGTGCCGTTTTTTGTCATTAAATTGACGATTTTTGTCACTTGGTTGCTATAAACAAAATCGCCATGCCTACTATATATATTCCCATGATTATAAACATAAGAATCCTTTATCATGTTTTTCTTTAGAAATCAAGAAAATAATTTTCTACCGATGCTCAATAAAATTAAATATCCAATTAAATCGAGTATTGTATCTTCTTCTGGATATTCCTTTCCTTTTTTTATGCGATTCAGTTTGTCATCAATACGCACGTTTATTTGAGTTTCCCAATCGTTTTTTGCGAACACATTTATAGGGTCGAAAACAGAGTTCCCATATGCCCTATTTTTGGTTATAAGTAAGTTTCTGATAACTTCACATTGTTCATTGATATGATCTTCAATATTCATTTTTTACCCTCTTAAAACGACCTGTATGACACTTGTATGACACTCTTTTTGTGGTGTATGACACTCCTGTATGACACTCTTTTTGTGGTGTATGACACTCCTGTATGACACTCTTGTATGACACTCTTTTTGTGGTGTATGACACTTCTTTTGGTGTATGACACTTCTTTTGGTGTATGACACTTATAACAAATCGTTTTAATTATATAAACTGATGTCATACATCGAAATGTCATCGAATGACACAAACTCAAAAATCGCCTTCCAAATTTGGAAGGAAATCTTACAAATCAGCAAGGTTCGGTTTGCCCCCTTTTAAATATATATATATACTCTAGTAAATATAACTAGAATAATACATATAGAATAAGAACTAGAATAAGAACAATAAGAATAAGAGCCGGTTTGCCGGTGGCAAACCGAACTTTGCTGACGCTATGGTTTCATTAAAGATTTTATTTGTCTTTGGATTATTTTTTCTATCTTTTCTTTTTTGTAGTTCGATACATTCCATGTGTCAGGAAAAAAATTTAATCTGATTGTATAAAACTTCATATCATTTCTAACAACACATATAATTTTTTTTGTTGATAATTCATTTATACCTCTTCTCAGAGTGTTTACAACAGAATCATTAATTTTATGTTTTGTTGGGTTTATCTTTCTATCTAATTCAGGAAAACTACTAAAATCATATTCATATATGTTGTTATAACTATCTCCGGTTATTTTCTCTAGTAAAAATAATATAACTCTAAATGCTTCTGAAGATTTTATAACTAATCTACATCCGTAAAGAAATGGTTTATTTATTTGTATGTAATTAGTTTTATGTCTTCCACTTATCAAATCTTTAGCATTCAATTGTCTTCCACTTTCAATCAACGCTTTGAATAAGACACTGTTTTTTATCTGGTCATCAAATTCTCTAAAGTCTTTTTTAAGAATTAATGTTGTCATGGCTTTCTCCTTGGATGTTTTTTTCAATCATATCATAACTCAATCCTACTGTCAACATTTAACTTGACAAAGATTTCAAGTCGTGATATATAGTCAAGCCATGATCTATGTAGAGCATATCAATAATAAAGAAAATTTTCCCAATTGGGAATATGTTGGCAGAGAATGGTTTGGACTTAAAGAGTCAATTTTAGCAAATCCATTCAAGATAGGAAAAGATATCAGTAGAAGTGAATCTATAAAGAGATATAAAAAACACATCTTTAAACTTATAATTGATAAAGATATCAATGTCTTAAATGAATTTATTCGATTATATGAAAAATCTTGTAATGGCGATTTATATCTGTTATGTTGGTGTTACCCTAAAAAATGTCATGCAGAAGTGATAAGAGATGTCTTAATGTTTGGCGGAATAGACCAATTAGGCAGAGTCACTTGCTTCAAAAGCAAGGCAGTATAGGTTCAAATCCTATTTCCGTACCAAAAATATATAAAGTCGGTCTATAGGGCTTCTAAAGTGCCTTAGAATGGATTTTAAAAACATATTTGGGATCATAAATTGACTAAATTTTTGGCTGGGTGTCGGAACTGGCATTCGAAGAGGACTTAAAATCCTCTGCCTGAAAAGGATTGGGGGTTCAAATCCCCCTCCAGCTACCATTTTAAAAATACTTAAAGGAGGTAACACAATGGAGGAAAAAATTGAAAAAATCGATGATATTGTCTATAATATAAATGTAGAAATGAAAAATATTTCTCCTACTATTTTTAAATTTATTGAAGACAATGGAGAATTTTTAACTTATGAATCAGATGGGTATTCAGTGATAATTAAATTCTTAGGTATCAAAATTTGGAATTGCGATGATGATCCAAGACCTTATGATGATAATTTAGAATATAAAATTGACTTAGAGAATTTTATTAAAAGTGAGATAAGAAGAATAGTTTTATTATTCCATTAAGGATTTATTAGGAGAAATATATGAGAATGAAAGTAAACAAAAGGAAAGGATCAATAAAAGGAAAACCCAGAACCAAATGTAAAAAAGAGAAAAAAATTGAGAAGTAATATATACTCTGGGGTAGCTCAATGGCAGATAGCAAGTGGCTGTTAACCACTAGGTTGAAGGTTCAAGTCCTTTCCCCGGAGCCATAAGCGGGCATAACTCAGTTGGTAGAGTGCGGTCCTTCCAAGTCCGAAGCAGGGGTTCAAATCCCCTTGCCCGCTCCAGTGAATCCGTAACTCAGTTGGTAGAGTATCACCCTTTTAAGGTGAGGGTCGATGGTTCAAATCCATCCGGGTTCACCAATTTTTCTGGAGAAATAATGGAAATAATATCTTGTAGAACATGTAAATATTGTATCAATAAGAAATGTATCAGTGATATGATATCATGTCTGTATGGGTATGGAGGAGAGAAATCTTGGGATAAATCATTATATGAAAAGGGGCATGATTTTTCTTATAATTTTTGGGAATCTCATTTTTTTTCAGAAAAAGAATTTATCATATGAAATATGGAAAAACAATTAATATCCTGTTATACATGTAGTAAAAATATTTATGCCAAAAAATGTGAACATGTTGATAGATGTCTGCTTAGTGAACCTTCACGTTTTTGGGATATGTCACTATATTCATACATATCAATCGAATTTGAAAATATTGGGTTTTCTTATAATTTTTGGGAACCTAAAAATGAATTTATTTCAAAAAAAGAATTCAGCATATGAAAGTAAAGAATCTAATATTTAAATATTGGAAAATGAGAGAATGGGAATGTTGTGGTCATGTGTGGCAACTTTTGTTATCATCAAAATTTCCAGAGAGAAACAAATGGACTCCTGTATGCCCAACTTGTAAGATGAAAGGTAAAATCAATAATTTTTAAAAATCGATGTTTACATATCCATGTTGATGTGATAGAAGAAAGAACATGGAACTTGAAAATTGTAATATACTTGTCGTTGGAGATGTAATGTTGGATCGATATCGATTGGGTCAAATGACACGCATTTCTCCAGAGGCACCATGCCCGATAGTTGAAGAAAGTTTTATTTCTGATGTTGTGGGGGGTGCGGGGAATGTAGCAATCAACATACGGTCCATGTTAGGAAAAAGCCAAAATAACATTGATCTAATAACCTTCCTTGGAAAAGACACCGAAGCCAATAAAGTAAAAAATCTACTAAACTATTATAACGTTAATTTATTCTATGGAACGTCCAGAAAAAAACCCACAATACTAAAAGAACGAGTAATCGCCCAGAATAAACACATACTACGAATCGACAGAGAAGACAAAGCACCATATATTGACGAAGGATTTTTTAAATATTTTGACGCATTTTTATCTAAACAAAAATACAATATACTCATAATATCAGACTATGCAAAAGGACTAATTACCAAACCATTTATAGACATTTTATCCAAATACTTTAATCCAGCACAAATACTAATCGACCCAAAACCAGAAAACCTAAATCTATATTGCCAGAACTATATTATGACACCAAACCAAAACGAATACTCTAAAATGGATTTAGAATTGATTAAATCAGAATATGTGTTAAAGACATTAGGAAGTAAAGGCATGGAACTATTTAAAAATGGGAAACTGATAAAAAAATTGGATGCCGAACATGTTGTTAATCCAGATGTTACGGGTGCGGGGGATGTTGTTATTTCTACAATAGCCATATGCACAGCATTGGGAATTACCGCTATTGATGCAATGGATATAGCTAATAAAACAGCAGCATATTCGGTAGGAGTGCCAGGAACGTGTTATGTGCCATCGGATATTTTTCAAAAAATATTGAACGAATAAAGGGAGGAAAAAATGAGATATGAACCTGTGACAGATGATGTTACTCTTTTGATTAAACAAGTAATTGAGGGGCATTTTCCTGAATTAGCGGGCGCAAAAATTTTGCCTATTTTTGATTCTAAAAAGAAGGTATCGAAAGGAAAATTTGTGATTGCTCAAATCAAGAGGATAAATGAGTTGGAAAAATATCTTACTCTTGATGATGTTGGTGATATGGATGGATATGATTATTTTTTATTCATCAACAAGGTTGCATGGGATATTGCGGATGAACAGGATAGAGTAAGAATCATCCGTCATGAATTCAGGCATACGAGTGTGGATAATGATTCCGATAAGCCATATAAACTACAGCCTCATGATTTGGAAGATTTTTTTGCAGAAGTCAGATTAAATAGAGAAAATCCTAAATGGGCATCTGAATTAGCAGCTAAAGCATTAGCCGCATTCGGTGAAAATTCCGAAACTGAAGAAGATGAATAAAAAAGAAATAGATAAATTATAAGATTCAGATACAGAAGAAACAAAGGAGGAATAATGGATACAGGAGAAGGCAGATTTGAGAATTTTGATTCTATGGAAAAACTTCATGAGGCTTACGATGAGCTAATAAAGCGATATCCTAAAATGGGGGGAATTTTTCAAGTAGGAGAAGAAGTTGAATTGAAAGGGAGTAAATTCCGTATTTCTAAAATCATACAAAATGGTCTAAAATTAGAATTACTTCCGAAATAGGAGAATGATAAACATGTCTAATAAAATGTGGGTCTTTGAATATGCTCCTAAAACTTTTGAAGAAGCATTGTATAATGAAGAAATAAAACCTAAATTGAAAAAGGCATTGGAAGAAATCCCTCCTTTACTTCTTTATGGTGGCCCAGGTGTTGGTAAGGGAGTTTTTGCGAGACTGATTATTGATAAGACTAAATTTGATTATATTTGGATAAACGCATCAGACCACACCGGCATAGATACCATCAGGGAAAGGGTTAGACCGTTTGCTACTGCAATGGCAATGACCAAATTAAAATTAGTCATAATGAATGAAGCTGATAGTTTGACATCAGGACCGCAAGGAAGCCAAAAGATGTTACGGCAGTTAATGGAAGACACCCATAAAATTTGTAGATTTATTTTTCTATGCAACTATGAAGCTAATATAATTCCTGAATTGAAATCCCGATGCCAAGTAATTAAGATAGATAATCCTCCTAAGAAAGAAATTGGTAAACTATGTGTTTCAATTTTAAAGAAAGAAGGAATTGCTTATGGGGATGGAAAAAATGTAGTGGAAATAGTTAAGAAATGTTATCCCGATATTCGCAGGACTTTGATGGTCCTACAAGAAAATTCTATTGATGGTAAATTGTCGGGGTCAAGAATGTCTGCTTCGGAGGTAGTATATGAACAGATTTTGAAATATATGATGGAAAAAGACTTAGATACGGTTCGTGAATTAATAAAAAATAATTTTATATCTTATGAAGAATTATATATTTTCTTATATGAAAATGTTGGTATTTTTCAACAACCTGGAATGGCAATATTATTGATAGGAAAATATTTATATAAAAATGTTACTGTTGCGATAAAAGAAATTAATTTTATGGCATTCTTTATGGAAATGATAATTAATAAGGTTATATAATGGCTAAAAGAAAGAAAGAATTAATTGTAAGTGAAATTAATAATAAACTTAGAAGTGTAAAAAATTTGTTAAAATTAATGGAGAATATTTAATGTGGTTATTGTCTTTAACAAAAGAAATACCTGCTCATAAAAAAACGGTAAAGTTTCATTGGATACAATTAGATTTTTGCGTGATGAATGAACAATGGCGTAAAATTCGCTCTAAAATGTCTAAACCAATGGATACATGTTTTTGGTGTAATCATAAATTCATTGATGGGGAAATGATGGCTTTGGGAAATATTTTTGGTAATGGTAATAAAGTTTTATGCCAAACTTGCGCGAAAGAGGCTCAATGTCAGAAGTAACTTTATTCAATATACTCAATAATATTTTCTTTGAGAAAGAGAAATTTATTTATGATAAAAAAGCGGCACCAGCATATGCTCTTTCGATGTGGTTAAGTCACGATGAAGAATTACTTGATATAGTAAATGATATTAATAAATTTCAATTTCTTTTGCCGGATGAAGTGATTTACAAATATTATCGTGATATGGTTCCCAAAAAAAAGAGAAACATAAAATGGATCAAGAAGACAGAGTATAAATATAAGGATCATATTACAAAGTTGCAGGAAAAATATCCTGAAATGTCTACAAGAGAAGCACGAATGTATTTGACGTATTTGTTGCATGGAAAGAAAAATATAAAATCTGTTAAGGAGGTTAGTGTATGAAGATCAATTTAAAACACTTTGAAAATGTATTACGTAAGGCGACAATAAATTTTAGCATCGAGACTGTACAATTAAAGTTTGGTGAACTTATTAAATCAAACCTGAAGTCAAATGATGGCAATTGTATTTCTATCCTTTCTCTGCCTAATGACGTATTGGATATTAAAAATGAAGAATTTATTTTCAACTTTACTGAGCCAAACCAGAATGTGTTGCCATATGTTCAATTGTTTGATGCAGAAGAAGTAGATATTGCTCTTGATGTAAATTTTATGAAATTAATTTTAGGAAGACAAATAAGTAAATTGAGTTTTTGTTCAGATACGGTAGTAAAACTTTTGGGTGTTGATAGAGTAAAAGAAAATGTGGATTGGTTTTTTGAAATGGAAATCAATAATGAATTTATGAACCAATTTGATAAGATTAAAAAGATTGGGTCAAGATTCGGTAAAGTTTATCTTATAATCGATGATAAGCGTGTATATATGGAGACTGCCGATAAAACTAATCCTTATTCAAATGGACTTAAATTTGAATTGGCAAATATAGACAGGCAAGATTTGATGTTATCGTTCTCTTATAAGGATATTGTAAATCTTATGGGCATCATTGATATTTCTAAGAATTTTAAGGCGAAGTTTCAGTATATGGAAGATCAAAGCCTTGGAATGATGTATGTTTTTGCGGGCGATGATTCTGAGAAATATTGCCTTTTGAGCCAAGAGGCGTGACAAAAATTGTCGGCAAAGTGACAAAAATTGTCACAAGATATGTCGTAAGTCTGTCATGAGTAAGTGATAACCTATTAAAATCATTGATATTTTATTTTTTTTGAATATTGGCATGGGATATGCATTGAAGTGTGTTATAACCATTCCACATCTAAAAAAAGGAGATATTATATGGATTGGAAAATTCGGAGAAACAAAGAAAGGGGTGTGGGGGGAAAGTGTGCATGGAGATTGTATTACAGGTTAATGATATTGAACGGAATAGTTGATAGAATTTTTTTACTTGACAATCCATAAATATTAGTGTATGATGCATTTGACGATTTGGAAAGTTGACGAAAAGTTGACGATTTAAAAAAACCAAAAGGAGGAACACAAAATGGCAGATTTTTTTGACGCGGAAGATCATGATGATGACGGGGACGGCGACAACGGGGACGGCGACAACGGCAATGCTGCGATGGAAGTTACCGGCGGAGCATCGTTGTTGATCAATGGTAGCACCCGGCGGGTTGAAACTGGTGCTTCATTCATGCAAACCTGCAAGAATGCGGCGGTCCAGGCTGGGTTTGGAAAGTTCAGGGTTTTTCTGAACGGAGTTGAAGTTCGACCTTCAACGGCACCCCAGACAATCGAGCCAGGGCATCGAATGGAAATTAGACCATTTGATGAAGCTGGGTTTTAGTCTCAAGCTGGGTAAACCATAGTGGGCATTTTGAGCCAATCATTTTGCCCACTATCACTATCACTTTAGGAAAAATAAAATGCTTGATGATTTGGATAAGACCCACAAAGAAATGATTAAAATACTTGAGGGGATATCTGTTGATGATATCACAACCAAGAATGGTGTTTCTATTCAGGTTGGTAATAAAATATTCAAATTCAATGGTCTTGAGGTTATACCTTCCGATAATATAGAGTCCATAATCCGTAACGAATTTAGGGATCTTATCAATGATCAACAACAAAAAATTCGTGAAAAAATAAATCAAAAAATTGGTCAGTTAATGACTATGTATAATCAAAAACAAAATGAATTAACTCGTAAAGAAAATGAGTTAGTTAAAAAATATTCAAATGCTGCGAACATGCCGGAAATTGGTTTGTCTCATATCGATAAAGGTATATCTGTATGTAAAGCAGAAACGGGATTTTTGAATTGGATCTACAGGGGCGTTTATAATCCAAAATTTATCAACATGGAAACTTCTACAGGAAGAATGCCTTTAGATACAAGAATTATCGCAAGATTAAAACAGGATATATTTTTTGTAATCAAAACAAAAGGCGCAAATGTAATCGAAGTTAGTACCAGAAAAATTAATGATAGTTGCCATTTTTTCGATCATTACCATCAGGCTTCGCCGGATTGTTGGGGAAGTTGGAAACCACCTACTACTTGGAAAACCGTGGATGATATTTTGAAAATAGCTAAAGATGCTGAAGCTGTTTTGGAAAGTATAAATAGACGATCTGTTGCCCAAAGAAATCCAATAGATATGCCAAGAATAGAAACATTGGAAGAACATCTCTTAGAAAGAACCATTGAAAATCATCCTAATAAGGATAATATTGTTGAACCCATAAAAAGGGGAAGAGGACGACCAAGGACTAGACCACAAGAAATTCCAATGGAACGGATGGTAATGCCTCTTTCCGATGTTTGGTCCACTTAAAAAAGGATGAAAAAAAATGAGTCTCTATGATAGACAAAAAACTTTAAAGCTGAATCAAAATCAAAGCGTGACGGTTGTTGGTTGTGGTGGCATCGGATATTGGGTTGCCAAATTTCTCGCAATGTCCGGTATCAAAAAAATAATTGCATTTGATCCCGATACTATTGAAGAACATAACCTTAATCGATTGGATATTCCTATTAGATTCGTAGGCAAAAATAAAGCGGATATTGTTAAGATTGCAATTGAAGCGTTGCGGGATGAGTGTATAGTTTATTCATTTCCTTTTAAATTCAACGATCTTTCAGATAAAACGGATTGGGTTAT
>Ga0315295_10002550_pt1 | contig 15419 bp, 11 predicted proteins | sample YL17G14_0_MG_FD_204453 | JGI IMG/M metagenome (GOLD analysis project Ga0315295, IMG submission 204453) | Sediment microbial communities from Yellowstone Lake, YNP, Wyoming, USA - YL17G14_0 | ecosystem: Environmental > Aquatic > Freshwater > Lake > Sediment | place: USA: Wyoming | collected...
TTGCTTCGGCTTGGTTGACGAAACGGGATTGGGTGTGGATTGCATGAGGCTCGATCGGGTTTGCAGAGGTCTCGTCAAATGCCCCGGGGCTTGCCCCGGGGATCTTTACTGGGTTTGGATTTTTTGGCCCGTTGAAGGAAAGCACATAAAGTGCAGCCGGCCCGGAGCACAACGGGCTTACCTGCGCATGGATTGGCCTCGGCCGGATATTATCCGGCCTTGTAGCCAAAATAAGAAGGCCGCGGCAGGTGCGCCGCGGCCTGGGGGAGGGTGGTCGCCGATCTCCACATCGGCGGCAGGCGCCGGTCGGAGACCGGACGCCCACCTTGCTCAGATCCCGGCGCTGTTCTCGTCGGGAATGCGCATCGAGTAGAACGAGCGATACACGAAGACGAGGGCGACGAGGAAGAAGAACACGCCGATGCCGGTCTTCAGGTTCTGGTTCGTCATGGTGACCGCGATCTGGACGGCCAGGAGGCCGAAGAGGGTGGTGAATTTGATGACGGGATTCATCGCGACGGAGGAGGTGTCCTTGAACGGGTCGCCCACGGTGTCGCCGACGACGGTGGCGGCGTGCAGGTCGGTGCCCTTCTGGCGGAGCTCGACCTCGACGATCTTCTTGGCGTTGTCCCAGGCGCCGCCGGCGTTGGCCATGAAGATGGCCTGGAAGAGGCCGAAGAAGGCGATGCCGATGAGGTAGCCGATGAAGAAGTAGGCGTTGAAGAACGGCAGCGCGAGGGCGAAGCAGAACACGACGATGAAGATGTTCCACATGCCCTTCTGCGCGTAGACCGTGCAGATGCGGACGACCTCCTTCGAGTCCTTCTCGGAGGCGGTGGTGGCGTCGAGCTTCATGTGCTCCTTGATGTAGACGACGGCGCTGTAGGCGCCGGTAACGACCGCCTGGCAGGAGGCGCCGGTGAACCAGTAGATGACGGCGCCGCCCATGATGAGGCCGAGGATGATCTCGGGCTGCACGATGGAGAGGGCGCTGACCACCTCCTTGAACGGACCCGCGACGCCCGAGGCGACCTGGGCATCAAAAAGATCCTTCAGCAGCATGATGATGCCGAACACCATGGTGGTGGCGCCGACGACCGCGGTGCCGATGAGCACGGGCTTGGCGGTGGCCTTGAAGGTGTTGCCGGCGCCGTCGCCCTTTTCCAATTGGTATTTGGCGTTCTCGAAGTCGGGCTTGAAGCCGAAGTCCTTCTCGATCTCGGCGGCAATGCCGGGCTTGCCCTCGATCTGCGAGAGCTCGTAGACGGACTGGGCGTTGTCGGTCACCGGGCCGTAGCTGTCGACCGCGATGGTGACCGGGCCCATGCCGAGGAAGCCGAAGGCCACGAGGCCGAACGCGAAGATGGGTGCGGCGAACAGGAACTTGGCCGGCATCAGGGCGAGGAGCGCCGGGTTCTGTGAGAAATAGTAGGACACCGCCATGAGCAGCATGATGACGAGGCCCATCCAGAACGCGGAGAAATTGCCGGCGACGAGGCCGGACAGGATGTTGAGCGAGGCACCGCCGTGCTTGGAGCAGTTGGTGACTTCCTTCACGTGGCGGGAATTCGTGCTGACGAAGATCTTCGTGAATTCCGGGATGAGCGCGCCGGCGACCGTGCCGCAGCTGATGATGACGGAGAGCACCCACCAGAGCGCCGGGGCGACGCCGGGCTGGTGCGCCAGAAGGAAGTAGGAGGCGAGGAAGGTGATGCCGATGGACACCGCGGAGGTGATCCAGACAAGGTGGGTGAGCGGGGCCTCGAAATCAAAATCCTTCAGGCTGCCGTATTTGGCCTTGGAGATGACCTGATTGAGGAAATACGAGACGAGCGAGGTGACGATCATCAGCGCGCGCATGACGAAGAGCCAGACGATGAGCATCGCGCAGAGTTCCTGGCTCTCCGTGAGGGCGAGCGCGAGGAAGGCGATGAGCGCGACGCCGGTCACGCCGTAGGTCTCGAACCCGTCGGCCGTCGGCCCGACGGAGTCGCCGGCGTTGTCACCGGTGCAGTCGGCGATGACGCCGGGGTTCTTGGGGTCGTCCTCGGGGAGCTTGAAGACGATCTTCATGAGGTCGGAGCCGATGTCGGCGATCTTGGTGAAGATGCCGCCGCAGATACGGAGGACGGAGGCGCCGAGGGACTCGCCGATGGCGAAGCCGATGAAGCAGGGGCCCACGAGTTCCCGCGGGAGGAACACGAGGATGCAGATCATAAAGAACAGCTCGACGCACACCAGCAGCAGGCCGACGCTCATGCCGGAGCGGAGCGGGATGAAGAGGGTGTTGAGCGGGTTGCCCTTGAGGGCGGAGAAGGCCGTGCGGGAGTTGGCGACGGTGTTGATGCGGATGCCGAACCAGGCAACGCCGTAGGAGCCGAGGATGCCGAGGATGGAAGCGAGGAGAATGACGATGACGTGGGCGGCGGAGTTGTGCTCGAGCACGCCGAAGTAGTAGACCATGCAGGCGCCGATCAGCAGCCAGAGGATGGCGAGGAACTTGCCTTGCGTGAAGAGGTAGGTCTTGCAGGTCTCCCAGATCATGTGGGAAACGCTGGACATGGAGGAATGCACCTGCAGGGCCTTGGTCTGCGTGTATTGGACGAGGCCGAAGGCCGCGCCAATCGCGCACATGGCGATGCCGAGATACATCAGCATCTCGCCGCTGATGCCGCCCAGGCCGGCGAAACGCACGTGCGTGAGGTCGGGGATCTTGATGTCGGCCTCGCCGGCGAAAGCGGGGGTGGTGGTGGCGGCCAGCAGCAGGGCCAGCGCGCCCAGTTTCTTCCAAGCAGTGGTGGTAAGCATCGTCGGGTGTGTGTGGAGGGTTCCTTACGTAAGGTTGCGAACCTTGCAGAACGCCCCGGAGTGAGGCCAGTTAAATCAGCCGCGACCCCGGGGAACGGTTGACGTCTTAGCTGGCTTAATCATGTCTGCCAGTTTCGCTTAATCCGCCCGTCATGCCCCTGTTGGAGATCAACGACCTGGTGAAGACCTACGCCCGTCCGGCGGGGGGCGGGGGACAGCGGGTGGTGGAAGTGAGGGCGTTCACGCTCGAGAAAGGCGCCCAGCTGGCCCTGCGCGGCGAGAGCGGCACGGGCAAGACCACCTTCCTCAACCTCATCGCCGGCATCCTGGCGGCGGACGGCGGCACCATCCGGCTCGACGGCCGGGAGGTGACGAAACTCGGCGAGGCGGGCCGCGACCGGCTGCGCGCCGCGACCATCGGGTATATTTTCCAGACCTTTAATCTTTTGCAGGGCCACACGGTGCTGGAGAACGTCGAGTTCGGCATGGCGTTCGGCCGCGGGGTGGACCGCGCCTATGCGGCGTCGCTGCTCCGGCGCGTCGGGCTGGGCGACAAGCTCGGGCATTTTCCGCGGCAGCTCTCTTCCGGCCAGCAGCAGCGCGTGGCCGTGGCCCGCGCGCTGGCGAACCACCCGAAGCTCGTGCTCGCCGACGAGCCGACGGGCAACCTTGACCGCCGCAACGCCCGCGAGGCGCTCGCGCTCATTCGCGAGGTCTGCTCCGAGACCGGCGCCGCGCTGCTGCTCGTGAGCCACGACGAGCGGGTGCTGGCGGCCTTCGAGCACATGCAGGACTTCGCGGCGATGAACCGGGCCTTGGGCGATGGAGGCGGGGTGCCCTCACCCCGCGGGAATGAGGTGCGGGGTGGGGGCACCCCGCCTCCAGGGGAAAAGGCGCCATGATGATCTTAAACCTCATCTACCGCAGCCTGCGCCAGCACGCGCTCTCGACGCTCGTGACGGCGGGCAGCATCGCGCTGGCCGCCGGGCTGCTGCTGACGGTGTGGGTGGTGAAGACGCAGGCGCAGGCCGTCTTCGCCGCGACAAACTCCGGCTTCGACGCCGTGCTCGGCGCGCGCGGTTCCAAGCTGCAGCTCGTCCTCAACGCCATCTTCCATCTCGAGGCTTCGCCGGGCAACATTGCGGCGGCGGACTTCGAGCTGATCCGGCGCCACCCGGCGGTGAAGACGGCGATCCCGCTCGCGCTGGGGGACAACTTCTCGGGCTGGCGGATTGTCGGCACCCTTCCGGCGCTGTTCACCGACATCGAGTTTCTGCCCGGCCGGCGCTACGCGGTGGCGGCCGGCGGACGTTTTTTTGCGCTCGGCCAGCATGAGGCGGTGGTCGGCAGCTACGCCGCGCAGCGGCTCGGCTGGCGGACGGGCACGACCTTCCATCCCAGCCACGGCCTCGCGTTCAACCCCGACGCCCATGAGCACGAGGAGGTCTACACCGTGGTCGGCGTGCTTGTGCCGACGAACACGCCGGTGGACCGCGTCATCTGGATCCCGCTCGAGGGCGTGCAGACGATGAGCGGCCACAATCCGCTCGCGGCGACGGAGCTGAGCGCCGTGCTCATCCAGCTGCGCGCGCCGGCCGCCGGGCTGATGCTCAACAACCAGCTCAACGCCTCGGGCGGCAAGCTCACCTTCGCGTATCCCATCGGGAGCATCGTGGCGGAGCTGTTCAACAAGATCGGCTGGATGGACCGGGTGCTGACGCTGATCGCGTGGCTCGTCGCGGTGATGGCCTCGGGCTCGGTGCTGGTGAGCATCTACAATTCGATGAGCGCGCGGGCGCGCGACCTCGCCATCCTGCGCGCGCTCGGCGCGCGGCGGCGCACGGTGTTCGGCGCCGTGGTCGGCGAGGCGGCGGCCATCGGGCTGCTCGGGGCGGCCGCGGGCTTTGCGGTGTTCGCGGCGCTGGCGGCGTTCGTGGCCTCCATTATACAGGCGCAGACGGGCGTGGTGCTCGAGCCGCTGCAATGGAACCCGGTCTTCTGGTGGGGCCCGGCGACGTTCGTCGGGCTGTGCGTGCTCGGCGGCATCGTGCCGGCCCTCAAGGCCTACCGCGTGGCGGTGGCCGAGACCATCGCGCCGGTCTCATGAGGGATGAAATCCATCGGGGCCGGGCGTCGCCCGCCTCGTGAAAATGGTGATCGGGTAGGGCGGTGAGTCTGGATCCTGGAATAGAAAAGATCGAAGGGCGCATACGCGGTATGATCCGAAAGCGCACGTGGTGTTGATCACGAAGTATCGGCGGGGGGTGCTGGTGGGGGAGGTGGCGCTGCGGATGAGGCAGTTGATCGGGGAAATCTGCGCGGTGGAGGAAGTGACGATGCTGAAGGGGCATGTGAGCAAGGAACACGTGCATCAGCTGGTGGGGTGGCTACTCTTCGCAGCGGCGCTACCCGGCGCCACTGCGAAGAGCGGCCGCGCAACTGAATGGTTTGATCGCACTGCAGCCCCGGCGCGCCATCGACGGCGCGACGTTCCGCCACGGAATAATCCAAGGCCCGTTCGCCCCGGATGACAAAGAACGCGCCTGCGGCGGTGAAACGCATCAATCCCGGAAGTCGGTGTAGTCGCGATCGAGGACGTAGATCGCGCCGGCTTCGATGGGCCGCGTGTCCAGCAACAGCATCTCGTTCACCGTGGCCTTCATCAAAGCGAGAAAGGTGGGGATCGGCCCCCGCAGATCCAGCAGCTGTTAAATCTAGCAAAGCCCACGGAACGTGGTTCTATCTCTACCGTGATCGACCGATGCAAAGTGAGTGTCTGGACACTTTGTTTCATCGCCATGTTTTGTTTTGGTGTCCTTGCGGTTGTTGTCAGAAGTCAGACCGCCGGAGACGGCCTGCACGAAAACGCAGCAATCTTGGCTCAGTTCCGCTCGCATTATCCGGTTTTGATCGGCCCGTCTCCAGATGGAGGGCGAGTGTTGCTTTTGGACAAGAGCGACAACCATATGGAAGGGCTGGTCGTTCGTGATGTGAAGACGGGAAAGGTCGTCAATGTGATGCGCTCGGTTGATCCCATCAGAAGGATTTGCTGGCGCCCGGATGGCCGAGCTATTTCTTATTTCCGCCAGGAGCCCGGCAGCAATCGCCGCCGACTATTCGTCTGGGAGCTTGATCGCGATGAACAGCGAGAGCTTCGCATCCCGACCAGTTTTGCGCAAGCAACCGTGCGGTGGTCACCAGACGGGAAGCGGATCGCATTTACAAGCGATCGGGGGATATTGACCATAGTAAATTCTATTGATGGCACCGTATCAACATATGGCGAAAAAGTGCGCGCGTTTGATTGGAGTTCAGATTCCAGCAGGATCGCGGCAATTCAGGACGCGCAACCGTTTCCACGCGTCGTGTTGCTGCTCAATGCTGCAGACGGCGGCATTGCCGAAACTGTGACAACGAGCGTGAGCGGGGAATTGAAAGAGGTGGCGTGGCAACGATCGGCCAACCTGCTTGTGGTGTCGAGTGACGACCCGAAGACCGAGGCACACGGTGAAAGCAGGTATGCCCTAAACTCGATCGACCGGCGCACACAGTGTTGCGAAGTGCTCTTCTCGGGCCTGTTGGGCGTTAGAAATCCTCTCTGGTTGCCGGGTGAAGGCGGGTGTTTGTGGGACGGACTGGCTGCTGACAAGCAACGGAGGATGTTTGTTTCAGTGAAGGGAGTCTCCGAGCCGCGACCGATTCCCCTGGACGGTCTCTTGTCGTGGCGGTGTTTCCTGCCTGACGGGAAGGGAATGATCGTCCTGCAGGAATCCTCCGCCGTTAATCGGCTGGCGCGAGTGTCACTGGATGGGGGCGGATTGACTTCTGTCATTGCCGCCAACCAGCCTGCAAGCATTTCGGCGGTCGAACACAAACGCATCGAGGTCCGAACATCCACAGGCGATTGTATTGCTATCCAAGTCTCGACTGTAACTGACGTCCGCCGACGCGCAAACGCGGCGTTCATCCGCTTGCACGGCGGTCAGGTTGAATGGGGCGGAGAAAGATGGGCTGAGACGCAGCTCTATCTTGAATACGGTGTGGATGTCATCCAGGTGGCGTTCCGGGGATTGGATCACGGCGCGAATGACTTGATCGCGGCGTTGGACTATGCAAGGAGCGTGCTCGGCGTGCCGAGCGAACGCATTGTTGCTCTGGGCGCGAGCACACCGGCGGCATCGGTGGTGCATGCCGCGCAACTGCATCCCGAGAAAATTGGCATCGTTGGAATCATCGGTTTATACAAAGAGCCACAGTTGCCCCGGCCTTTAACCACTGCATCGCTGCATGTTTTCGGGTTTCACGGCGAGCGTGATCGGACGGTGGCTCCCGAGATAGCCAGAAATTTGCTCGAGATGGCCTTTGGCGAGGATGCATTACGACCCCCTCGCGGCCTTTGGCACGTTTTCCAGGGCGAAGACCACGCTCTGACGCGGGACGAGTCATTTGCAAAAATCCATGCGACAATCCTGCGCCAACTCGGCTTGATCGAAAACGTCCGATAAGGGGGCTGTCGCCCAAACCACACTCATCGTCCTCACGTGCCCCTATGCCCCTCCCTCAGATGATGATCTCACCGGTGGCGCGCAGTGCTGCGCGCCTCGGTCTTTATCCAGCTCCCACCGTTTTTCATATCGAGGACGATCCCCTGTGGGCCGGGGCGATCGCCAGTCTGATCAGTGAAAGCGCAGCTTTTTGCCATGTAGGTTCGGCCTCAAGCGGACGTGATGGTGTCTCTCTCTGTTGGGAAAAGCAGCCGGACATCGTTCTTCTGGATCTGGGCCTGCCGGACATCGATGGTTCCATAGTGTTGGATAAATTGAGCGCCTTGCCGTGTCCGCCGCAGATTCTGCTGCTCACCGGCCGCATGAACGAGGCGCTGTTGTATCGTGTGATCACGGGCGGTATCGCTGGGTTGATTCCGAAGAACGGCGATTTTGCCCGTCACCTGCGGCCTGCGCTCGCCGCCGCGGCTGCCGGAATGAAGTATTTTCCGCCCGAGGTGCGCGAGGCGGTCAGCCGTTTCCGCAATTTCCCGGATGCGTTCTTCAAGATTCTATCGCCCATCGAGCGGCAGTTGCTGTCGCAGGCCGGCAGCGGTTGCAGCGACGGGCAGATCGCCCGCTGCACGGGACGCTGCGCCTCCACGATCCGCGTCCATTTCCACAACATCATGGCCAAGCTTGGACTCAAGGACAGGCACGAGTTGCTGCGCTGGGCACAGGCGAAAGGTTTGCTCACGGGCTGTGACCGGAGCCGCTGTGAGGCCCGGGGGAGGTTGCGGAAGTCAAGTCCTGTTTATAAACAGGATGTTTAATCAGGAGATTTGCCGGCACGATAAATCCGGCGGAGCATGGTCGGCGAACCATTCGCCCCGTCCGTCGCCTTGGATCTGACGGGCCGCTTCAAACCAGTTGCCCCCGCCATTATGAATGCTCGCCTCCTGCTCTCCCTTGCTCTCGTCGCCGTCACCGGCTTTGCCCAAGCCCCTTATCCGGGCTACGACAGCGAACATGGTCCGGTCACGACCCATTCCTATATCGCTCCCTACACGGGCAACGTCCACGTGGCGACGAACGACCTGACGGTCGCCGGTGCCGTGGGCCAATATGGACTGGGTTGGCAGCGCTTTGGCAACAGCCGGACGACCGGAGCGACGCTCCTGTTTGGCTCCGGGCACAATTGGTCCCACAACTGGCAATGGGAGATGGTCAATGCCGGCCTGGACGATCAGGGCCGCGCGGTCCTTACCGTCCACGAGCCCGCGGGCGCGGTCCATCGCTTCGTCGAAACCGCCCCCCGCCAGTGGCGGCCGGAAGCCGCGATCAGCCAGGAGATCGTCTCGGAGGGGGGCACCTTCCGTCTGTTGCTATCGGGTGGCGGTGAAGTCCATTTCATCCGCCAGGGCGCAGGCCCAGCGGCCGCTTACCAGTTGGAAGCCGTGCTCGACGACGCTGGCAACCGCTGGACCTTCGACTGGTGGGACGGGCAGCTGATCCAGGTGAACGAGCCGGCCGGTCGCTGGCTGAAGATCAGATATACGACGCTGAAGGCGCTCGGGGCCGGGGCAACAACGGTGATCAGTCAGGTTGCGGCGAGCGACGGGCAGGTGGTGGCCTATGAGTATGACTTTCCGGCGGGCGTGGCTTACCCGGTGCTGACCGGTGTGACCTATCCCGATGCCACCCACGCGGCCTATGCCTACGCCGTCCCCCGGCTTGGCGACCGTCTGCTGCTTGAGCAGGCGGAGGATCCGCGCGGCTCCCGTGAAATGCGCGGCCGGAAAGCCCGTTACCGCACGGAACCCGACGCGGCCGAGGGGCAGGTGGCCCAGGTCGAGACGGCCGATGGCCGGGGCGTTTTCGATGCCCTGTCCGCCGACAGCAGGGAGTCCCGCAGTTACGCCCTGAAACTGCCGAACGGAGGCGCGATCGGCAATGTCTACCACCCCGGTGGCCATGTTGCTGAGGAGACCGACGCCAACGGATTTGCCCAAACCCACGAATACGCCGCCGGCGGCCGCGGATTCAGGATATCCACCACCGACGAACTCGGCCACGTCACGCGGTTTGAGAACGATGCCAATGGCCTGGTCATCAAGACCACTTTCCCCGACGGCTCATTCAAAACCTGGCAGCGTGACGCCCGGGGCCGCGTGCTGGCCGAGACCGACGAACTCGGCCAGACCCGGCGTTACACCCGCGATGAGCGGGGCCGCGTGACAAAAGTCCAATGGCCCGACGGGAGCACGATCGAAACGACCTACAATGACTTCGGCCAGGTGCTAACCATGAAGGATCGCGGCGGCGCGGTGACGACCATGACCTATGACGCGCGTGGTCTGCGGACGAAAGTCACCAACGCGCTCGGCGCTACCACTACTTTCGCCTATGATGCCCGGGATCGCCTTATAGCCACCACCGATGCGCGGGGGAATACAACCCGTTTCGAAGGCGACAACGCCGGTCGTGTAGGAAAGGTTATTTTCGCGGACGGCGCTAGTGTTCGCACCGAATACAATGAATTTGGTCAAGTCACCAAAAACACCAATGCGCTAGATGCTACCAGCACGATGGTCTATGATCAATTCGGTCGATTGATCACCAGTCGCGATCCGCTGGGACAGGCGACGGAACGAATTTACCCCGCGCTAGGGGACAGTGCGTCCTTCAATAAGCAGGTTGGCATCGTCTCACCATCAGGTCACGCTATCTATAATGGTTACGATTCAAACGGGAGGTTGGTTAACCAAACTATCGCTACTGGCACGCCCGAATCGGCCACAACTCGCTATGCTTATGACCCTGCGGGACGTATGATCAGTTTTACAGACCCTCGCGGTGAAACCGTCCAGTTCTTCTATGACGAACGCGGGCGGCGGATCAGGACGATGAGTGCACTCAACCATGCCACTACTACCACATATGATGCCGCCGGGCGGAAAATCAGCGAGACCGACGCCAAGGGCAACACCACCCGCTGGACTTACGACGCCATGGGTCGCGAGTTGACTAAGACCGACGCCAAGGGCCAAGTGACTCGCCGGGAATATAATTCCGCCGGACTGCTGGTGGCGCTGACCGACGCCAAGCTCAACACCTACCGGTTTGAATATGACCTGCTCGGCCGGCAGACGGCCCTCGTCTATCCCGACGGCTCGCGCGAAACCACCGCCTACGATGCCACCGGTTTGAAAACGAGTTTCACCAACCGCGCGGGCACGGTGCAGACCTTCGCCTACGACAACCGCAACCGGGAGATCCGTTCCGAGTGGAGCGATGGCAGCCAGAAGATCGTGAAGGCCTACGACGCCGCCGGCCGGATGACCCTCGAGGACAACGGCGTGAGCAAGCTGACCTTCACTTATGACGCCGCTGGTCGGCTCACGTCTGAGAAGCAGGATTTATCGCCAATTGTCACGGGAGGCCAGATCGATCCCGAGCCGCGTGCCGTGCGTTATACCTATACTCCTGACGGTGAACGTGACAGTCTTATTTACCCCGACGGCAGTCTCGTCAGATTCACTTTCAATGCCCGTAGCGAATTGAAGGAGATCTTCGGCGGCAACGGCACCTTACCTATTGCGAGCTACGAATATGATGCCGCCGGCAATGCCACGCGTATGCCGCGCCAGAACGACACCGAGACGGAGCGCAAGTTCGATGCTGAGAACAAGGCGACGGAGATTGTCGAGCACGCTTCGAACTACAGCCCGTTGAGTAAACTGGATTATCTCTATGATGAGGCGGGCAACCGCACGGCCACGCTCACCGCCCTCAATCCCGACGGACGCGGTGCGAAGGAGGAGACGCTCGACACCTATCGCTACGATGAGACCTACCAGGTCACCCGCGCCGATTACGTTGCTCCGGTGCAAGGCAACAAGGTGAACGCGCCGGCGCTCACGGAGAAGTTCACCTATGATGCCGTGGGCAATCGCCTTGAGGTCGGGCGCGTTGCCCCCAACGCGCCGGCGGTGATCACGCGCTACGCCGTCAACAACCTCAACCAATACACCCAAGTGGGTGAGTTCGCGCCCACGCACGATCGCAACGGCAACCTGAGCGGGATGGGCCAATGGCTTTACCACTACGATGCCATGAACCGACTCGTCTTCGCCTCGAATGGGACAATTATGGCGAGGTTTTTCTACGACGCGAAGAACCGCTGCGTCGCCCGCAATTATCAGTCAACAGGCTCACCGCTCACCGCTCCCAGCTCTACGGCCACACTCAATTACTACGACAACTGGAATCTGATCGAGGAGAGAGACGGTTTCAAGGCACAGCAGGCCCGCTACGTGCATGGCCGGAAAATTGACGAACTCATCGTCATGGTGAACCAATATGGCACATTCTACCCGCACCATGATGCATTGGGTAATGCAACTTTCCTGACCGACTCGACAGGGAAATTGGTGGAACGCTATATATACTCAGTTGATGGCAAATTCACGATTGAGAACGCAAATGATGAACGCGTCGCTTTTAGTTCAGTCGGCAACCGATGGCTGTTCACAGGGAGAGAATGGCTTCCAGAATTAGCTCTCTACGATTACCGCAATCGCATTTACTCTTCTGCGACCGGTCGATTCCTGCAGTCTGATCCGTTGAGGTTCAATGCCGGGGACATTAACATTTATCGATACGCAGATAACAATTATCTAATCTACGCTGATCCATTTGGGTTACAGACATTTTCTGTCGGTTCAGGGGTTACAGTGTCGCCCGGTGCAGGGTTCTCATCTAGTGGGGGCGTTTTTCTCAATACCAATAATGGGGCATGGTATGATTGTGTTGGTATGTATAGCAGTAACACGGGGTTCGGGGGAACTGTCGGCATTGATGCGTCGGCGGGCGCATATTTTGGGTTTACAAATGGACCTATCAGTAATTTCCAAGGGAATGCTATGGGCATTAACCTAGGCGTTGGACCTTTTGATGTAAGTCGAATCTCTAACCCAACAACAGGAGAAGTGATAGGCGACACTTGGGGGGCCTCGGCTTCTACGAGCCCTATTTCACTTACAGTCACTTTTACGGAAACGAGAACAGTCACATTGGGTGATATTTTCCGTGGAATTCGTGACGCATGGAATGCCATATGGAACAGTGAATAATTCCATGAAACGAAAACTGTTTTATGCAACAATCGTTGCGCCGATGCTTGCTGTTTGGATTGTTGGAGGATTTGGTCTGAATCCAGCATGGTTGTTCGGGTTCGGCATCCTCTGCGTCGCGATTTGCCTTTCGATCCGGTGCCCGCAGTGTGGTAAACCGGTCTGTAAAAAGTGCCTGAGATTAGGGAAAGCTGGGCCGGTTTGGAAGTATTGGGCTCCCGTGTATGAAGCGAAGTGCAGCCGATGCGGCGCCGATATCGAGGATTCGACCAAACACAAACGAGAGACAAACTAAACGCGCCCTTGACTCTTGACAATACAACTTGGGCAAAGGGATGGATGCGCTTGCTCGCTGCCCTGTTACTGTTTGTTGCGTGGCTACCTGATGCCGTGGCGCAAGAGCAGTTGCCCACCCAGGCCGTTGTGCGTAAGCGTAAAGCCGGGTGCCTCGTAGCTACGGGAGCTACGACGTGGTAGGGTGGCGGGATGTCCACCGCCACGACCGAGAACGCTTTGCTGACGACGACCGCGACAGCGCCGACGGAGTTGATCGACACGGGCGAGAAGCGCGATGCGCTGGGGCGGCGGCACACGCCGCCGGAGCGGCGCGCGGAGTTGCTGGCGGCATATCGGGCCAGCGGGCTGATGCAGAGTGCGTTCGCGCGGCGGGAGGGGCTCCGGTATTCGACGTTCTGCACTTGGGCGCAGGCGGAGCGCCAGCGCGGCGGGCTGCCGGTGGCCCCAGCCGGGCGGAAGCGCCGGCGGCGGGTCGGAGCGCCGGCCGTGCGTTTCGCGGAGGTGCGGCTGCCGGCGGTGGCGGCGCCGGTCCCCGGGCTGGAGGTGCGGCTGCCGGACGGCACGCTGCTGCGTGGCAACAGCGCGGTGGACCTGGCCACGCTGGTGCGGGCGTTGAGGGCCTGAGCGATGCTGGCCTTTCCTTCGGCGATCAAGATCTACGTGGCGGTCGAGCCGGTGGACATGCGCAAACAGTTCAACGGGCTGTGGACGGCCGCGCAGGAGAAGCTGCACGAGGATCCGAAGAGCGGCGCGGTGTTCGCGTTCATCAACAAGGAGCGCACGCGGCTGAAGCTGCTGTATTGGGACGGCACGGGCGTGTGGGTGCTGGCCAAGCGCCTGGAGCAGGGCCGCTTCTCCTGGCCCGCGCCGAGCGAAAAGAAAACCAAGCTCGCGCTGGCACCCGAGGCGCTGGCGCTGCTGGTGGGCGGCATCGAGCTCAAGCACGGCTCGCTGAAGCCGTGGTATGAGCGGTGAGGGAAAAATATTTTTGGTCGCGCGGAACTTTTGGCGCGTGAGCTGCTCTGAAGCGCGCAACCATGAGCGCGACCGCGACCAGTCCCGATGAAGTGCAACTCCTGCGCGAGGAGTTGGCGGAGTTGCGCGGCCTGGTGCCGGTCTTGCGGGCGCAGATTGCCTGGCTCAAGCAAAAGCTCTTTGGGTCCGGCCGGAGCGAGAAGCTCGACCGCGCGCAACTGCTGTTGACTCTCGGCGAACTGGAAAAACTCGCCGCGGCGGCGGAGCGGCCGCCGGCGACGATCAGCTACGAGCGCCCCGCCGGACCCGCGCCGAAGCGCACGCTGCCGGCGGAGTCCTTCGCGCACCTGCCGGTGCGGGAGACCGTCGTGATCGAGCCGCCGGCCGTGCAGGCCGAGCCCGCGCTCTACGAAAAGATCGGCGAGGAGCGCACCTTCGAGGTGGACGTGGTGCCGCCCAAGCTCTTCAAGCGCGAGATCGTGCGGCCCAAGTATCGGCACCGGCTGGACCGCAACCGCGCGCCGCTGCTCGCGCCCGCGCCGGCCCGCGTGGTGCCCGGCGGCTTCGCCTCGGCCGGGCTGATCGCCTGGGCGCTCACCGCCAAATATTGCGATCATTTGCCGCTCTATCGGCAGGAGAAGATGCTGGCCCGCTGGGGTGCCGCGATCTCCCGCCAGAACCTCTGCGACTGGGTCGGTGCCGCCACCGCGCTGCTCGAACCGCTGGTCAAGCGGATGAAGCAGGATCTCCTGGCCGGCGGTTACGTGCAGGTCGACGAGACGCCGATCCGCTGCAACGATCCCGACCTCAAAGACGGCAAGACCACGACCGGCTGGCTGTGGGCGCTCTCGCGCCCCGGGGGCGGGGTCGTCTTCGAGTGGCGGTTGTCCCGCCGGCACGAGGAGGCCGAGCGCCTGCTCGGTGACTATCGCGGCGTGCTCCAATCGGACGGCTACGAGGGATATGCCGCCTATGCGCGCGCCCACCCGCAAGTCGAGTGGGCCGGCTGCTGGGCCCACGCCCGGCGCAAGTTCCTCGAGGCTGTCGCCGAGCGGCCGAAGACCGCCCATCACGTGCTGCGTTTGATCGGACGACTCTATCAACTCGAAGCCGAGTGGGACCAGGCCCAAGTCGGCGCCGGGCGCGCCGCGCTCCGGCAGGAACACTTTGCCCGGCCGCTGGCCCGGCTGCGCCGGCTGGTGGTTGCGCTGCAGGCGCGGGTGCTCCCCAGGACCGGCCTCGGCCAGGCCTGCGCCTATCTCCTCGGCCACTGGGCGCCGCTGACCGCGCACCTCCGCCATAGCCACACCCGGCTCGATACCAACTCGGTCGAGAACGCCATCCGCCCGAGCAAGCTCGGCGCGAAGAACTGGCTCTTCGTCGGCCATCCCGAGGCCGGCGACCGCGCCGCGGTGCTCTACTCGCTCATCGTCTCCGCCCAGCGCCGCGGCCTCGATCCCCACGCCTACCTGAAGGATGTCCTCACCCGCCTGCCGGCCATGACCACCAAGGACGACCTCACCCCGCTGCTGCCCGCCCACTGGCGACCGGTGCCGTAGGCGCGGGCGGCAGCCGGCCTCCCCTTCGTAGCTCTCGTAACTACGAAACCAGCCCGGTCGCAGCTCTCGTAGCTACGATCTCGTCAAGGAGGCATCCGGGGCGACGCTTACTGTAGACGGATCGCAATGGCAACCAATCCAGTCGGGCCACGACCAAGGGC
>Ga0315295_10002551_pt1 | contig 15418 bp, 15 predicted proteins | sample YL17G14_0_MG_FD_204453 | JGI IMG/M metagenome (GOLD analysis project Ga0315295, IMG submission 204453) | Sediment microbial communities from Yellowstone Lake, YNP, Wyoming, USA - YL17G14_0 | ecosystem: Environmental > Aquatic > Freshwater > Lake > Sediment | place: USA: Wyoming | collected...
TGTCTGCCGTGTCGTCGCCGAGAACCGGAACGGCGGCTTGCGCCACGATCGGGCCAGAGTCCATCTCTGAGCGGACGAAGTGCACGGTGCAGCCGCTGATGGTGACACCCGCCTCGATCACTCGGGCGTGGGTGTCGAGGCCTCTGAAGGCCGGCAGCAGCGAGGGATGGATGTTGAGGTGGCGATCGCGCCAGCGCTCGACGAAGCCTGCCGTGTGCAGCCGCATGAAACCCGCATTGCAGAGAAGCTCAACGTGAGCTTCGTTCAGCGCCTTGTCGAGCGCCACATCGAACGTCTCACGTGAGGAGAAGTCCTTGTGGTTGATGGCGAGGGTGGGGATGAGCGCTGCCTCGGCGCGAAGCAGCCCTTGAGCCTGCGGCACATTCGAGATGACCATCACGATCTCAGCGGGAAAATCGCGCAGCCTACAGGCGTCGATCAGGGCCTGAAGGTTCGAGCCCCGGCCCGAGATGAGGACGCCGACGCGCTTCCTGATCATGGTGCTTGGTGCACTTCCGTCAAACCGCCACTGAAGCGAACGGCGTCTTGGCCCTCGCGTGGCACGAGACGGCCAAGGCGCCATGGATTTTCGCCGGCGTTCCGCAAGCCTGCCGCGACGGCGTCGGCATCGGCGCTTGCTGCGATGACCACCATGCCGATGCCGCAGTTGAAGGTCCTGAGCATCTCCGCATCGTCGATTGCGGCCTGACCCTGAAGCCAGCGAAACACCGGCGGCAGATCGAAAGAGCCAAGATCGATGTCGGCCGCGAGCTCATCGGGGAGCACGCGCGGGACGTTCTCCGTCACGCCGCCGCCGGTGATGTGCGCCAGCGCCTTGACGGCGCCGGTTTGACGAATCGCATCAAGGAGCTCTCGGACATAGATGCGAGTGGGGATGAGCAGCGCCTCGCCCAATTTCTTGTCCGGCGCGAAAGGTGCCGGGTCGTTCCAGCCGAGACCCGCCTGCTCAACGACGCGCCGCACCAGCGAAAAGCCATTGGCATGCACGCCGGAGGAGGGCAGCGCGAGGATGACGTCGCCGGCGGCGAGATCGCCTCGCGGCAGCAACTCTCCCCGCTCGACCGCGCCCACGGCAAATCCGGCGAGGTCGTAGTCGCCGGGCGCATAGAGCCCGGGCATCTCCGCGGTCTCGCCCCCGATCAGCGCCGCTTCAGCCTTGAGGCAGCCCTCGGCGATGCCGGCGATCACGCGCGTGGCGACGCCCACATCGAGCTTGCCGCACGCGAAATAGTCGAGAAAGAACAGAGGCTCGGCGCCCTGCACGACGAGATCGTTTACGTTCATGGCGACGAGATCGATGCCGATCCCATCGTGCTCGCCGGTCTCGACGGCAAGCTTGAGCTTGGTGCCGACGCCATCGGTCGCGGCGACGAGGAGGGGGTCCTTAAAGCCGCAGGCCTTGAGATCAAACAGTCCACCGAATCCTCCAATGCCGCCCATGAGCCCCGCGCGGCGGGTCTTGGCGGCCAGCGGGCCGATTGCCTTGACCAGCGCGTTGCCCGCGTCGATATCGACGCCGGCTGCACGATAGGTCAGAGGGGCCTTGTTCTTGGATTTTGCGGGCACCGGGCCACTCGGAGATCGAGATGCAAGTTCAAGCGTTCTGGCATATCAATCGGGCCGAAGCGCACCCGTCAAGGCCGGGAGCCAGCCACAGGCTGAAGGCCGGCCGCGGCGCGGTCACAATTGCGGGGTTTACCGGGGTTCGGCCCGAGTCGGTTTGCGCGGAATTTTGGGCGACAGGGTCGGTGATAGGCAATGCTTGATGGACGGGTTTTGACGGCAAGCGCCCACAGGAGATTGCTTCGGCATGCCGTGGTCCTCGGTCTCGGCCCCCTCGCGTTCGGCGCCCTTGCCGCGAGGGTCCAGGCCGCCGATGAGAGCCCCTACACCGTCGCCAAGCTCTCGGTCGACGTCACCGCCAAGGATGCCGTCGCCGCCAAGGCCGAGGCGATCGCTGAGGCAGAGCGGCGCGGCCTCAAAGTCGTGTTGCGGCGGCTCGTTCCGTTGCAAGCCTATGCCGCGCTCCCGGCCCTCGAACAGGGTGAGGTCGAGCCGCTGATCAGTGGGCTCTCCATCCGCAGCGAGAAATATTCCACGACCCGCTATATCGCCACCTTCGATGTCAGCTTCAACGAGCAGGCGTTGAAGCAGTTGCTTGCCAGCCGAAACGTCACCCTCAGCGAGACCCGGGCGCCATCGATCGCGATCCTGCCGCTGGTGATCGAGGGGGAGCAGGTGAAGAGCGCGGGCGAGGGTTGGCGTCAGGCTTGGCTCGATCTCGATCTCACCCACGGCATGGCTCCGGCCACGGTGCTGCAGCCCCGGCCCGGTCTCGACGCCCGAATGGTGAGAGCGATCCTTGCCGGCGATTCGGGGGCCTATGCTTCGGTGCAGGGCACCTATAGCGGCCAGCCGCTCGTCATCGCCGTGGGGCAGACCATCGATGGCGGCCAGTTCACCACCCGGCTGGCCGGCGCCGACAGCGTGGGGCAGATCAATTTCGGGCGCACCGGCACGCTCGATGGGGAGGACGCCAATGCCGCGGCGCGCGATGCGGCCGCGTTTGCGCTTGCCGTTCTGGAGAACCGCTGGAAGGTGATGCAATCCGGTGGGGCAGAGGCGGAGCCCGTCCGGTACGAGGAGGGGGCGCCTGCCGCCGCGGCGCCCGCCCAAGGCGAGCCCGGGCGAAACGTCGTGGCGCTTGTGCAATTCGCGGGGCTCAAGGAATGGCAGGAGATTCGCGGCCGGCTGATGCATGTTCCGGGCATCCAGGCGCTTGAGGTCAACGCACTCTCGGCACGGACCGCCTCCATCACCTTCGACTATGCCGGTTCGCTCGGCCGTCTGCAAAAAGTGCTTGGCGACAGCGGCTTCGCCTTCGAGAACGGGGAGGACAATTTCCTCATCCGGGCGCGCTGAGCTAGACCTTCGAAGCCGGTCATAAATCTGCTAAGTCTTAGAACTGTAATGGCTTGAGTCGTAAACCTCGTCGGTCCAGGCCTGGAGTATAGCGGTCGTGAACATCCCCAACACGCTGACCTTGGCGCGCATCGTGCTCGTGCCGCTGGTCGTGTGGCTCATCATCACCCATGAGATGCTGGCGGCCTTCGTGCTGTTCCTGCTTGCGGGCCTGTCCGACGCCGCCGACGGCTACCTCGCCAAGCGCTTCCAATGGCGCACCGAGCTTGGGGCCTATCTCGACCCGATCGCCGACAAGCTGCTCTTGGTCAGCATCTACGTCACCCTCGGGTTCTCCGATCATCTGCCGGCATGGCTGGTGATTGCGGTGGTCAGCCGCGACATCCTCATCATCGGGGCTTTCCTGCTGTCATGGGTTCTGTCGCGGCCGGTTGCGATCCATCCGCTGCTGGTCAGCAAGGCCAATACCCTGGCTCAGATCGTGCTCGCGGGCCTTGTCCTCGCCGAGCTCGGCTTGGGACTCGGCCTTCACGATCTCATCGTGGTCCTCATCCCGCTGACCGGCATGCTCACCATCATTTCTGCTGCGGCCTATTTCTGGGCGTGGCTCAAGCATATGGCGAGCTATGAGCCAGAGCCCGCTCCGCGTCCGTCCCGCCAGGGCAAGACCGTTCCGGTCAAGGGCTCCGAACAGCCGCAGGTCAGGGCTTCGTGACGGCTGAGCAGCTCATCCTCGATCTCCCCCATCGCCCAGCACTCGGCGCGGAGGATTTCCTGGTGAGCGACTGCAACCTCGGCGCGGTCCGGCTGATCGATTCCTGGCCGGACTGGCAGGAGAATGCCAAGCTCCTGATCGGACCGGCGGCGAGTGGCAAGACGCATCTGGCCCGGGTGTGGCAGGCCTTGTCGGGGGCAGAACTGCTTTCGCCCGACGGTCTCGACATGAGGGCGTTGGACGCCATGGGTGCAGGGACGGCTCTCATCGTCGAGGATGTCGACCGCGCCGGTTATGACGAGAAGGCGCTGTTTCATTTGCTCAATGTGGCACGGGAGAAGCGGGTCTTCGTGCTGCTCACCGCCCGTGACGCGCCGAACCGCTTCGACTGCTCGCTGCCGGACCTACGCTCGCGGCTCAATGCCTTGCTGGCCATTCGCATCGGCGCCCCTGACGACGCCCTGTTGAAGACCGTGATGCTGAAGCATTTCGCCGACCGCCAGCTCGCCATCGACCCGAAAAGTCTCGATTTCCTCGCGCTGCACATCGACCGCTCGCTCGCCGCGGCGGCGCTGGCGGTCGCGGCTGTGGACCGCGCGGCGCTCGGCTCGGGGCGCAAGATCAGCCGCCAGCTCGTGGCCGAGGCGCTTGGGACCACGGCTTCGACCGACTAGCGCGATTGGCCTTTGCCGTAACGCAAGTGATAGACTTAATAGGGTACACTTTTGACGTCGCTGCGGGCCCAGCGTCCAAGAAGCGCGTAAATTGCGGGGCTGTTAATGACCTTACCGGAACCAGTTCAGCCGCTCGATGCAAGTGCGGGCCTTGCCGCGTTCGGCCCGAGCCGTTTCTTCAACCGAGAGTTGTCTTGGCTGCATTTCAACAAGCGGGTGCTTGAGGAGACAGAAAACAACCGGCATCCGCTGCTTGAGCGCCTTCGCTTTCTCTCCATCTCAGCGTCGAACCTCGACGAGTTCTACATGGTGCGCGTGGCCGGCCTGCGCGGTCAGGTTGTCGCCGGCATTGAGACGCCGAGCCAGGACGGGCTAACCCCCGCCGAGCAGCTCGACCGCATCGACCGTTTCGTCACCGAGCTGACCGACGAGCAGCAGGAGAACTGGGTACGGCTCGAGGCGCTGCTGGCCGAGGCGGGCGTCCATGTGCTTGCGGCGGATCAGCTGACGGAGCAGGAGCGCGCCTGGCTCGAGGACCATTTCCTCGGCCACATCTTCCCGGTGCTCACGCCGATTGCCGTCGACCCTGCCCATCCCTTTCCGTTCATCCCCAATTTCGGCTTCACGCTGGGGCTTGAGCTCGTGCGCGAAGGGTCGTTGCGCACCATGCACGCCCTCCTGCCGCTGCCGCAGCAGCTCAAACGCTTCATCCGGCTGCCCTCAAGCCAGGAGCCCAGCGAGACGATCAGGTTCATCCGGATTGAGACCGTGGTCGGCATCTTCGTCTCGCGCCTGTTCCCCGGCTACCGCGTGAGAAGCCAGGGCGCCTTCCGCGTGCTGCGCGACAGTGACATCGAGGTCCAGGAAGAAGCCGAGGATCTGGTGCGGCTGTTCGAATCGGCGTTGAAGCGGAGGCGCCGCGGTTCGGTGATCAGGCTCGAGACCGACGCCTCGATGCCCGTCCGCCTGCAGCGATTCGTCATGAAGGAGCTCAAGGTCTCGGAGCGGGAGAGCTTCGTGCAGAAGGGCCTGATCGGCCTTTCCGATACCAGTCAACTCATCGTCGCCGAGCGGCCCGACCTTAAATTCCAGCCCTATATCAGCCGCTTTCCGGAGCGCATCCGCGAGCACAATGGCGACTGCTTCGCCGCCATCCGCGAGAAGGACATCGTCGTCCACCACCCTTACGAATCCTTCGATGTGGTGCTGCAATTCCTGAAGCAGGCCACGGCCGATCCGGACGTGGTCGCGATCAAATGGACGCTGTACCGCACGAGCAAGACCTCGCCCATCATCGAGGCGCTGAAGGACGCGGTGGAGGCGGGCAAGTCGGTGACCGCCGTGGTCGAGCTCAAGGCCCGCTTCGACGAGGAAGCCAACATCAAATGGGCGCGCGACCTGGAAAGCGCGGGCGTGCAGGTGGTGTACGGCTTCCTCGAGCTCAAGACCCACGCCAAGCTCAGCCTCATCGTGCGGCGCGAGGGCGGTGAGCTTGCCACCTATTGCCATGTGGGCACGGGCAATTATCACCCAGTCACCGCCAAGATCTATACGGACCTCTCCTTCTTCACCGCCGACCGCACCATCGGCCACGATCTCAGCCGCATCTTCAATTTCGTCACGGGCTACGCGGAGCCGGCCGAGCTCGAAGCCATGGCGGTTTCGCCGCACGGCATCAGGGCGCGCATCATCGATCACATCCGCGAGGAGATGTACCACGCCAAGGCGGGGCGCCCGGCGGCGATCTGGATGAAGATGAACTCGCTGGTCGATGCCGAGATTATCGACGCGCTATACGAAGCAAGCCAGGCGGGCGTGGAGATCGACCTCATCGTGCGCGGCATCTGCTGCCTCAGGCCCGGCATTCCCCATCTTTCCGAGACGATCCACGTGAAGAGCATCGTGGGCCGCTTCCTGGAGCACTCCCGCATCTATTGTTTCGGAGCGGGCCACGGCTTGCCGAACCGCAATGCCACCGTTTATATCAGCTCGGCCGACATGATGCCGCGCAACCTCGATCGCCGTGTGGAAGCCATGGTGCCGATCAAGAACCCGACGGTACACGAGCAGATCCTCGATCAGATCATGGTGGCCAATCTCAAGGACAATGTGCAGAGCTGGCGCGTCAGGCCCGATGGCAGCTCCGAACGGCTCCGGCCGGGGAAGGGGCAAGAGCCGTTCAGCGCGCAAGACTACTTCATGACCAATCCGAGCCTGTCCGGCCGCGGCACCTCGCTCCAGGAGGATATGCCGCCGCGCTTCGCGCGTTTGGTCGAGTCGAGTTAAAACCGTCCGAGTCTCAAAGGTCATGGCCCGCAGGAAAGAGCTGAGCCCAGTCGCGGTGGTCGACATCGGATCGAACTCGGTCCGGCTCGTGGTCTATGAGGGAGCCACCCGCGCGCCGACGCCGTTGTTCAACGAGAAGGTGTTGTGCGGGCTCGGGCGGTCGCTCACCTCGACGGGGTGGCTCGGCGCCGACGCCATGGCCAGGGCGCTTCGGGCGCTGCGCCGCTTTCGCGCGCTGATCGACCAGATGGGCGTGACACGGGTCGAGGCCATCGCCACGGCCGCCGCCCGCGAAGCCGAAAACGGCGCTGACTTCATCACCCGGGCGGAACGCGTCCTCGAGGCGCCGATCAAGGTGCTTTCGGGCACCGAGGAGGCCGAGCTGGCGGCCTTGGGCGTCATCGCCGGCATTCACGATGCCGACGGATTCGTGGGCGATCTGGGCGGCGGTAGCCTTGAGCTGATCGATGTGCGCAAGGGCAGGCCAGCCGATGCCGCGACGCTGCCGCTCGGAAGTCTGAGGCTGATCGATGCCGCGGGCGGCAATCTGAAACGGGCGCGCGAGATCGTCGACGCGGAGCTTGCCAAGGTCGATTGGCTGGAGAAGGGCAAGGACCGCGATTTCTACGCCATCGGCGGGACCTGGCGGGCGCTCGCTCGGTTGCACATGACGCAGACCAACTATCCTTTGAACATCATGCACAATTACCGGATCGAGGCCGCGGACGCGCTCAAATTCGCGAGCCTTCTCGATCAGCAGTCGCAAAGCTCGCTTGCCGGCATTCGCGACATTTCAAGCGCGCGGCGCGAAACCATCCCCTATGGCGCGCTGGTGCTCGAAAGGTTGCTCCGGCTGGTCAAGCCTTGTGCCGTGGTGATCTCGGTCTATGGTATCCGCGAGGGGCTGCTCTACGATTTGCTGAGCGAAGAAGAGCGGCAGAAAGACCCGTTGATCGCGGCCTGTGATGACCTTGCCAGGCGCCGCTCGCGCTCCATCGACAGCGCCTATGAGCTTTGTTTCTGGACCGATGCGCTGTTTCGAGGTCCGGCGCTTGCGGAGACGCCGGAGCAGATGAGGCTGCGCCATGCGGCCTGCCTCCTTTCCGACATTGGCTGGCACGCCCACCCCGACTATCGCGGCATCCAGAGCCTGAATCTCGTGGCCCATGGCAATTTCGTCGGCGTCGATCATCCGGGCCGGGCCTTCCTCGCGCTCACCGTCTATTTCCGCAACGAGGGCACGATCAAAGACGAGATCAACCCAAGTCTGATTGAGCTCGTTGACAAGGACATGCTGAAGCGGGCGCGCATCCTTGGGGCAGCGTTCCGCGCAGCGCATATGGTCTCGGCCTCGATGCCCGGCGTGCTGACCAACACGCCGCTCACCTATGAGGGCAACCGGCTCGTCTGGACCTTGCCCGAGCCATATTCCAATCTCGAAGGCGAGCGCGTCGATCGCCGGTTCAAGGCGCTGGCGAGCCTGCTCGACCGCGACGGCGAAATCCGCGTCGGGCCGTCCTTTCAGCGGGCGGCGAGCTAACCTTCAACGTGCTGGACGAGGCCGCCTTTGCCAAATGATTATGGTAAGAGGGAACTGTCGGCCTTGCCGCGTCCCATGACAGTTGCGCCGTTAGCACCACCTCTGAGCCCATAGATGGCAGATGATCTTTACTCAGTTCTTGGTGTGACGCGCGGCGCCAGCGCCGAGGACATCGTCAAGGCGTACCGCAAGCTCGCCAAGAAGCTGCACCCCGATCTCAATCCGGGGGACAAGACCGCGGAGGAGAAGTTCAAGCAGGTCACCGCGGCCTACGACATTCTCGGCGATGCCGAGAAGCGCCGGCGCTTCGACGCAGGCGAGATCGATGCGAGCGGGCAAGAGCGGCCGCAGCAGCGCTACTATCGCGAATATGCGGGCGGCGAGGATGCTGCGCGCTATCGCTCGACCGCCGGCTTCGATGATCTAGGCGGTTTCTCCGATTTGTTCGGCGATCTGTTCGGCAAAGGGGCGGGAGCGCGGGGCGGCGGTCAGCGTTTCGCCATGCGCGGGACCGACGCGCAATATCGGCTGGAAATCGATTTCCTCGAGGCGGTGAACGGCACCAAGAAGCGCATCACGCTGCCCGACGGGGGCACCCTCGACGTGACGATCCCCGCGGGCGTCGACGCAGGCCAGGTGATGCGCCTGAAGGGCAAAGGCATGGCGGGCGTTGGCGGGGCGCCGTCCGGCGATGCGCTGGTTGAAATCCTGGTGAAGCCGCACCCCGCCTTCAAGCGCGAGGGCGATGATATCGTCGTCGAGGTGCCGATCAGTTTCGACGAGGCCGTGCTTGGCGGCAAAGTCGAGGTGCCGACGATCGGAGGCAAGGTGTTCGCCACGGTGCCACCCGGCGCAAATAGCGGGCAGACGCTCAGGCTGAAAGGCCGCGGCATCAAGAGCAAGGGCGGCAAGCATGGCGACCAGCTGGTCAAGCTCACGGTGGTCATGCCGTACCGCGTCGACGAGGATTTGAAGGCATTTGCGGAAGAGTGGCGGGGCAAGCACCGTTACGATCCGCGGCGGAAACTCAAAGAGCAGGCCTGATGCTGAGCGAGCGCGACATCGTTGCCAAGGTACAGCAGCTCACCGTGACGCGGCTTCGCGTGTGGGTGCGGCAGGGCTGGATCAGGCCCGCGGCCAAGGCCAAGCAGCCCTTCTCCGAAGCCGACATGGCGCGGGCGGCGCTGATCCGGGATCTCGAGGACAAGCTCGGCTTCGACGAGGAGCAGGTCCCGGTCCTGCTCAATCTCATCGATCAGATCCACGGGCTCCGCACCGAGCTCAAGACCCTGCTCGAAGCGCTCGACGAGTTGCCCGACGACGTCCGCGCCACGGTGAAAGTGCGGATCGCCAAGCGGAAGCGGAGCACGCGCCGATAGCCTGGGGCGCCTAGGGCCCAGAGCGCCCGTGTTCGGGCGGTTAGTCTGAAGATCTCCCGTGCATGAACTTCAAATAGGCTGCCCATGCCAGCAGGCCCGCCGAGACCAGGACCACCCAGCGAAAGGGTAGGCTCGCGCCGCTGAGCTCGATTTGCGCTGACACCAGATTGGCGACCAAGCCCAGATCGGGATTCCACGGGCCGATCAGAAAAAAGCCTCCGACCGCCAAGCTTGCGCCAGCGATTGCGAAGGTCCCTGCGTGTCTTGAATCATCCATTGGGGCCCTTGCCTTACGGGGTCTGCCGCCCGTCAAAGGCCTGCCAAGCGCGCAGGCTCAAGCCGATCCGCCATCCTCGCCCTTGGCCGTTGGCGCACCGGCTGGTAGCACGGTCACCTCGCCGCCCTTGATGACGAGCGCAAGCTCACCGCGCTTCAGCGCCAAAGCATCCTCGCCGAACAGTTTCCGGCGCCAACCCCGCAGCACCGGAACGTCGGTGTCGCCGGTACGGGCGATCTCCTCGAGCTCGTCGCTCGTGGCGATCAGCTTCGGCGCCACGCCATGGCGCCCCGCGGTGGCCTTGAGCAGCACCCGTAAGAGGTCGACCACGGCCTGCGCCTCGGGCGGCATCGGCTCGCCACGCTCGATGGGCGGCACGGTCTTTGGATCGCGCTCCAAGCCTTTGGTCACGGCCTCCAGCACGGCGCGCCCGCGCGTGGAGCGGGCAAAGCCGTTGTGCAGGGTTCGGAGCGAGCCCAGATCCTCCGGCGTCCGGGGCGCCTGGCTCGCAATGTCATACAGCGCCTCGTCTTTCAGGATGCGGGCGCGGGGCACGTCCTGGCTTTGCGCCTCGCGCTCGCGCCAAGCGGCAAGTTCCATCAGCACGGCCAGCGATTTCGGCGTCTTGATGCGCATCTTGAGCCGTTTCCAGGCCTGCTCGGGATGGAGCTCATAGGTGGCTGGATCGGTGAGCACCGCCATTTCCTCGTTGAGCCAGCTTGCGCGTTCGGAGCGGTCGAGCTGGGCCCTGAGCTGGGGGTAGAGGTCGCGTAAGTGCTCGACGTCGCCCAGCGCATAGGTGAGCTGGCGCTCGGACAGGGGGCGCCGGCTCCAATCGGTGAAGCGCGAGGTCTTGTCCAGATTGCGGTTCAGCAGCCGCTTCACCAGCATCGAGTAGCTCACCGCCTCGCCGAAGCCGCAGACCATGGCCGCGACCTGAGTGTCGAAGATTGGATGGGGGATCACCCCTGCCAAATGATGAACAATTTCAATGTCCTGACGCGCGGAGTGAAAGATCTTCACCACCTGCTCGTTCACCATCAGATCGAAAAAGGGTGAGAGGTCGAGGCCAGGTGCCTGGCTGTCGACCAGCACCTCGGTGCCTTCGGCCGCCATTTGGATGAGGCAGAGCTTCGGCCAGAAGGTCTGCTCGCGCATGAATTCGGTGTCCACCGCAGCAAACGGGGCGCTGCCGAGCCGCGCGCAGGCTTCGGCCAGTTCTTCGGTGCGCGTGATGAGAGGCATGGGATGCGGATATAGCTCAGCCCACGGTGCGACGCAAAGAGCACCGATGGCGCAGGGCGAGGGCGGCAGGGCTGCTTTAGCCTCGCTTGACAAAGCGGGGGGTGCCATGCGCTGTTCCGCGCGACCCCCGTTTTGCACTCCTACCTTCCGGCCATGCACCCCTATCGCACTGAAACCTGCGGCGAGCTTCGGAAAGACGGCGTCGGCAAGACCGTCCGGCTCTCCGGCTGGGTGCACCGGCTGCGCGACCATGGCGGGCTCCTGTTCATCGATCTCCGCGACCATTACGGCATCACCCAATGCGTGGTGGATCCCGCTTCGCCCGCCTTCGCCGACGGCGAGAGGCTGAAGCCGGAATGGGTGGTGCGCGTCGATGGCGACGTGGTCGCCCGCTCGGCCGAGACGATCAATCCCAACCTGTCGACCGGCGAGATCGAGATTCGGGTCAGCGCCATCGAGGTGCTGTCCGAGGCCAAGGAGCTGCCGCTGCCGGTGTTCGGCGAGCCGGATTACCCCGAGGAGACGCGGCTCAAATATCGCTTCCTCGATCTCAGGCGCGAGAGCCTGCACAAGAACATCATGAAGCGGCAGGCGATCATCTGGTCCATGCGGAGCCGCATGCGTGAGGCGGGCTTCTTCGAGTTTCAGACCCCGATCCTCACCGCGTCCTCACCGGAAGGCGCGCGCGACTATCTCGTGCCGTCGCGCGTCCATCCGGGCAAGTTCTACGCGCTGCCGCAGGCGCCGCAGCAGTTCAAGCAGCTGATTATGATCGCGGGCTTCGACCGCTACTTCCAGGTGGCGCCCTGCTTCCGCGATGAGGATGCTCGCGCCGACCGCTCGCCAGGGGAGTTCTACCAGCTCGATCTGGAGATGAGTTTCGTCACCCAAGAGGACGTGTTCGACACGCTCGAGCCGATCATGCGCGGGCTGTTCGAGGAGTTCGGGGAGGGGAAGGCGGTGACGCCGAAATTCCCGCGCATCGCTTATGCCGAGGCGATGCGGAAATACGGCACCGACAAGCCGGACTTACGCAACCCGATCGTGATGCAGGACGCGACCGAGCATTTCCGCAACTCAGGTTTCAAACTGTTCGCCGGCATGATCGAGATGGACGTCAATACGCGGATCTGGGCGATCCCTGCGCCGGGCGGCGGCTCACGGGCCTTTTGCGACCGTATGAATGCCTGGGCGCAAAGCGAGGGTCAGCCCGGGCTCGGCTATATCAGCTTCGAAAAGGCCGCGAGCGGTGCGGCCGCCGAGGCCGACGCCGCCGGCAAGGGACCCATCGCCAATAATCTCGGGCCGGTGCGCACCAGGGCGATCCGTGAGCAACTTAATCTCAAAGGCGGCGACGCCGCGTTCTTCGTCGCCGGGCTCCCGAAGGAGTTTGTCGATTTCGCTGGCCGCGCCCGCACGCGGCTCGGCACCGAACTCGGGTTGATCGCGCTGGGTTGCTTCGAGTTCTGCTGGGTCGTCGATTTCCCGATGTATGAGTGGAACGATGAGGAGGAGCGGATCGACTTCTCCCACAATCCGTTCTCCATGCCGCAAGGGGGGCTCGAGGCGCTAGAGACCAAGGAGCCGGAGGACATCCTCGCCTATCAATACGACCTCGTCTGTAACGGCGTGGAGCTCTCCTCCGGCGCCATCCGCAACCACAAGCCCGAGATCATGGAGAAGGCCTTCGCCATCGCGGGCTATTCGAAGGAAGGCCTCGAGCAGCGCTTCGGCGGCATGCTCAGGGCCCTCCAATACGGCGCGCCGCCCCATGGCGGCATCGCGCCCGGCATCGACCGCATCGTCATGCTGCTCTGCGGGGAGGAGAATTTGCGGCAGGTGGTGATGTTCCCCATGAACCAGCAGGCCGAGGACCTGCTCATGGGCGCGCCCTCCGAGGTGGGCGAGAAGCAGCTGAAAGAGCTGCATATCCGGCTGGCGCTGCCGAAGAAATAAGAGCTCGCCCAAGCTGAATTAAACATAGCCTTACCCGCTACCTTCTCACTGTTGCCCAAAGATCGATTCATTCCTTATGATTAGGGGCGGCAGTCAAGCGTCAGCTTCCGGAGCGGCGCCGCACGCCAGGGAGGAATAATATGGTCGATGGTCTGATGCGCGGATGCGTCCTCGCAGGCCTTGCTATCCTCACGGTCGCCGGTGCTGAAGCAGCGCCGAAGCAGGTGCCGCAAGCAAAGCTCAACACCGAGGCCTTCCTTGCCGCTTGTGTGGCGGATCCCGTGGTCACCGATGAGCCGGGATTGGAGGCGGGCGGCAAGGTCACGCCGCAAATCTACTGCGAGTGTATCGTCGGCAAACTCGGAGAGCATAAGCTGAGCCAGACCGACGTCGACATGCTGACCAAGATGCACAAGGACGAGATTACCGACGAAGACGCCGCGAGCTACCCGACGCTTGAGGATTTGATGGCGAAGACTGAAGGGTTCGAGGATTCCTGCAAGGCCAGCCTCGGCATGCCGGCCAGCAGCAGCGACGATGACGAGGAAGGGGCGCCTCCCAGCGAGGAGGACATCCCGCAGGATGAATAGAACTACGGCTGGCTAGGCCCTCGGCCTGACCCTATTGCGGGAACACGTCGTAGCGGCGCCAGAAATCGACCGTCGCGTTTCTCAAGGTGAAATAGCAATTGAAGCCGCAGGGCACCCAGTTGCCACCCGGGAGCCGTACTTCGTCGCCGCGCGGCGTCGACCGAACGGGTCCGGAGACGCTTTCCGACGCGTCGAGTTGGCTCGGCACGGTAATGTGCCGATATCCGGGATCGGTTGGTTCCCGCCGCCATCTGTCCGCTGAGGCAGGCGCGGCGAGGATCAAGGCGAGGGCGCCTGCCGTAAGGGCGCTCATGAGAGCAAGCCGGAGCGCGCGTCTTCCCAGCATGGCGATTGGTCCCGTCACTCGCATATCCCCGTCATTTCAGAGCCGAACATACGCCGCAGGGGCGGGAATGGAAAGTTGCGAAGGGACGGAACCTTCGCCAGGGGCCAGCGCTTCCTAAGCGGACCGGGAGGGCAAGGATCATGACCTTAAGCCAGCACGTGTTCCTCTATTGTGAGCGCGGCACGAGCGAGGCGCTCCTTGCCGAGCCGATCAATGCCGCAAGCAACGCCGCATTTCTGCTTGCGGCGCTCGCCGGCCTTTGGCTGTTGCTGCGCCGGCCGAAAGCGGCACGGGGCGCCGACCATGTCCTCCTCATCGCGCTCGTCTTGCTGATCGGGCTCGGCAGTCTCGCCTTCCACCTCCTTGCCGACCGGGTCGCGCTGCTTGCCGATGTGGTCCCGATCGATGTGTTCATGCTCGTCTATCTCGGCTTTGCGCTGAACCGCTTCTTAGGGGTCCCGCCGGGTTGGACTGTGCTGACGCTGATCGGCTTTGCCGCCATCGTCGCCCTGACCACGGAGCTGAAATGCTGGGGCGGGGGGATCGGCTTCCCTGACGCGGCGGCCGCCGGCGCATTGGAATGCCTGAATGGCAGCCTCGTCTATCTGCCGGGCCTGCTCGCCATGGCCGTGCTCGGGGGGTTGCTGGCCGAGCGGAAGCACCTGGCTTCCCCCTACATCCTCTGGGCCGCGGCCGTGTTTGCCGTTTCGGTGACGCTGCGCTCGCTCGACCTTGCGCTTTGCAACGCCTATTTGATCGAGGGCCGCAAGATCGGCACCCATTTTGCCTGGCACCTGCTCAATGGGCTTGCCCTGTTCCTCTTGCTTCGTGCAAGCCTCGAGGTTGGGCCAATCAATGAAGGCCGGGCAGGGGTCAGGCCAAGAATCAGCCACATCCTGCCGCCGCCGGACGAAGCGGCAAACTCCGAGTAGGGCAGGCGCCGGTATCGCGGGCAGCAACGACAGACCCGCGACCCTGGCCGTCCGCCGCGCCTAAATCTTGCCGAGCAGCAGCAAGATGAGCAGGATGATGAGAATGAGGCCGACGATCCCCGATGGGCCGTAGCCCCAGTCGCGGCTGTGACCCCAGGTCGGAATGACCCCGAGCAGAATCAGAATCAAAATGATGATCAGGATTGTGCCGAGTGACATGTGCTTTCCCCCATTTGACGATGGCCCAGTTTAGAGCGCGACTAAGGGTTGTCGATAGACAAAACTTTTGCGGGGGGAGGGCCTTTGTCCTGGTGATTTCGTCTTGCGTGGCAAGCGAGCCCAAGCAGCGCGGGCGAGAGGCTCAGGTGCCGGCGTCGCCTTTGACCGCGCGCAGGATGTCCTCCATCCGCAGGCGGTGGCGGAAATCGGGATCGACGAAGCGCGCCTTGACGCGGCCGTCCCTGCCGACCACGAGGGTGGCGGGGATCGGCAGTAACCATCCGCCATTGCCTTGAAACTGGGCAAGATCGATGCC
>Ga0315295_10002552_pt1 | contig 15418 bp, 11 predicted proteins | sample YL17G14_0_MG_FD_204453 | JGI IMG/M metagenome (GOLD analysis project Ga0315295, IMG submission 204453) | Sediment microbial communities from Yellowstone Lake, YNP, Wyoming, USA - YL17G14_0 | ecosystem: Environmental > Aquatic > Freshwater > Lake > Sediment | place: USA: Wyoming | collected...
GACTGGGCGGGCCGGTCCATCACGATCCGGTCGGGATAGCCCCAGGCCATGGCGACAGCCTGGCGCGTCATGCCCTCGACGAGCGCCTTCTCCCGGATGGCGTCCCGCACCGGCTCCGGGAGCGCCCCGAAGACCGGCGTCGGGTCGTCGGCGGTGAGGACGCGCCCGACCTCGGCCACCACGTCCTCGGCGCTCTGCGACTCCGAGGAGAGGACGAGGACCGCCGGGCGCCGCTCCCCCTCGACCGAGGCGAGCAGCCACGGGTTGTAGCGGGGCGTGGTGACGGGGCGGCTCCACAGGGTGGCGCCCGTGGGGAACTGGACCGAATCGACGAAGACCGGCGTGCCCGGCGGCAGGATCCGGGTCGGCGCCGGCGGCAGGATGGGCTGTCCGCCAGGCGACTCGAGGACCGACAGCTCCGAGACCGGCCGGTCGGAGAGGAGCACCCTCGAGCCGTCGCCGAAGAACGGGCCGACGTACACCGCCACCCGGAGGTAGCGAGGCTGGCGGGACAGCGACCGGACCACCGTCTCCCGCCCCTCGGCCGGGAGGACGGACGGCGGGGCGCAGGAGGCGAGGAGGGCGAGCGAGGCGGCGGCGGCGAGGCGGCGCATCCGGGTTCTCTACCCCATCGGGTCCGCGCCGGCACTACACTCCTCCCATGACCTCCCTCACGGCCAACGCCCGGCAGGTCCTGGAGCGGCGCTACCTGCTGCGCGACGACGCCGGGAAGCCCACGGAGACGCCGGCGGAGATGTTCCGGCGAGTCGCCGCCGGCGTGGCCCAGGCAGAGGCTCCCGCCGACCGGGAGGCCTGGGCGGCCAGATTCGAGCGGCGCATGGCGGCGCTCGAGTTCCTGCCCAACTCGCCCACGCTCATGAACGCCGGGCGCCCCCACGGGCAGCTCGCCGCGTGCTTCGTCCTTCCCATCGGCGACGACCTCGAGTCGATCTTCGACGCGCTGAAGTGGGCGGCCCTCATCCACCAGTCGGGTGGGGGCACCGGCTTCTCCTTCTCCCGGCTCCGCCCGCGCGGCGACCTGGTCCGCACCACCCACGGCGTGGCCAGCGGACCGGTGTCGTTCATCCGCGTCTACGACGCGGCCACCGAGACCATCAAGCAGGGGGGCGTGCGCCGCGGCGCGAACATGGCGGTGCTCCGCGTCGACCATCCGGACATCCTCGACTTCGTCGACGCCAAGCGCGGGCCCGGCCTCGGCAACTTCAACGTCTCGGTGGGCATCACCGACGAGTTCATGGAGGCGGTGGAGGCGGGGCGGAGCTTCGCGCTGCGCCACCCCCGGACGGGAGCCGTCACCCGCGAGATCCCGGCGCGCGACCTCTTCCGGCGCATCGCCGAGGACGCCTGGGCCACGGGGGAGCCCGGCCTCCTGTTCCTGGAGCCCGTCAACGCCGCGAGCCCGACGCCGGAGCTGGGTCCCATCGAGAGCGTGAACCCCTGCGGCGAGCAGCCGCTCCTCCCGTTCGAGGCCTGCACGCTCGGCTCGGTGAACCTCGCCGTCATGGAGAGGGGCGGACAGCTGGACCGGGAGCGGCTGCGCGGCGCGATCCGCGACGGGGTCCGCTTCCTCGACGACGTGCTCGACGTGAACGTCTGGCCGCTGCCCCAGGTCGCGGCCATCTCGAGGCGCAACCGGAAGATCGGCCTCGGGGTCATGGGCTGGGCAGATCTCCTGGTGCAGCTGGGCGTCCCCTACGACGATCCGAAGGCCCTGGAGATCGCGGGGGAGGTGATGGCCTTCGTGCAGCAGGAGGCCCGCGCCGAGAGCGAACGGCTGGCCGTCGAGCGGGGCCCCTTCCCGGGCTGGGAGACGAGTGCCCCGGCTGCCCGCGGGGAGGCGCCGCGCCGCAACGCCACCGTCACCACCATCGCGCCCACCGGCACGCTCTCCGTCATCGCCGGATGCTCGTCGGGCATCGAGCCGCTCTTCGCGGTGGCCTACGTGCGCCACGCGCTCGAGGGCGTGGAGCTTCCCGAGGAGCACCCCCTGCTCGCCGACCGGCTGCGGGGGCCGGAGAACGGCGCGGCGCTCGCCGCGGTGCGCGCGGCCGGCCGGGCGCGCGGCGTGGCGGGCGTCCCGATCGACGTGCAGCGGCTCTTCGCCACCGCACACGACGTCTCGCCAGAGGCCCACGTGCGCATGCAGGCCGCCTTCCAGCGCCACGTCGACAACGGGGTCTCGAAGACCATCAACCTGCCCGCCGACGCACCGGTCGAGGCGGTGGAGCGGGCCTTCCGCCTCGCCCATGAATTGGGGCTGAAGGGCATCACGGTCTACCGCGACGGCTCGCGGGCGGGGCAGGTGCTCACCACCGGGCTGCCGGGGACCGAGTGCCCGGCCTGCGGCGCGGCCATGGCGCGGAGCGGCGGGTGCTCGACTTGCCGCTCGTGTGGCTACGCGACCTGCGAGACGACGTCGTAGCGGGGCCGTTCGCCCCCACGCTCCGTCGACCTGCGCCTGGACGCGACGCGTCATGAGGCTCCCCCGCAGAATCCCGGCAGGGGCCCTTGCTTTTCCACGTGGCCAGGCAGAACACTTCGCGTGAAACGGGGAACCCCTGGCCCCGGGTCAGGCGAGCAAGCAGCCCCGGGCGCCGCAAGTCACTGGCGGTGCATCTCTCCAGTTCGGGGCTGGCCATGGCGGCGGAGGAACCGGCGCCGCTTCCCAAGGAGGGGAGCGGGACCGGCGTGGGCATCGGCTCGGTCACCCTCAAGGTCCTGCCGCTCGGGAAGGACCGGACCCAGGTGTCCTGGGAGTTCCTCGGCGCGTACGTGGACGACTCGGGGAAGGGACTCGGCCACAACACCTCGATTCGCTGCGTCGGGGGTGCGCTCTACGTCGGCGGCGTACCCGGGAACTATGCCAACTCCTGCGTCTTCACGCGGCCGGACGGCGACCAGTTCTTCACGACGGACAAGCTCTCGGCAGCGTCGGGGCTGGCGCTCGAGGGCGGGGTCACGCAGGGCACGTCCATCATCACCGGCGGGACCGGGAAGCTGGCCGGCATCACCGGCACGGTCGAGTGGACGCGCTACGGCGTCCGGCCCGCGATGGAGGGGACCGCGCAGACCGTCACCCGCGGGAAGTCGAGCTACAAGCTGCCCTGATCGGCTCCGGCGGGGCGGCGCCGATTCACGAGTCGCCGCACCGTCGGGCTTTCGAGTGCTGCAGGGCCCTGCTGCCGCTCGTAGACCCGGGTCCTCGCGGTCGGCTTGCCCGCAGCGTCGAAGCTCTTGTCCTCGATCGTCCGGCTCTTCCCGTCCTTGCCGTAGACGGTCCTGCCGGAAACGTCAGGCATCCCCGGAACCTTCCAGACCCAGTCCACCGTGAGGACCCGTCGCCTCGTTCCCTGGGCGCCCCGATCAGTCTTCCTCGTCCTTGGCCTCGAGGAAGCGTCGGCCGAGCTCGTGGGCCCGCTGGGTGGCGGCCTCGACGGCGTTCATGAGGGTGGTGCGCAGGCCGCCCGCCTCGAGGGTGTGAAGGCCGGCGATGGCCGTGCCGCCCGGGCTCGTCACCTGGTCCTTCAGGCGGCCCGGGTGCTCGCCGGTCTCGAGCAGCAGCTGCGCCGAGCCCAGCACCGTCTGGGCGGCCAGGTCCTGCGCGTTGCGCCGGTCGATCCCCATCTTCACCCCGGCGTCGCTGAGCGCCTCGATGATCAGGAAGACGTAGGCGGGGCCGGATCCGGAGAGGCCGGTCACGGCGTCGAGGAGCGACTCGTCCACGACCACCGTCTTCCCCACCGCGTCGAACAGCGCCTTCGCCTGCGCCATGTCCTCGGGCGTGGCGTGCTCGCCGGACGAGATGGCGGTGGCGCCCGCGCCGACCAGCGCCGGGGTGTTGGGCATGGTGCGGATGATGCGCACGCCGTGGCCGACGCGGCGCTCCACGGCCGCCAGCGGGACCCCGGCGGCGATGGAGATGACGAGCTTGCTCTCGTCGAGGGCCGGGGCGATCTCGACGAGCAGCTTGTTCATCACCTGGGGCTTCACCGAGAGGACGATGATGGCCGCCTGTTCGGCCGCGCCCTCGTTGTCCGTCGACGTGCGGACCCCGTAGCGCTGCTCCAGCTCGGCGAGCCTCTCCTTGCGACGGTCGGTGAGGAGGATCTCGCCCGGGGCGGCGACCCCGGCGCGGAGCAGTCCCTTCACGAGGGCCTCGGCCATGTTGCCGGCGCCGAGGAAGGCGATGGTCTTTCCGAGTGGCATGGCCGTCACTCTAGCCGATGATGAAGTCCTCGCCCACGGCGGTCCCTCGCGAGAAGCGATCGAAGCCGAACCGGTCGAAGATCTCGTCCTTCTCCCGCCCGGTCATCCAGTCGGCCATGAGCTCCGCCACCGCCGGGGCCATCATGAAGCCGTGGCCGACGAAGCCGGAGAGCTGGAGGAAGTTGGACGGGCCGGCCGGGCCCAGGATGGGGTTGTTGTCCGGGGTCACGTCGTAGCTTCCGGCCCACTGCCGCATGACCGGGATGCCGGCGGTGGCGGGGACGAGATCGGTGAGGGCGCGCGAGAAGCGGGCCAGGAACCGGAGCGTGGAGCCGTGGGCGACGCCGGCTGGCTCGGCGGGGTCGCCCATGCCGCCCACGATCTCGCCCCGCTGCGACTGGGAGAAGTAGAGGCCGGTGCCGAGCAACGAGACCAGCGGACCGAGCCAGGGCTTGAGCGGACCGCTCACCAGGATCTCGTGGCGGGTGGGGCGGTTGGGCAGCGCCACGCCGGCCAGCCGGGCCACCTCCGGGCTCCAGGCGCCGCAGGCGTTCACCACCGTGTCGCAGCGGATCCGCCCGGCCGGCGTCTCCACCGAGCGCACCAGCCGCCCGGAGATCTCCAGGCCGGTGACCGGCGTGAAGGTGCGGACCGTGGCGCCGTTCCGCTCCGCACCCGCGGCGTAGCCCCACTGGAAGGGCCACGGAAAGACCACCCCGTCGTCCGGGTTCCAGGAGGCGGCCAGGAAGCGGCGCCGGTCCAGCTCGGGGACGACGTCGCAGGCCTCCGCGGGCGACAGGATCCGGGTGCGCATCCCCTGGGCCGCCTGGATGGCGCGGTTTCGCGTGAGCCGCTCCACCTGGGCGCCGTCGGGGGCGAGGAAGAGGTAGCCGCCGGGCCGGAACCAGACGTTCACGCCCGTCTCGCCGGCGAATCGGGCGAAGAGCTGGAGGGAGCGGAGCCCGAGCCGGACCATGGTGGGCGTGGACCACTGGGCCCTGACGCCGCCCCCGTTCCGTCCGGAGGCGCCCGAGTTGAGGTAGCTCCGCTCCAGCACCACCACGTCGCGAACGCCGCGGCGCCCCAGCTCGTAGGCGAGCGAGAGGCCGAGGATGCCGCCGCCCACGATGACCACGTCGGCGCGCTCCGGCAGCGGGCCGGAGGGGGCCGGGCGAGGCGGAGGGGGCAGGGCGGGCAGGGGGACGCCCTGGTCGAGCGGCAGGGTCGATGGGTCGAGGGTCGCCAGCGTTCCGAACGTCACCGGATGTACGGGCGGACGGGATGTGAAGGGGACGATCTCGGCCGGCGTGGCGCCGAGGCGGAGGAGCTCCTGGACCACGGCGTTCTGGCAGCTCTTCCCCTGGCAGGGGCCGGTGCCGAATCCGGTGTACCGCTTCACCGACTCCAGATCCCGGTGGCCGCGCGCGAAGGCCCGTCGGACCTCGGAGAGGGTCACGTCCTCGCAGGCGCACAGGACGGTCTTACCCACGGGCGGCTTCCCCGGCGCGACGACCCCAGGCGGCGGCCTCGGCGGCGCCGACCGGCCGGGCCACCTCTCCCGCCGCGAGCAGGCCGGCAACCTGGGTGGTGCCGTCCTCGGCCACCCGCGGCGCGAAGGCCTCGAAGGCCGGGTTCCAGTCCACGCCCACGCCGAGGGCGCGCAGGAGGTCGGGAGAGGGCGCGGGGGGGGCGCCCTGGGCGACGGTGTCGCAGGCGATCTCCGAGCCGTCTGCGAGCCGGAGCGACTTCACCCGGGAGCGCCCGGTGGCCCGGGTCGGCGGCGGCTCCACGAGCACCGCCTCCATCCCGGCGGAACGGAAGCGCTCCGCGATGGCCTCGGCCTCCGGGCCGCTTCCCAGGACGGCGGCGCGTCGTCCGGGGAGCACGCCGTGCTCGGCGAGCGCCAGCGCCAGCGCGCGCCCCGAGAAGACCCCGGGGAGGTCGCAGCCCTCGAAGACCGGCGGGCGGGCGTCGCCGCCGGTGCAGACCAGGATCCGGCCGGCGCGGACGAGCCGTGTGCGTGCGGGGGCCCGGGCGACGAGCAGGCAGGCCGGCTCGCCCCCGTCGTGCCACATGCCCACCGCGGTGGTCCCGACCGCCACCTCTCCGCCGGAGGCGGCGACCGCTCGCGAGACGTCGGCGGGCCAGGTGGCCGGGGCGAAGCCGGGGTCGAGCCCGGCGCGCATCCGTCCGCCGAGGAGAAGGTCCTGCTCGACGAGCAGGACCCGGCGGCCGGCGCGGGCCAGCGCCTCGGCAGCGGCGAGCCCTGCCGGGCCGGACCCGAGGACGAGCGCCTCGAAGGTCTCCGCGGAGGCCTCGGGCCCCAGCGGTGCCGGACGGTCGGGCATGCGGCCGGAGCCGGCCAGACGGCGGGTGAAGGCCACGAGCGCCCGGTTGAGCGGCAGCGGCCGGGTCAGCATGTGGTGAACGTCGAGTCCGTGGGGCGTCAGCGGGTCGATGAGGCCGAGCACGTCCCGTTCCGCGTCGGGCCAGCCGTTCTGGGTCTCGACCCGAAGACCCTCCCGGCACGGCATCCGGCAGGCGCGCTGGTTGGGCTCGCCGTCGATCCGCACCAGGCACGAGCCGCAGCTTCCCGAGAGACAGAAGGGGCCGCGGGGGCGGTGGTACTTGGCGCTGCGCGAGAGGATCGGGCGCCCGGCGGCCAGGAGCGCCGAGGCGATGCTCTCGCCCGTGCGCGCCGGCACGGCCCGTCCGTCCACGGACACGGTGCAATCGGTCGCGAAGCGGGGGTCGGGAAGTCGAGGCATGATCGATGGGCGGCGCGCGCGAGGATAATCCCATTATGGGGGGCGCGTGGCGGCGATCTTTCTCTTCGTGGACGGCGTCGGCGCGGGGGTGCGCGACCCGGAGGTGAACCCGCTCGCCCGGGGCGACTTCCTGCTCTCGCGCTTCGAGGGTGGGGAAGGGGAGGTGCTTCCGCGCGCCGGGCGGGCAGTGCTCGCCGACGCCTGCCTCGGTGTCCCGGGGCGACCCCAGTCCGCCACCGGCCAGAGCGCCATCCTGTCGGGAGAGAATGCGCCGGCCGCGCTCGGGCAGCACCTGCTCGGCTTCCCCAACGCCCGGCTCCGGGCATGGCTCGAGCCCCGCTCGATCTTCCGCGCCCTGGCGGGGGTGGGCAGGACCGCCGCCTTCGCGAACGCCTACCCGGTGGCCCACCTCCACGCGCTCGGGTTGCCGGCCTCTGGCGAGCCGGAGCTTCCCGTGGAACTGGTTCGCCGGCGCTCCCGGGCCTCGGCGACGACGGTGGCCTTCGCGGCGGGGAGCGGGAGGTTCCGGACCTGGGAGGACGCGCGCCGGGGTCGTGCGCTGACCCACGACATCACCGGGGCGCGCGCCAACGGCCACGGCGCCGGAATCCCGCCGCGGGAGCCGGAGGAGGCGGCCGGGATGCTCCTCGGCATCGCCCGGGAGCACGACCTCACCCTCTTCGAGTTCTTCGAGACCGACGAGGCAGGCCACGCCCGCTCGATGGATCGCGCGGTGGAGGCGCTCGCCCGGGTGGATCGCCTGGCGCGGGCGCTGGTCGCCGGGCTCGGCGAGGGCGATTCGCTGGTGGTGGCGAGCGACCACGGCAACGTCGAGGACCTCGGGAGCCGCAACCACACCCGCAATCCGGTGCCGGTCCTCGCGTTCGGTCCGGCGGCGGCGCTCCTGGGGAGCGTGACGGACCTCACCGGCATCGCGCCGCTGCTGAGAGCCGTCGCCGGGGTCGCCTAGCATCGCGCCGGCGAGGCCAAGGGGCACCTGAAGGATGATGTGGGGGACTCGGGTTGATTCCTGTCACTTCGCCATCGCCAGCCTCGCCTGCATCCCCTTCGCCTCGGCGAGGAGCGGGAGGTCGGGGTCGGCGTCATTCCACAGCGTCAGAAGGCGGTCGAGGAGCGCGCCAGCCTCCGCAACCTGGCCCAGGCGGTCGAGCGCGACGGCCGTGTGGAAGAGGCTCTGCGGGTACGCCCAGGCGAAGAAGGTCAACCAGCCCGAGGTCCGGTTACCGAAGGAGCGAAAGGCGGCGACGGCCTCTCCATCCCGGTGCGCGTCGAGCAGCACCTTGCCCAGGTAGAAGCGGTCGGCGCCATACTCGATGCTCTCCAGCTCGGCCAGTGCCCCTGCGACATCCCCGCGGCGCCACAGGATCACCCCGCGCGTCATCCGGCCGCAGGGAGTCTGCAGGAGCTCGGGGGTGGCCTCGGCAAGGAGCTTCTCGGCCCCGGCCGGGTCTCCCAGGTCCGCGACCATGGCGGCCTCGCAGATGAAGGAGCTTTCGCCCGCATCGAACTGCTCCCGTGCCTCGGCAGCGATCCGCGCCACGTCCCTGGTGCCTCCGCGAAGGAAGGTGCGGGTCCACCGCAGCTGGGTCGAAGGCTTGCCGCCGTCGACCTCGCGAGCCGCGGCATCGAGGGTGGTCAGGGCGTCGCGCTGGCGTCCCCGCACGGCGAGGAGCACCGCCTTGTTGATGTAGGCATCCCGCCGGTCCATCTCGGGCGACGGGTCCGCCATGTTTCGGCGTACGATGTCGTCGGCTTCGGCGAGCGCGCCCCCGCGGAGGAGAGCGTGGAGGAGTTCGTCTGTGAGCGGGCTCCCGGCGCGCAGTGCGCCGCGGGCCGCCGCGAGCGCGCTGGCCTCCTCCCCCCGGAACGAGTGCACGAGGGTGAGGAAGCGCAGGGCGAGGGGTCCGGGACGCTGGTCCGCGAAGCGCTTCGCGATCCCGAGCGCGCCGTCGAGGCGACCCGCGTGGATCTGCGCCTTGATGGCGGTGGGGTAACGGCTCGGGTCCAGCGCTGCGGCCATCTGGTAGAGCGCCGCGACGCGCTCGGGATCGCCTCTTTGCCAGTAAAGGAACTGGGCCGCGAGTGCGTAGCCGTCGGGGTCTTGCGGCCAGCGATCCTGCATGTCCTGGAGGAGCGCCAGCGCTGCCTCGGTCCGGTACCGGATCCCCGCGTCCCAGGCGCGAATGAGGAGGCGTTCCTTCTCCGGGACCCTGTCCACGTTCTGAAGAGCACGGGAGAGTGCGGCGTTGCTCTGCGCCTGGTCCACCGTGGCCAGGACCCGAGCGATGGAGAGGTGGGCCATGGCAAAGCTGGGATCGATCTCCAGCGCCCGCCGATAGGCTTCCAGGGCCTCCTGGCTCCTGCCGTCCGCTGCCAGTTGCTCCCCCCGAAAATAGTGCTCGTAGGCCGCCAGGCTGGAGGTCACCGCCTCGCCGAGCCGGACCCGGGTCGCCCGGACCTCGTCGGGATCCTCGCGCAGGGCTCGGCGAGCGCTGGCCGCCACCCGGTCGACGAGGTCGAAGACCGCCTCCTTCCCCGAGGCCCTGTCGCTCACCGTGAACAGGTACTCGTCGTGGAGCGGGTCCAGCGCGCGCATCTCCACCACGTAGCTGTCGCCAAGCTTGCGGATGGAGCCGAGCAGCAGCGCACGGGCGCGGGTCTCCCTTCCCACCTCTCGAGCCAGCGGTTCGTCGATCCGCTCCACCTCGCCCCTTCCGAGCTGTTTCAAGACGTCGAACATGCGGCCGCGCGTGAGAATCCGGAGTTGCGTGGACTGCTCCAGAGCCGTGATGAGGAGGCCAGAGAGCGAGTCGAGCTCCTTGTCCCCCGTTTCGTTTGCGAAGTCGGCGACTGCGACGGTCGGACGTCCGCCGGGGATCTGGCGTTCCCAGATGCGCCACGTGGCGAAACCGGCGATGGCGAGGCCGACAAGAACGCCAACGCTCGCGAGAAGGGCCACGCGGCGCGCCCTGACAGGACGCTCCAGCGAGGCGCGCGCCGCCCCCAGAGCGGCGAGCCAGGTCGCGCCGTCCCGGGGGCGAGTGGATGGGGCGGTGGCGAGTGCCAAGGAAATGGCCTTCGCGAGCGGGCGAGGTACTCCGGGCAGTTCAGGTTGCGCCGAAGGAGCGGGTCCCGCGACCGCGACCTGCCCGGCGGGCCACATCGACTCGGTCTCCGGGGAGGGCGTCGCGGGAGCGGCAGCCGGTGGCGTCGATGGCGCGACGGGCCGCTTCCCGGTGAGCATCTCGCCAAGGACCATCCCCGCCGCGTAGACGTCGGCCCGCTCGTCCACGGCGACACCCGCCGCCTGCTCCGGCGCCATGTAGGCAGGGGTTCCAGCGCCGCTCGCCCCATCCGTCCCGAGCAGGTGCGCCAGGCCGAAGTCGAGCAGCTTCACCCGCCCGTCCTGGCAGAGGAACACGTTTGCGGGCTTGAGATCCCGGTGGAGCACGCCGCGTGAATGAGCATGGGCCAGCCCCCGCGCCATCTCCTCGGCAATTCGCAGGGCCTCGTCCACCGGCAGGGCGCCCCTCTCGATGCGGTGGTCGAGCGTCTCGCCGTGGAGCAGTTCCATGACGAGGTATGCACCCGAAGCGCAGGTCCCCACGTCGAAGAGGGTGACGATGGCCGCGTGGTCGAGCTTCGCGACCGCTTCGGCCTCCTTCTTGATCCACTCCTCGAGGAGCTGGTGCTTCTTCCGGCCCGGCTTCAGGGCCTTGAGCGCGACGGTGCGCCCCAGTTCGGGATCGAAGGCCTCGTAGACGGCGCCGAAGCCGCCGCGGCCGATCTCGTTGCGGATCTGGTAGCGGCCGACGATGGCGCCTGGCCTGAGTGCCTCCCGCCAGGACGCGGCGAAATCTTCCTCCGGGGTCTGCGCGATCTCCAGGAGCAATCGCGAGACGATCCCGGGCGGCGCTGCTTCCGCCGTCTCGCGCTGCCCGGCTGCGCCGAGGTCCTGCTCCTCCGCCATGGCTGATACCCCCGCGGACAGCCGATGCTACTCCTCTCGGTGTTCCCAAAGAAATGGCCACCCCGGCGTCGCCGAGGTGGCCTCCTGGCCCCCGCGTGGGGCTGCCCTCCGGAGTTCGCTAGCCGTGGAGCGTGGCGGTCGCTGCCGCCGCCGCCACGGGCTGCGAGCCGGGGGAGTGCTTCCCGGTGGAGGAGATCTGCGCGACGAAGGCGCCGAGGACGGTGACAAGGAAGCCGACCACCAAGGCGTCCTTCCAGCCGTGGGCCCTGGAGACGTTGAAGTGGATCGACATCTGGCTCTGGGTCGTCATGGCGTCCTCCGTTACCGCGTTGGGGTTCGAAGCCTCTCGTATGAATGGAGGCAGGGGCGGGGAGGATGTGACGGGATCCCGAATGCCTCGAGATCCCGGCTGGTTGCCGGGCTGGTTCGTCCCCGCCAAGCTGGCCCGCACGGCCTTCCCCCCCCGAGCAGCGGGACGGGGGGCGTGACTCCTTCCAGAGCGCGAGCAGCCCCTCGCGCCCCGCCCCGGGGCTCGCGTAGAATCCCGCCCCCGTGCGCCAGCTCGGCAAGTACCTGCTCATCGAGCCCATCGCCTCCGGCGGGATGGCCGAGGTATGGCGCGCCGAGGTGGCCGGACCCGCCGGTTTCGTGAAGCAGGTGGCGGTGAAGCTGGTGCGCGCCGACCGCGGCGACGACGACGAGATGGTCCGGATGTTCATCCAGGAGGCCCAGCTCGCCTCCAGCCTGCACCACGCCAACATCGTCCACGTCAACGGCCTGGACCTCATCGAGGGGCGCTACGTCATCGCGATGGAGCTGGTGCACAGCCGGAGCCTGCGCGCCGTCCTGGGCCGATGCAGGGAGACCAACGTCCGCTTCGGCCTTCCACGGGCCGTGCACGTGGCCGAGCAGGTGGCCCGCGCGCTGGCCTACGCCCACCGGCCCATCGCGGAGGGCGGGGTGGCCGGGCTGATCCATCGCGACGTCTCCCCCTCCAACATCCTCGTCTCCTTCGAGGGCGAGGTGAAGCTCACCGACTTCGGCATCGCTCGCGTGCAGGGCGCCGGTGGGCTGACCGGGCCGGGGACGCTGAAGGGCAAGGTCGGCTACATGGCGCCCGAGCACGCGACGGGTGCTCCGGTCGACGTCCGGGCCGACATCTTCGCCCTCGGAGTCGTGCTCTGGGAGATGTGCACCGGGCAGCGCCTCTTCGCGCGCGACACCGAGGTGGCCACGCTCCGGGTGCTCGTCGGGGACGATCGGATCTCGCCGCCCTCGTTCTGGAACGAGCTCGTCCCGCCGGAGCTGGACGCCATCGTGCTCGGCGCGCTGGAGCGCGACCCGGCCCGGCGGACGGCCTCGGCCGACGAGATGGCCCGGCGGCTCGCCGAGGTGGAGCTGGCCCTCTCCCGGACGCCCGAGGAGCGGGACCTCCGGCCGCTCATGCGCCGCCTCTGGCCTGGAGAGATCCCTTCGCGCCCGACGCCTACCCCGTCGCCGCCTCCCGCCGAGGGGCGATCCGCCCCGCCGGCGACCGCGCCTTCGTCCCTGGACGCGCCGACGGCCACCTGGCCCCCGCGACGGCGCTGGCGAGCCGCGGCGTGGACCGCTGGCATCGCGCTGACGGCTGGCGCGGTCGGTGCCGGCTGGTGGGTCGGCGGACGGGTCGTGCCCCCGGCCGGTTCGGTGGGTGCGCCTCCGCTGCCCGTGACTCCGGCCATCGTGCCCCCGGCCGCGGCGCCCGGCGAGGCAACCCCCGTCCGGCTCGAGCCCGTGCCCCCCGCGCCGCCCACTCGCGCCAAGTCGCCCCGCCCCCGTCCATCCGCGCCGGCCCGCGCCCGAGCAGAGGGAGCCCGCACCGTGCTGGCCTCCTCCGACGCGCTCGAGGGGTTGCAGATCCCGCCCGCGGCGAGCGGCGAGGGGCTCCTCTTCGTGAACGTCACGCCCTGGGCCGAGATCCACGTCGACGGCCGCGCCGAGGGATACACCCCCCGGGAGATGCGGCTCGCCGCCGGGACCTACCGGCTGACGCTCGTCCATCCCACCCGCGGTACCGTGGTGAAGGACGCCGAGGTCCGCGCCGGAGAGCGCGTGCGCCTCGAGACCGCGCTGGGGCCCTAGGGCCTCCACCCAGGCAAGGCGACCGCCGTGCTCCCTGAAGGGTACGCCCCCGGCGTCCCTTCCGCATGGGCGTTGACGAGATCCATTGAATAGATTAGCGTCTCATTCGGATTTGTAAAACCACATTTTCAATGGATTTCCTGGTTTCACAGGGCGAGATTGGCCGGCTCGAGCGCGAGCGGGCCGGAGGCATCACCAGCCGGGAAGTGGTGCGGATCTTCGAGTCGCGAGGCGCGCGGCTGTCCGAGTCGACCTTCCGGAAGTACGTCCAGGTCGGCCTGCTCCCCCGCAGCCGACGGGTGGGGCGCAAGGGCAAGCACACCGGATCGAGCGGGCTCTACCCGGTCGGGGTGGTGCGCCGGATCAACCTCATCAAGCGCATGATGGCCGAGGGCATGACCCTCGAGGAGATCCGGGGGAGCTTCGTGGGGCTGAAGAACCAGCTCTGCGACGTGGAGCAGGGATTCTCCACGCTGCTCTCCGAGCTGTCGCGCAAGGCGCGAACGCACCCGCACCGCCGGCAGATGGAGGGGGAGCTGGGACGGGCGCAGCGCGAGGTCCACCAGGCGATGCGGCGCATCGAGAAGGTGGGCGGACGGGTGGCGACGGTGAGGCGGGAACTGGTACAGGCGAGCTGAGCACCGGCCGGCGTCCCCGCGAGCGGTGGGGCCCGGCGAGTCAGGCGAGTCAGGGGAAGGGAGGCGGCGTGATGAACGAGGCGAAGCGGAGCGAGCAGGCCGAGCCGATGGAGGACGTGGCCCCGGAGCCGGTGGGTCCAGGCGACGAGGTCGGCCCGGAGCGGCGCGGGCGGCGGCGGTCCCGCACCATGTCGCGCAAGGAGATCGCGCGCGAGCTGCGGCGCCAGCGGGCCACGGGGGTCATCGACCCGGAGGTCGAGGAGATCATCCGGGAGGTGGACGCCCAGCGGCCGCGAAGCCGCGCCGACTGCGCCACCGGGGAGCGGCCCTGCATGTTCATCTCCTGCAAGCACCACCTCTACCTGGACGTGAACCCGTCCACGGGCTCCATCAAGCTCAACTTCCCGGACAAGGAGATCTGGGAGATGGCGGAGACCTGCGCGCTCGACGTCGCCGACCGCGGCGGCATCACGCTCGAGGAGGTGGGTGCCATCATGAACCTCACCCGCGAGCGCATCCGCCAGGTCGAGACCCGTGGGCTGCTGAAGCTCCGGGCCATGGCCGAGGACGAGCCCCGGTCCCGCCTGGGCAACGACGTCCCGTACGAGCGATAGGGCGCCCTCCCGGCGCGCTTGAAGTCCCGCGCGGCGAACGCTAGAACGGACGCCCCCGCCATCGCCGGAGGTGTTCCTTGACCGTTCGTCGCGCCCTGCTTTCCGTGTCCGACAAGACCGGGCTCGTGCCCTTCGCCCGCCGCCTCGCGGCCCGGGGGATCGAGCTCCTCTCCACCGGTGGCACGCAGAAGGCCCTGTCCGAGGCCGGGATCCGGGTCACCCCGGTCGGCGAGTACACCGCCGCCCCGGAGATCCTCGGGGGGCGGGTGAAGACGCTCCACCCCCGCGTTCACGGGGGCATCCTCTACCGGCGCGGCCTGGCCTCCGACGAGGCCGACGTGACGGCCCGCGACATCCCCCCCATCGACCTCGTGGTGGTGAACCTCTACCCCTTCCGCGAGGCGGTGGCGGCCGGCAAGCCCTTCGACGAGGTCGTCGAGGAGATCGACATCGGCGGTCCGGCCATGGTCCGCAGCTCCGCAAAGAACGCGGCGCACGTGGGCGTGGTGGTGGACCCGGCCGACTACGAGAAGGTGGCGCGCGAGATCGAGACCGCAGGCGCCCTCGCCGACGCCACCCGCTTCGAGCTCATGAAGAAGGCCTTCGCCCACACGGCGGCCTACGACGCGGCCATCGCCGAGTACCTGTCCTCACGGCCGACGCCCGACGCGGCTCCCGTCCGCTTTCCGGGCACGCTGGCGGCGGCCTGGAGCAAGGTGCAGGACCTCCGCTACGGCGAGAACCCGCACCAGGCCGGGGCCGTCTACCGCGCCCCACGCGAGCCGGAGGAGCCCACCGTGGCCTTCGCTCAGGTGCTCCAGGGCAAGGAGCTCTCCTACAACAACCTCCTCGACCTCGAGGCGGCGCTGGCCGCGGTGAAGGAGTACGACGCCACCGCCTGCGTGGTGATCAAGCACAACACCCCGAGCGGCGTCTCGCTGGGCGCGACGCCGGCCGAGGCGTTCGCCCGTGCTCGCGACTGCGACCCGGTGTCGGCCTTCGGCGGGATCGTGGCCATGAACCGCCCCGTGGACGCGGCGGCGGCGAAGGAGCTGGCCG
>Ga0315295_10002553_pt1 | contig 15414 bp, 14 predicted proteins | sample YL17G14_0_MG_FD_204453 | JGI IMG/M metagenome (GOLD analysis project Ga0315295, IMG submission 204453) | Sediment microbial communities from Yellowstone Lake, YNP, Wyoming, USA - YL17G14_0 | ecosystem: Environmental > Aquatic > Freshwater > Lake > Sediment | place: USA: Wyoming | collected...
AATGTAAAATTTGGATTGGTGGTCCTCTTTCTGAAAATTCAATAGCGTATAGTGAGGGAAGTTCTGGTTATGAAAATGATAGTTCATTTAATGATTGGCTTACGATAAATGATGATGGATTTAAATTGGGATTAACAGCATCGGGTTTTTCTATTAATATTAATAATGATAAAGAAGGAAAATTGCTATCTTCGGGAGAGGCTGCTAAATATTTATGGGTTCGTTTTACAAACCGTTTAACTTTTAGGAGGTAAAAAATGAAAAACAAAGATTTATATGCCAAAATTGTGGAGAAGTTTTTACAGTAGAAATATTCGAACCGGGAGAAGCAGAAGAAAAAAGAATAAGACCAGTTCAGGTAAAATGTCCAAAATGTAGAAGCCCGAATGTTAAACATTACTAGGAATAAAGAAGAGAAAAGCATGAAAAGAGTATTTATTCTAGGTGCGGGAGCATCAAGAGAATTAAATTTTAATATTACTGGCATAGATTCTGGTATTGAACCGCCGATTAGGACTATTCCTCATAGAGAAATTGGACCATTGAGTAATGGGTATTTTTATCATATTAATAGATTGCAAGATTCTTTAACTAGGGATCTTCGAGTCTCAGCTTCAGTCGGGGTATCTGATAATTTAATGAATCAGATTAAATTATATTTTAAACAAAAATATAACGAAAATATTAGCAAAGAGGATTTATTAAATGAGGAAGTCATTAGCAAAAAGATAAATATTGAAAGGTTATACATATTTTTAGAAGCGAAAATACTGGAAAAAGAAAAAGAAAATGTTGATTTCTTTAAAAATAAATCTTTGCAAAATCTTTATTTAACAAAGAGTGATTTAATAGAATATATTCATAATTCCATGTCTTATATTAGTTATTATTGCATTTCTATTAATCATGCAACTCTTTCGAAATATATTATAGAAAATGGAGGAGATATCATTTCTTTTAATTGGGATATACTTTTTGAAGAAGCAATGATGTCTACAGGTAAATGGACACCTCAAGACGGATATGGAATTAGTTTTACTGATATTATTTATAAAAATGAAGGAGACGAAGCAAGAGAAATTTTACCAAAAGTAAATTCTAAAAATCTTATATTAAAACCCCATGGATCTATTAATTGGTATAACAAAGACAATAAAATAAACAAGCAAAGACTATTGATACAATTAGCCCTCCGTTTAAGAGGTGGAAACTTTCTCTTGTTGGAAAGACAAGAAAACTCTTATCTTTCTTCCATCATTCCTCCCGGCAAAAAAAGAAAATCTTTCCCTGGAGTATGGGATAATATGAAGAGATTATTAGAGGAAGCAGATGAAATTATTGCTATAGGCTTTTCATTTAACGATAATGATAAATATATTAAAGAAGAATTTGATAGGATAAAATTTAAAAAAGATTTAAAAATTATTATAGTAAATCCTAATAATGAAAAACTAAAAGAAATTTATAAAGCCATATTTTGCACTGATAATATTTGTATGGCATACAAAACTTTTAGCGAATATTGTCGGTGGATTAATAAATAATAAGTTACTATTAATATAAAAGGGGCAAGGGACACCTATTTTTTTTAAGACAAAAATAGACAAAAAGAAATATTTCTTTTGGAAAACATAAATTCCGACAATGGTTGTAATAGTTTAATAATTTAGTAACTTTTAACGGAAAAACTATCGAACCTAAGGAGTTTCTTCATCAGATGGTTGAAGCTTTAAGATGATAGGATGATAGGGACAGACACCCATTTTTTTTGATATCTTTTCTACAAAAAACATATAATCTATATTTGTCAAAAATTGCCCTAGTCGTTGCAGTGGGGTACCCGTACCATATCACTCAAAGAGGGAATTATTGGCAAAAGATATTTGCTGATGATAGCGACCGAAGAAGATATTTTTTAATTCTAAAAGAGGCTTTTTAAGTTAAAGCTAAAAGGAATACCTAAGAAGAAAGTTGATAAATAGGTATCTGTCACTTTACCCTGACCGTAAAAGACAAAGGATTTTAAACAATGTATAGGAAATTAACTATTCTAGTATGGGTATATTAATAAAATATAAATAATTGAAACGAGTAGATATGGAAATAAACATTCAAGATTTAATAAATTTACCTCATGAAACCGAATGGGTAGAATTTAAACAAAACAACTTTAACCCTGATGAAATAGGGGAATACATCTCTGCCCTTTCTAATTCAGCATGTTTGCATAAAAAAGATTATGGATACCTTGTATTTGGAATAGAAAATAGTACTAATAATGTTGTAGGAACTTCATTTAAGCCAAAGGAATTTAAAATTGGAAATGAAGAACTTGAGAATTGGTTACATAAACTTCTTGAGCCATCGATAGATTTTAGAGTTATCGAAACTAATTACAACGGAAAACAAGTGGTAATATTTCAAATTGATCCAACCTATAATACCCCAATTAAATTTAAAAATATTGCTTATATTAGAGTAGGTAGTTACAAAAAGAAATTAATTAATTTTCCAGGGAAAGAAAGAAAAATATGGAATGTAAGTCATGTTCCGAATAAAAATGAGAATTTAATCAGGGATGAGTGGATAAATAATCGACAAAATGAAGCATATTCTCATAGAAATAAAAATTTAGGTTTCATTGAATATATTGTCACTTTAGAGAATATTAATAAAAAATTCGAACTAGAAGAACTAAGAAGTTCCGTTATAAAAGCATTTACATTAAAGTATAAAGAATCAAATATCTATAGTCTAATTTTTTCAAATCCAGAAACTTATCCAATGCCTATAGATGAAGGAATAGGTATTGAATTAAATTATAATGATGAAAAATGGTATAAATTTTATATATATTTAACAATTAAGAATGATGGGACTTTTTATTTGCATAACAGCTTCTTTGAAGATGCGGGAGAATCTAATGAAAAACATGTAAGTGAGTTTCAGAGTATTATGAGAATATCGGATACTTTGATTTTTTTATCTAATTTCTATTTAAATTTAGGAATACCTATTAATAATAAATTAGATATTAGAATTAAACATGGCAATCTAAAGGGAAGAGTCATACTTTTTGACATTGGGGAATCTAAAACATTTTATGGTCATCATGATTTTAGAACCAATGCGAATGAAGTAAAATATAAATCATTATTTTCATTGGAAGAAATACACAAAGATAACCTTTCGAATATAGTAAAGGATATAGTTAAAGGACTTTTTGAATTATTTGATTTTTTTAAAGAAGAAGATAGTATTATTTCCAAATGTGTGAATATCCGTGCTGATAAATGGGAAATAAAATAGAATTATTTATTTACCTAATAATGGCAAAACTAGTAAAAATCCCTGCTTATGGCTCTGCTCAAGTGTAAAAATAAATTGTGGAATCAATAAATACGACCCATTGAGAGTCAATCAGCTTTTTGATTATATTGAGAAAGAACCAGAAGAATGGAAGGAATTTATAAAGTCGCCTGATAATCCCGATGAAATGAAAGGGATCAAGGGAAAGACCAGAACGGGACGGCCTCTTAGAATGAATGATTTTATAGAAAGACTTGAATGACAGCTTAAGAGATTTTAAGTTAAGGCCGAAAGAAAGACCTAAGAAGAAAGTTGATAAATAGGTGTCCGTTCCTATTATTATCTAACTAATTAATTCTTAATGTTAATATAAAAAATGTATTAATTGGAGCTGTATGAATTACTGGGATAACTTTTTATCAAAACAAAATTTTTTACTTTCATGGCGCAGAATAAATACGGGGTCTAATGCGTATTATAAACGGTTTTTCAGAAAAACATTTATAGCATACGAGATCTCGTTGGAAAATAATATTAGTAGTCTGATTGAAAGAATAAAGAGTGGATCTTATACACCAAAGAAACCTGAAAGAATATTTATTCCCAAACCATCGGGATTACAACGTCCCATTACTTTATTAAGTATTGAGGATCAAATTATTTGGCAAGCATTAGCTAATTTTTTACAAAGAAAACATAGGGTTAGAAGGGATAAGGTTGAAGAAAGAGTTGTCTATAGCAATCTTTATAACCCAAATGAAATCTTTTTCTTTAAAAGTTGGAAGATATGTTATAGAAATTTTCAAAATAAAATAAAAGAAGTTTATGAAGATAGAAAATGGGTTGTCAATTTTGATTTAGCTGCGTTTTATGATACCATTTCTCACGATCATATCTTAAAATTAGTAAACCCAAGAGATTTAAATTCAGATATTTGTGTTTTTATAAAAGAGATACTTCATGCTTGGTCTGCTGAAAAGTCAACTCATACTTTCTCTCATGGTATTCCTCAAGGCCCTATTGCTTCATCTTGTATAAGTGAATTAATACTATTAGATATAGATATAAAAATTATGCAATATCAAGATAATTTTTCATATCTGAGATATGTTGATGATATTCGATTGTTTGCAAAAGATGAAGATAGGGTAAGAAGAGGTTTAGTTATTTTAGAACAATTATGTAGGAACAAGGGATTGATTCCCCAGTCGAGAAAAACAGATATTTTCTATGCTAAAAATGAAGAAGACGCGATAGGAAAACACTTTAGCTTATCCCCAGAAGAAATGAATTTCAGTAGTTCAGAAAATCTACTTTTAGATTCTATTAATATGGAAAAAAACGAGATAGAAGATGAATCTAAATTCAAATTTTTTCTTTATCGAGGTGAGCCTTTAAAAAAGCACTTAAATATAATTTTTAAATTATTTGAAAAATATCCACATTTAAGTGATGCATTTGTAACTTATTTTCGTCGATTTGTAAATAATGAAGAAGTTATTACTTTTTTTGAAGCTTTAGTTAAAAGAAAAAAATTCCCTTATCAATATGTTGAAGGAAATGTCTGGTTTCTCTTGTCAGAAGTTAATATCGAAAGAAACAATTGGGAAATAATAGAAATTGCGAAGAAGAAGTTATTTGAGAAAAATTTATGTATTTTTTTTAAATTTGGATTAATGACATATTTGGCACCTTTTGTAGATCAAATGGAAAGAAAAATATTCTACAGATATTCATATTGTGATTCTGCAATATTACAATCTATGCTTTTGCCATATGTTTCTATGTATTTTAATAAGGAACAGTATATTGATTTTCTAAAAATATGCTTAATACGTACAAAACCAGAAGCCGGTTTGTGTGCAGTAGTTCAAATGGCAAATGATAACATTAAATTTAGAGGCTTAAAAGTGGCAAATAAAATAAATCAAATCACCCGAAATTGTTTGTTAGCATTAGGTTTAACAACGTCACGATATATTCCCAAAATATCTCCATTTCAAGAAATATTTGAAATAAGATATAAGATACAAATAAGTAATTGGGAACTTCATTTTAATAAGGACGATTATAAACATATTCATAAAATTTTCATTCTTTCATTTAAACCTTTTGATATAAATAGATCTCAATGGTTATGTTATAGTGATTCAGCTAATGAGATTATTACAAGAACAATTATTGATAATGATTCAGGTCTTATACAAAAGACAATTGGTAGTAACGGTCGTTTAGTAAGTTTCGGAAGTTTATTAGATAAAGGTACACCTTTTTCTAAAAAATATTTTTTAGTTGCAGATGCCTTTAGAGAAGTACATATAAGAAGATGTTTTTTACCAGATGCGCATCCTTATGATATAAAAACAAAGAAGAGAACGCAACTATTAAAAAGGGGAGAACAGAAGTATTATTATGGAAAATTGAAAAAAACTTATATTGAAGTTGATAAAATCATTAAAAATCTATAAATAATTATTATTTTTTAACTATAAGTTGACATTATGAAGATTTATTTAGAAATTAAAATACAAAAAAGGGTTGTGTAACAAGGGACGGTTGTAATAGTTCAACAATCCGGTAACTTTTTCTAACTTTTAATATGGGGACTGATAAGTCCAGGTTCCCAATGTCTTTTTAAATGATTGGAATATTTGAAGAGACAGTCCTTTGCTATGCTTTTATTATATTTTAAGAAATTACGGTATATCAAATGTGAAGACTTCTTATTTTTTTTTGAGAATTCATGATTTTCTTTATTTGTGAAAGAATTCAATTAAATATCACCAGAAAGATAGGCTATGAAATATTTTAAAACAGATAAGAATATAATCTATATAATTATATTAGCATTTTCTTTTTGCTTATATTTTATCAAAGCGCCAGAGGAATACAGGCTTAATCCCTTATTGATGAATTTTGTTTATAGTATTTCAATATCAATTATTGCAGCTTTCATTTTTTATTTTTTTAATATTTACTTACCAGAACAAAAAAGGAAAAATATTATTAAACATAATTTTGAAGAGCAATATCTTTATTTTAAAAAAGAATGTATTTATATATTTTTATCTGCCTTAGGAAAATCTTCTAACAAAGATATATTTGAAGAATTATGCGATTTGGGAAAATTCAAAGAATATTTTAAAGAAGAGCATAGTATTAATCAAGATAGATGGCATAAAGTATGGCAAGAATTAAATGGGCATTTACTAGAAGATTTATTAATCGAATTAAGCATTTTAAGAGATGAGGTAGCTTTCATTCTTAATAACACAGAAATTAATGACAAAAGTGTATTATCATTTTTTAGATTACTTTCACAACGAACTTATGGTTTTATGGCAAGAGGAATAAATATGGAATATGAAGAAAAAAAATCACTACTAAGTTTTTTGTGGGAATTATTTACAGGTTGGAGTTTTGTAGATGGATACAGAGAAGAAGACATTGTGAAATTAATGATTGAAAAAATATAAAGAAGGTAATAAATTGCTAAAAGTAAAAGATAAAGATTCTTTTATTAAAATATGCAAGGTTATTTCTTGGTTAGATGATAAACGTTGGAATGACGATAATAATTATAATTTTATTAATTTTTTTAGAGAAGATCTTTCAAATTCTGAAAAAATCCTTACACACTGGATTTGCTATATAGCCGACAGACAAATGCCCTTTGAAGTTGTTTGGGATAAAGGTGGTTATGTTTTCTCTGAGCTGGTATATGAATATAAAAGAAGCAAATTGCTGCCCCAACAAATTCTTAACGTACATTACGAAAAATACAAAGATAACAAGAGTAAAGAAAGATTTAGGTTTAAATCTTCAAATAACACCACTTTTGCCTCCCGCTATATTACAGATGATTATCAAAATATTTTAAATACTTTAGAAGTACTGAATTATTATCAAAGAAACATTATAAATTTTATTGTAAATATTATAAAAAGATTTAAAGATAGGGAAGACCTTCTGATAAGAATTGCTTGTAGTTTATATTTATTGACCTACCAATTAGATAGTAAAAAAGTAAATCCTAAAAAAACTTTAAGAATTTTAAATGATGATCAGGAATTCGAAAAAAAAGTAGAATTTTTTAAGAGAAATGCCACTTCAGGGAAGAAGAGATTATGGTGTTGTATTAGAGATTACAAGAAGGGTTTATACCATAAAGTATTTAGTGAAGCTATAAAAGAAGTTACAGGTAGGGAGGCAAGCAAGTTTATTAGTATATGGGATAATTTGCCAATGGAACAGATAGAATTACCGGGAGATGTTTGGAATAATAGTCCATTATTTAAAAATAATTTATTTGCTAAAATATTAGATGTTGATAGCATTCCAAAAACTTGGGGGATGCCTGAAATTATTAGAGATATTTATAAACAATTGAAAGGTTCTGAAGAAATTAATGATTTTTATCCGGAACAATTTGATATTACTTTTGATTTTGTACCCCGAATGTGTAGTAAAAAATTGTGTGATGTCTGTCCATTTGGCCAGAAGGGTGTTGAGTTAGTCTGTATACCGAGTGAAGATAAATATTGTTCTGTTGCCTTATTGAGTTGTGGATATACTGCGAAATGTGTAGGGATAGAAGGGGATTGCATACTTAAAGAAGGTATTGGCAAGAAGATATGTAAGGGTAGAGTTGGAAATGGTAAACTAAAATGCAAGGAGATGATAGAGAATGGATAAAGATAAGAAGCGGGATAGGAAAGAAGTTGTAACTGTAGATCCTGGTTCACTTCTCTCAGGTGGAGTAGATGTTCATCTCTATGGGAAGGGAAAAGATTATGGAAAGCATGCACATGGTTGGGGCCGAACCGAGGAAGAAGCTAGAGAAAATGCTTACAAATATTGGTGGGAAAATTATGAATGAGTAAGAGCAAGAAATTTATTAGCAATTGTGAGAGGTAGAAGTTGGAGAATAAAAAATGGAAAGTTTAAATATTTAATGTAGAGGATATTTATGAACACAAAAACTTTAGTTAGGCAGATAGCAAGGTTTTACAAAAATTATGAAGAGGGATTTCTTAAAAAAAGAATAAAAGATAAAAACGATTATCTGGAGTCTCCAAAGAGTGCTTTGTTTTTTGTTTTATCTTATTCATTTTATCAAGGTAGAAGGGACGAAATATCATCAAGGTTTGAGGAAAGAGCCAAAACAACACTTGAATCTTTCTTAGGGAATAACAATGTCTTGCTTTATAGTTCACCAAGAATAACTGACAAAAACAACCTTAGAATAAAATACAAGGGGCTGTATGATTCATTAAAACAAAGCAAGGTAAACAAAGAAGGTGATAGACTAATGGTAATAAGCCTTGTTAATTTCATTCAGTTTAATAATAAAAAAAACATATTATATTTTTTAATCGAACAAATAAAATCAAAGAAGATTGCTGAAGCGTATCGAAGTCTGGATGGGATATGGTCAATTGGCCCAAAAATAGCTTCCCTGATTTTGAGAGATGTCGTTTACATTTATGAATTAGAGAATTACTTGTCAGATGAAGAATATTATTTTTTACAACCAATAGATACTTGGGTGCATAACCTCTCCAAAAGAATAGAATTGGTAGATAGAAACAAAATTTATAAAGTCGAAGCAAAAGATATTACAGATAAATGTTTTAAATTTGGGGTAAATCCAATACATTATAACCAAGGAGCGTGGTATATTGGCTCTAACTCCTTACAAGTTTTATTGCAAAATATTGATAAAATTTAAGATAAGATAGTGGGTTTTAGCTTTACAAGTTTACAAATATGAAATAAATAGGATGTGTCTATTTAAATCTAAAGATCTGGCATCTAGTATATGAAAGTAAATACTATAGGGATGATTTAATATTAAATCTAAAAAAGAAATCTAATTTGTCCATTAGGAAGATAGTTGAAATTTTAGGTATTAATCTCACTACAGTAACAAGGATTAAAGTGTGACAAAGAACACCAACAAACTATCATAGAGAAAAATATTCTTGAGTACGAAGTATCGTTAAATATTAACTGGATGTTGACAAAAAAAGCATTATGAGTAATAATGAGATGACATAAGAAAAATTATAAGAAAGGTAACGAGCTGTGAATATAAAATTATAATAATATAAAAATAAAACAATATGTGACAGAATAAAACAGATTGTACATGGATGAATATAATCTCTTCTAAGGGTTTCGAGCGTATATAAAAAGATGGTTAGATGACACAGGCATGCGCTTAATTCTTTTTAAATAAAAACAAAACTTGACATTTACAATGATATGTGCTATAATAAATACACAAAATAAGAAATGGGGAGGTAGCATTCGAATGATATACGAATGGTATTCGCCAACAATTGGCGCGCCAGTTGTTTCTTTAGCAGAATATGGTATAACATTTAACAATGGTGCTATAGAAATAATGGGCAAACCAGAATACGTTATATTAGGTTATAATGAAGAAAAAAAGTTAATCGGAGTAAAACCTTGTGATGAAAATGAAGAAAATAAAATAGAATTTTATAAAAAAATTAGAAATAAATATATAAGGTTAGCTAATAAAGATTTTATTAGATTTTTAAAAAGCAGAATCAGTGAAGATATCAAAATAGAAAATAAAGCAAAAAGATATGTGGCAAAATGGGACAAAGTAGAAAAAATATTATATATTGATTTAAATAATCAAAGTGGAGTAGCTAAAAAAATAAAAATGAATAAACAAGATAATTTATAAAGTTTGACTTACTAGAATAACTATCCCGAAATATTTTTAGGAATAATTAAAAAAGTTATAAATAATGTTATGGTAAATTTACTATAACTATAAAAAAATAAAAAAAGCGGATTAATTGCTGACACAACTAATCCGCCATTAATAAAAATACTACCCTATCACCTGTAACAGTATGTAGATAAGGTGTATTTTTTTTGATTATTCCATATTTGTTTATCTTTGTCAATGGCTATATGGAATTTTTTTAAACAGGAATAAAGTATTTCTGGAAATAGTACTTTATTGTATTCAATTATTACGATTTTATTTGTGAAGGGAGGTGACAAAATTTGAACACAGAGGAATTAAAAATAATTCAAGAGATAAAAGATTATATTCGTAAATACGGAGGATCTTTTCCATCTTGGTATATAGGAATTACTGAAGATCCCAAAGGCCGACTTTTTAACGAACACAATGTGAGTGAAAAAAATGGTAATTGGATATATCAACCTACATCAAGTTCCGCAACCGCACGAAACATAGAACAACATTTCTTAGGCTTAGGAATGGATGGCGGTAGCGGTGGGGGAGATTATTTATCAAAAGCAGTTTATTCTTACAAAAAAACTTCTTCAACCAATCCATAAGTTTTAAGAGAATTAAGGAATAATCAATATGTGGGTATTAATTATTTCGGAGGGCAAAATATAGCTGTCGTATTTTGGAGAAAGATTTGGCCCCAGTAAACCAGTAAAATAAAAGAGGTATTTCGAATGAAAGATAAAATATTTTATATATTGTCGATCGATGGTGGTGGTATTCGTGGGGTTTTTGCTGCTCAAATACTAAAACGCATTAAAGAAGAGTTGAAGATAACTTTTTTTGAGAAGTTTGATATTATTGCAGGTACAAGTACCGGGTCAATAATTGCTGCTGGTTTGGCTATAGATTATCCAATTGAAGAGATTGTTGATTTATACCAAAAAAAAGGTAAGGAAATATTTTTCCGGAACTATTCTGATAAATTTAACTGGATGAACTGGAAAGGACTTTTTAAGAGTAAATATAATAATCGATATCTTAAGCAGGAATTATTGTCAGTATTTCAGGATAAAACATTATCAAACACTAAAACGAGATTGATAATACCAGCTTCAGATATATCAAATGGAAATGTATTTGTTTTGAAATCAAATTACGATCCTAATTTTGTAAGAGACAAAGATATAAAAATAGCTGATGCGGTACTAGCGTCATGTTCTGCCCCGACTTACTTTAATCCACATGTTGTAAAAAAATATCTTTTAGTTGACGGTGGATTATGGGCAAATAATCCATCTTTAGTTGCAATAACAGAAGCGATGGGTAGGAGATTTAAAATACCAAGGGAAAATATCAGAATTATATCAATAGGAACGGGTACAGGTAAAAAATATTATGATCCAAAGGATGCGAACAAACAATGGGGATTTAAACAATGGGGCACGGGTTTGGTAGATACCATCATGAATTTACAATCAGTTAATGTTGAAAATATTGTCAGGTTTATATTGGAAGATGATAAGTTTTTGCGAATTAATTTTGAGGCTGATAGTGGCATTGCTTTAGATAATATTGATTCTATCGAGAATCTTATTTCCAGAGCAGATGAAAAATTTACTTACTATTTTGAAAAAATAAAGAAATTTTTAAAGGAGGCTACTCATGTATGAAAAAGCTATCTATATATCGAGAGTTTTAAATAGTTGTGCGGAGGATTTAGATATTCCAGAAAGCAAATATTTAGAAGCAAAAAAGCGGTACGAAGCTGTTGGGGATTGGTTGGGAAAAGAAGGAGCAGTTTTATCTAGATATTTTCCTGAGATCTACCCGCAGGGTTCATTTTGCTTGGGAACAGTTGTAAAACCTATCAATAGAGATGTGTATGATATTGATTTAGTTTGTTTTCTTAGTGAGTTACGGAAAGAAGATACAACTCAAGCTGGTTTGAAGCAAATGGTAGGCGATCGATTGAAAGAGAACGATACATACAAAAAATTACTTGATAAAGAAGGCAGGCGGTGTTGGACATTAGAGTATGCCAATGAATTTCATATGGACATTCTTCCTTCAATAGCGGACGATGAACTGCGGGCGAGAGATGTTTTACACAAAGATGCTATTTTAATAACCGATAAAAAGAAAATAGAAAACGGTGATACGAATTGGTCTAAAAGCAATCCAAAAGGTTATGCAACTTGGTTTTTCAACAAGCAAAAAAATATTTTTCAAACTTTCAAAAAAGAATTAGCAGAAAGTGTAAAAGCAAATATTGAAGACGTACCGGATTATAAAGTAAGAACTCCGCTTCAAAGAGCTATCCAGATTTTAAAAAGGCATAGGGATATCTTCTTTTTAAATAATAATGTGGAAAACAAGCCCATCTCTATTATTATTACAACATTATCAGCAAATCTTTATTCAGGACAAGATAATATATTTAATACAATATATGATATATTAAGTAATCTAAATGAGGAAATGTTAATTAGAGAAGAGCAATATTACATTCCTAACCCTACAAATCTTGAAGAAAATTTTGCTGATAAGTGGAATGAAAATCCGGAATTGTCAAAAGCTTTTTTTAATTGGATTAATAATGCAAAGAGTGTGTTTTGTAATAATGTATTGCAAAAGAAGGATGAGATGGAAGTGGGCAAAGTTTTAAATGAAAGCTTAGGATTTTCTATAGAAAAAATAGCCCCTCAAGAAATTAAAACAACTCCTGTTTACATTAAGACAAATAATAGTCAGAATGCTCAACCGTGGCAATATAAATGAGTTTGGTTGAGAGACAATTTGTAGATTTGCGAAAAAAATATCAATACCTTTATAAGCGAAACGATCAGGCTTCGACAATAATAGTTGGTACAATATTCTTTGATTATAATAATATAAAAGATGATTATGCAATAGAGATAAACGTATCCACGAATTACCCCAAAACGATTCCATCAGTTTGTGAGACTAAAGGGAAGATACCAAAAGATTGGCATCATAATGGGAAATATTTCTGTCTTGAAACACCATTTAGAGTCTGGGTAATATTTAGAAAACAAGAGACCCTTTTAAATTTTGTTGATAATTTAGTTGTTCCATACTTGGCTTCCTATTCATATTTTAAAAATACTGGAGATTCTTCTAAGGAACATCCCCATGGAGCTAGAGGGGTTTTAGATGATTATAAGAAATGCTTTAATATCAAAGACGATTTATTAGCTTTTAAATTATTGAAGATATTAGCAGAAAAGGATTATAGGGGACATGTTTCTTGCCCATGTGGTAGTGGTGAAAAATTAAGAAAATGCCATGGGAAATGTATTCAAATTATAGTACTTGATGGTCGTTTTAAAGATTTTGATTTCATGCAAGATTATTTAAGAATTGGGATTCTATTGAAAGATGAGAATATAATTTCTGATCTGAGTATGTATACCTCAAAAAATGTTTTTAATTATCTTGAACGGATAAAGAATAACCCACAACAGAAGTGGGGATATTGAACTTACCAATATTAAACTTATCTAAAATAAATAGATACTGTGTTAAAAGTCAACTCACAAACTCTTCTTTAGACACTGTATTTTAAATAAATAGTGACACATCCCATTTTTTTAGACAATTAATATTTTTCTTTTAAATTAGATAAATAGATACTGTGTTAAAAGTCAACCCGCAAACTCTCCTTTAGACACTGTATTTAGTGATCTGTGCTCGGTTAGTACCTTGATAAGTTTTAAATAGAGTCAGTAGGGCAATAGCCGCCTTCTCCCCGATACCGGGGATAGTAGAAAGCCTTTGGTAATCTTCTTTTAAGTTCTGGTTTTGCTCAACGTATTTTTTGATATCATTAAAGATCTTATCTTCTAACTCTTGAGCTCTTTTTAACTCTTTTTTGATCAGAGCAATGAGTTTTTTATCTCTTAAACTCTCTAAGTGATGGGATAAAGAAATTCTCTGTTTTAGGGCAAACTCATAGCTGGTCAGATAACTGGATAAAGTCTTGGCCTGTTGGTTTATTTCAGGTACCTGGATATCTTTTGCATCAATGAGCTTATGGAATTGATAGAGAATTCGAGCATCAATCTTATCGGTCTTTGGGCGTATACCCAGCGCCCGGGCAAAATTATGACTTTGTTTAGGATTTACAATATAAACCTTGATACTATTTTCGGCACAGAATTCTTTTAAGTATTGTGAGTATACTCCAGTCGGTTCAAAGATGAGGACCAAATCTGAAAAATTAACTTTCTTTTTCAGGTATTTTTTAAAAGATTTTAAACCTTCTTGATTTATAAATTTTAAATCTTTACCATCAAATACCGCTCTTGTCTTTCTTTGATACATCAATTCCGATATAATACATAATTGAAACCTCCTGATGATTTTTAGGAGAGTTTGCCTGGTCGCCCTTCTATAACTTTACCTTGTGGTAATACAAGCTGAAATATTTAATATTTCGCTTCTGATACTGTCCAAGATTGTAGAAGGGCGGCCAATCTATAATAACGAGCTAATCATCAAAATGGTGATTACTCCAGGGAAGGTACGGCCTAACCAACTACAAACTCTTCTGGTATCATATTAACATCTTTTCTTGATCAATAATAAGTGACTATTAATATACAAGGGACAGGTGTGTCAAGTCAATAATTCGGTAACTTTTAGCGGAAAACCTAATAGTTAAGGCTTTAGGTATTACTGTAATAGATATATGTCCTAAGGGAAGGCTTCCTAAAATGAAAAATTAAATTATAGAAAAAAATAGGATGCGCGCCTATTTAAATTAATAATTCTAAAAAAAATGGAAAAGGAGATTGTCTTGGTCAAATTCAATAACCCACAAAATATAAAAGAAGTTATTGTCTCATGGAGTGGAGGCAAAGATAGCTGTTTGGCTGGTTATAAAGCAATGGGTAAGGGTTACCCCATAGGATATCTTTTAAATTTAATTTCGAAAGAATACCAAAGGTGTTGTTTCCATGGCATTCAGAAAGAATTGATTAATTTACAAGCAAACCTGATTGGTGTTCCTTTGTTTCAAAAAGAAGTGAGCATAAATATGGAACTTTATGAAAAGGAGTTTAAAGAAGCTGTACTCTACTTGAAAACAAAAGGAGCTAAAGGTATGGTTTTTGGACATTCAAGATTACCGGTCAATTCCTCGGAATAAATGGAATAAGTAGAGACACATCTTCTTTAATTTTTAGTTTCTAATATTTCTAAAAATACCTCTACGATTTTAGGTTCAAACTGCGTGCCGCTTCCCCGTTTAAGTTCCTGGATAGCTGTTTCTTTGGTTAGAGCTTTACGATAGGGTCGATCGGATTTCATGGCATCATAGGCATCGGCTACAGCCAGAA
>Ga0315295_10002554_pt1 | contig 15412 bp, 14 predicted proteins | sample YL17G14_0_MG_FD_204453 | JGI IMG/M metagenome (GOLD analysis project Ga0315295, IMG submission 204453) | Sediment microbial communities from Yellowstone Lake, YNP, Wyoming, USA - YL17G14_0 | ecosystem: Environmental > Aquatic > Freshwater > Lake > Sediment | place: USA: Wyoming | collected...
CCGTTTCGGTAGAAGCCAGGTTGCTACCGGCCCGGCTAGAGACCGGGGGTCGGCGAGCGGGACGGGGTAGTGGGTTTGGCGTCCTTGGCGGGGTGGGAGGGTTGGGCCGTGTGAGGGTCGGCGGTGCGGCCGAGGTATTGGGGAAGCTCGACCCCCGCCATGCCGGCGACGTCCTGGAGCGGGGGGATGGCCTTGATCATGCCCGCGAGGAAGTTGGCGGTGGAGGAGCCGTCCTTGCCGCCGGAGTCCCAGACGGTAACCTTGTCGATCTTGATGTTCTTGATGGCCTCGACTTGTTTGCCGACGATCGCCTCGAGCTTTTCGATCATCAACAGGGTGGCGGCGGCATGGGCGTCGCCCTGGCAACTGCGGACGAGTTGCTCGTAGCCGGCAGCCTTGCTTTCGAGCACCTGGCGGACGCCCTTGGCCTCGGCCTGGTAGCGGAAGAGGATGGCGTCGGCCTGGCCCTGCGCCTCCAGGCGGGTCTTCTCGGCGACGGCGCCGGCGGCGATTTCGACCTTGCGGCGGTCGATTTCCTCGCGGACGACCTCCTCGGCGGTGAGGCGTTGCTGTTCGGCGAGGTATTGGGCCTTTTGGATTTCGGCCTCGGCCTGACGTTTGGCGATTTCGCCGCGTTGGAGGGCCTCGGCCTGGCGGACGGCGAGTTCCGCCTCGACCTGGGCGATGCGGGCCTTGGCGAGGTTTTCGCCGCTGACGGCCTCGGCTTCCTGCTGGGCGATATAGACGCGGCGGCCCGCCTCGGCTTCCTTTTCACCCTTGACGGCCTGGGCTTCCTGCTGCTGGACGAAGACGCGGCGGTCCGCTTCGGCCTTCTTCTTGCCCTTGTCGGCCGCGGCGACGTTCTCGGCGACGCGGATTTCTTTGTCGCGATTGGCGGTGGACTCGCCGATGGTGGCGCCCGCTTCCTGCTGCTGGACGAAGATGCGGCGGTCGGCCTCGGCTTGCTTCTTGCCTTTGTCGGACGCGGCGATGTTTTCGGCGACGCGGATTTCCCTCTCGCGGACCGCCTGGGCCTCGCCAATGGCGCCGAGTTTTTCCTGTTCGGCGACGTCCACGCGGGCCTTGTTGACGGCCTCGGAGGCGGCCTTGCGCCCGATGCTCTCGATGTAGCAGGAGCCGTCGGTGATGTCGGTGATGTTGACGTTGATGAGGTAAAGGCCGATCTTGTTCAGTTCCGGCTCGACGTTCTTGCGGATGGATTCCAGGAAGCTCTCGCGGTCCTTGTTGATCTGCTCGATGGTGAGGGAGGCGACGGTGAGGCGCAACTGGCCGAAGATGATTTCCTTGGCCATTTCCTCGATGTCGCCGGGCGGCAGGCGCAGCAGGCGGACGGCGGCGTTGTTCGTGACGGCTGGATCGGTGCTGACCCCGACGGTGAAGGTGCTGGGAACGTCGATGCGGATGTTCTGCAGCGACAGGGCGTTCTGCAGGGGGATGCTGATGGTCATGGGGGTCAGGCTGAGGTAGGCGTAGTCCTGGATGAGGGGCAGGACGAAGGTGCCGCCGCCGTGGATGCACAGGGCCGACTGGTTGCGGCCGACGCGCCCGTATTTGACCAGGATGCGGTCGGAGGGGCAGCGCTTGTAGCGGGAGGCGAGCCAGACGACAAAGCTGAAGACCAGGACGACCGCCGCGACGGTGACCCATACCCACCAGTTCTCCAAAGCCGTGGCGGCCAGAATGTCGATCGGAAAGCTAAACATCGCGCACCTCCTCTCGTAGGGAATTAGTTGATTCTCTCGACGACCAGGACGTTGGCGCCGACGACCTTGACGACGCGGACGCGTTGGCCGGTGGCGATCTCCAGCCGGCTGGCGCTGACGGCGTCGCAGATGCGGAGCTGGCCCTGGACGGCCACGCGGACCTGCCCGCTGCCGCCTGGGGCTATGCGCAGGTACACCTCGCCCTCCTGGCCGACGGCGTTGCGGTAATCGAGGGTGCCGCTGGCCTGGAGCTTGCGGGCGGCCTGGAAGATGTACTTGATGACCCACACGGAGGCCAGACCCGCGGCCAGCGCGCCGATGGTGGCGCGCGCCTCCTCCCAGCCGCTTTGGCGGCGGAGGGCCAGGCCGACCAGCCCGAACATCATAAAGAAGGCCGTCAAGCCTTGCAGGCTCAGGGTCTTGAAGCTCAGCTCGGTGTCGGAGGCGGGGTGCTGGGCTTGGCCGGCGACGGCGTCGTGAGCGCCAACGAGATCGTGATCGGCGGCGCCGTCGGGCCCGCCGAGGTCGTGGCCGCCGCCGAGGTCGTGGCCGCCGCCCAGGTCGTGGCCGGCCGCGCCGAGATCAGAGCCGGCGCCCAGGCCGTGCAGGTCCGCCCCGCCTGCGTCGCCGTCCGCCCCGCCGTGGCCGCCGCCCAGGAACAACAGCGCCATGCGCAGCACGAAAAACAGCCCGCCCACCAGGGCGCACACGGCGAAGAACTTGTCCAACGAGCCAAAGCCTTCCAGTATCGCCCACATGACCACGCCCTCCGGCTATCGAGTCGGTCTTGGTGTCGTTCGTGCGCGCAAACCGCCGCGCGACGACCCAACAGGGACCTAGATTGAACCGTCCTGCACGGCACAGGAACCACTACGTTGTTAGTGGGGCAGGGTAACGGGTTATTACAGGGAAATCCAGAAAAATCGGCAACACTGGACGGGGCAGGGATTTATGCGCGGGCGGGGCGCGCGGCGGCAGGAGGGAGCCGTTTGCTCAGGGGGACCGGCGGGGAGTTAAGGTTGGAGCCACTGGTTGAGCAGGAGGATTAGGTCGGGCAGGTCCACCAGGCCGTTGCGGTTGAGGTCGGCGGGGTCGAGTTCGACGGGGGTGAGCCAGCCCCGGCTGAGGCGAGCGAAGTCGAGCAGGTTGACGCGGCCGGCACCGTGCAGGTTGGCGGGGTTGCCGTCGGCGACGAGGGAGAGACTGGCTTGGCTCGTGCCGCCGTCGGCGCCGAGGTTGAGCCGTCGGCCGTGGGGCCAGGGCTCGTCGGCGGGGCCCGCGGCGGGGTCGCCGGCGTCGATGCAGGGGCTGTGGATGCCGTCGCGGACCCAGCGGCCGGCGCCGGGGGCCGGTTGGAGGAAATGCTGGGCAAGGAGGCTCAGGTCGGCGAGGTCCACGCGGCCGTCGAGGTTTATGTCGCCGGCTGAGCCGTCGGTCAGGGCGGGAAGATACACCTGCCAGGCGGTGAGCGTCGCCGGCGGCGCCGCCAGGGGCGGGGTAGGGGTTCCCTGCCAGCAGGCGGTCAGGAGGGCAAAGTCAGCGAGGTTGACCATGCCGTCGTCGTTGAGGTCGGCGGGGCCGACGAAGTTGGGATGCCAACGTCCAACGAGGCTGCGGAGGTGGTAGTCGCCGTCGAGCCAGGTGTCGTCGGTGTAGTTGTCGGGGGCGCCGCCGTCGAGCCAGCGGCCAGGGCGGGCGAAGGCCGGGTCGGCGTCGAAGTTGCCCTGCTGCCAGAGGACGACGGCGCCGGTTTCCTTCCCGATCAGGTCTTGGCTGCCTTGAATGTCGCAGAAGGCGGCGGTGAGGGTGGTTTGGCTGCCGAGAGTCAGGTTGCCTCCGGCGCCGCCGGGTCCGACTTCATTGTTCCAGAGGATGCAGTTCTTGAGGGGCAGGTTGCTTTGGCCTCGGGCGCGGAGGCCGCCGCCGTACCAGCGGGCGCGGTTGCCGGTAACGGTGCAGTTGAGCCATTCGGCGGCGGCGTTTTCGGCGTAGAGGCCGCCGCCGTGGCTGGCGGCGCGGTTGCCGGCCAGGAGGCAGTTGGCCAAGGTGAGTTGGCTGTCGGCGGCGTACAGGGCGCCGCCGAAGGTGCCGGCGTAGTTGGCGGCGAGGGTGCAGGCCGAGAGGGTGAGGGAACTCTGGTTTTCGAGGCCCAGGGCGCCGCCGTGTCCGGAAGGGCTGTTGCCGGCGGCGCGGTTGCCGCGGAGGGTGCAGCGGCGGAGGGTTACGTCGGCGGCCCAGGCATGGAGGGCGCCGCCGTCGTCGGCGGTGTTGTCGGTCAGGAGACAATCTTCGAGGATCACGCCGCTGCCGTCGCCGCAGTAGAGGGCGCCGCCCTTGCCGAGGGTGGCGTTGCCGCGGAAGACGCAGCGGCGGAAGGTGGGGCTGGCGTACTCGCAGGAGACGGCGCCGCCCCAGGCCCAGCCGGAGTGGCCGGCGGTCAGGGTGAAGCCCTCGACGACGGTCTGGGGAGATTCGCCGCTCTGGAAGGTGAAGAGGCGGTGGGGATTGTCGGAGGAGGCTTGGGCATCGAGGGTGCAGCGGTCGGGGCCGCCCTGGCTGCGTAGGGTCAGAGGCTTGCCCCAGAAGTCGAGGTCGCGATTGCCTGGGCCGGTGTAGCGGCCGTCGGCGACGAGAATGAGGTCGCCGTCGGCGGCGGCGTCCAGGGCGGCCTGGATGGCGGCCTTGGGGCCCACAGCCGGCGAGAGCCGGCTGGGCTGGCTGCCGTCGCAGAAGTCGTCGCCCAGGCCGGCGTCCACGTAAAGGGTGGCGGCGGTCAGCGGCGGCGAAAAAAACAAGAGGCCGGCCAGCAGCACCCAAGGGCCCGGCTGGGCATGACGGGGACACATGCCGGAAACGGCTGGCTTATCCATGGCCGGTTGTCACGCGGGTACGTCCGTGCACCGCTGTGCGGTTGGTCGGTCAGCGCAAAGCGAGGCGGCCGGCTGCTGCCGGGCTCGCTGCGCCTGGGGTCTTGCGGTTCTCGCTGGTGAGACCGGCCGCGTGGTCAGGGTGGGCGGGTCATGCCTTGCGGCCGGCGCGTCGCGGGTGCTTTTCTCCCAAACCTTTCGTCAGGTGGCATTGTGCAGGTCGGTGGCGGCGCGTCAAATGGTTTTTTCCTGATAGGTGGAGGGAAAACGCCGCAGAGGGCCGGGCTCGCGGCGCCTGCCGGCGGCACGGCAGCGCCCGTGGGGATTTTGGATATGGCGGCCGGAACCGGGCAGGGTAAGATAACCACCCGGCGTGCCGGGCGGCGGGCCGTGTGTTTCGCTCAGCGGCCCGCCGAGGCTGAGATCACCCATTGGGCGGCAGGCGGCGATGGCAGGCGGCAAGCGGGACAACGCAATACGCTTCAGCGGCAAGGGCGAGTTCGTCGGAACCATCGTCCGGCAGGAGGACTTCGGCGGGGACCAGCAGGTGCTGGTGGTGGAGTTGCGGGGCGAGGGGGCGGAATGTCTGGGCAAGGCGAAGGCGGGCCAATTCGTTCAGGTGGCCTGCCGCGAGTTGGGCGACCCCCGGACGGCGATGCCGCTGCTGCGGCGGCCCTTGAGTCTGGCGGCGGTGTGCCGCCAGGGCGAGCGGACGATTGTCGAACTGATGTACCGGGTCGTGGGACCAGGCACCCGCTGGCTGGGCCATCGGCGGGTGGGAGAGTCGGTGAATCTGTTGGGGCCGCTGGGGCAGGGCTTCACGTTCGAACAACCCAAGGAGGCGCAGGCGGTGCTGGTGGGGGGCGGAGTGGGCCTGCCGCCGCTTTATTTGCTGGCGACGCAATTGAGCCAGGCGGGCTATCGGAACGTGGTGGGCTTTGCCGGCGCGCGTACGCGAGAGGGTTTTTGCGGCCGGGTGGATTGGAACCTTTACGACGCCGCGCGGGTCCTGGCGCCGCAGCCTGTGCTGGAGCAGTTCGCGCGGGCCGGCGCGGGGACCATCCTGGCGACCGACGACGGGTCGGGCGGCTTTGCGGGTTTCGTGGCGGCGGCCCTGGACCGGTATCTCGACGAGCAGGCGGGTGGGCCGGCCGTCTGGCTGTACGCTTGCGGGCCCTATGGGATGCTCAAGGCGACGGCGGCCTTGGCCCAGCGGCGGCAACTGCCCTGCCAGGTGTGCCTGGAGGCGCAGATGGCCTGCGGTTTTGGCGTCTGCCAGTCGTGCGCGGTACCGGTGCGGACGGCCCAAGAGGGGCAAAGAGACTATCGGCTGGTGTGCACGCATGGGCCGGTGTTTGCCGCCGGGATGATTATATGGGACTAGGAAAAGAAGTGCCGCGCCGGCGCCAAGGCACGAAGTGGAAGGCGCGCGGGCAGGGGCGGCCGGCCCGGAAATAAATGGATACGAAAGGTCAAGAACAGGTTGTGGCGGCCGGGGGCGGCGGCGCGGAGCCCGACTTGACGGTGCACCTGGGGCCGGTGCGACTGGCCAATCCCGTGCTGACCGCCTCGGGCACCTGCGGGTACGCCTTCGAGCTGGGGTATTTCGCCGACCTGTCGCGCTTGGGCGGGTTTGTCACCAAGAGCATCACCCTGGAGGAGCGGGCGGGCCATCCGCCGCAGCGAACGGTGGAAACGGCGGCGGGCATGCTCAACTCGATCGGGCTGGCGAACGTGGGTCTGGAGCGGTTCTGTGCCGAGAAGGCCCCGCTGCTGGAGCGGATGGGCGTGCCGGTGTTCGTCAACGTGGCGGGCCGCACCCTCGAGGATTACGTCGCCGTCAGCAGGCGGGTGGTGGACCTGCCGGCGGTGGCGGGCGTGGAGCTGAACGTCAGTTGCCCCAACGTCAAGGAAGGGGGCATTCAGTTCGGCGTGGACCCGGCGGCTACGGCCCGGCTGGTCGGGGCGGTCCGGGCGGCGTGCCCCCGGACGCTGCTGATCGTCAAGCTCACCCCCAGCGTGACCGACATTACCGCCGCGGCCCGTGCCGCGGTGGAGGCGGGGGCGAACGTCCTGAGCCTGGTGAACACCTTTACGGGCATGGCCATCGACATCGAGCGGCGTCGCCCGGTGCTGGGGGGACGCACCGGCGGGCTGAGCGGCCCGGCCATCAAACCGCTGGCGGTGTACCTGGTGCAGCGGGTCTATTCGGAGTTCGCGCGGGCCGCGGGGACGCCGATCATCGGGCTGGGCGGGATCATCTGTGCCGCCGACGCCGTCGAGTTCTTGCTGGCCGGCGCCACGGCCGTCGGGGTCGGCACGGCCGTGCTGTCGGACCCGGCGTGTTTGGCGACGATCATAGAGGGGATACGGCAGTATCTAGTGCGGCACAAAATCGGGGCCGTACGGCAATTGACCGGGGCGCTGCAGTAGGGACGGGGGATGGACGGGTAGCGTGGACGCCATGACGGCCAGATTGAAGTTGCTGCGGGACTATTTGCCGACGGCGATCTATACCGGCCGGTCGCTGGTGTTCATCAGCGAGGATAGCCGAGTGGAACTGACCGAGCACGCGCGGGGGAGCTTGGCGCCGGGAGAAGAAGTGCCGGTGGTCAGGGTGCGGCTGTTTGCCAAGGGGCCCACGGGGGAATTCGAGCCGGGACACTATGAGGACTTTGACATCAAGGACCTGGGCGAGCTGGCGGGGGAGATCGAGAAGTTTGTGCAGTGCGCGGTGGGCAAGAACCTCAAGGAGTATCCCCAGTAGCGGCCGGGCCGGGGGCCGACGGGTCGGCTCGGCCCGGGTTGGCTTGACAGCGGCGCGGGCCGGCCGGTATGGTGCCGGCGGACCGGCGGGACGCCGCCGACGGGGGACATCAGGACGAGCAACGAATGAGCGACAAGACACCAGGGCGCCGGCGGCTGCGGGTCCTGTCGGGCATTCAACCGTCGGGCAACCTGCACATCGGCAATTACTTCGGTGCGCTGCGGCAGTACTTGCGCTTGCAGGAGGAGGGCCACGAGTGCCTCTACTTCATCGCCAACTACCACGCCCTGACCAGCGTCGGCGACGGGCCCACGCTGCGGCAATACACCGCCGAGCTGGCGCGAGGGTTCCTGGCCGTCGGGTTGGACCCCCAACGCTGCCTGTTCTTCCGCCAGAGCGACGTGCCGGAGGTGACCGAGCTGGCGTGGATCCTCTCCTGCGTGACCCCCATGGGCCTGTTGCAACGCTGCGTGAGCTACAAGGAAAAGGTGGACCAGGGCCTGGCCGCCAATCATGGGTTGTTCGCCTATCCCGTCTTGCAGGCCGCCGACATCCTGATCTACGGCAGCCACCTGGTGCCCGTCGGCCAGGACCAGCAGCAGCACCTGGAAGTAACCCGCGACATCGCGGCCAAGTTCAACAACGCCTATGGGGAGCTCTTGGTCGTCCCCGAGGCGTACATCCTGCCGGAAACGGCGGTGGTGCCGGGCCTCGACGGCCGCAAAATGAGCAAGAGCTACGGCAACACCCTGGAACTGTTTGAGCCGGCCGGGTCGGTCCGGCGGAAGATCATGCGGATCGTGACCGACTCGACCCCGGTGGCGGCCGCCAAGGACCCCGAGAAGTGCACGGTGTTTGCCCTGCTGAAGCTGGCCGCCGGCCCCGAAGAGCGCGCGCTCTGGCGGCGGCGATATATCGAAGGGGGCATGGGGTACGGAGAGGCTAAGCAACGCTTGGCGGAACTGATGAACGAGCTCTTGGCGCCCCTCCGGCAGCGGTACGAGGCCCTGGGCCGCGACAGCGGCTACGTCGAGGACGTGCTGCGCGAGGGCGCGCGGCGGGCCCGCGCGCTGGCGGGCGAACTCCTGGAACGCGTGCGGTCGGCCACCGGCCTGAGCGCCCGGACGTGAGGCCCGATGCAGGATTATCGCGTACAACTCGACATCTACCGCGGCCCCCTGGACCTGCTGTTGTACCTCATCCGGCGGGACGAAATCGACATCCACGACATCCCCATCGCACGCATCACCGAGCAGTACCTGCAATTCCTCGATCTGATGCAAGAGCTTGACATCGATCTGGCGGGGGAGTTTCTGGTCCTGGCGGCCACGCTCATGGAGATCAAATCGACCCTGTTGCTGCCGCGGGACGAGGCGACCGTCGAGAACGGCTCGGACCTGGCCGACCCCCGCCTGGAGCTGGTCCGGCAACTGCTCGAATACAAAAAGTTCAAGGACGCCGCCGGCCGGTTGGCCGACCTCGCCGAAGAGCGGGCCTTGCGCTACGGACGATCGCCGGCCGATCTCTGGCGACTGGCCGAGGCCGAACGCCAGGAGCAGCAACTCGATGTCGAATCCGTCCAGATTTGGGACCTCTTCGACGCCTTTGGCCGACTCATGGCCGCCACGCTCGCCGGTCAACGACCGCACGAGGTCATCGAAGACCGCACCCCCATCGACCTGTACGAGGCCGACATCCTCGACCGCGCCCAGCGGGAGCAGCCCCTCACCTTCGAGGCGGTATTCGTCGGCCGAAGCAACCGCTTGGAGATCGTGGGCTTGTTTCTGGCTCTGCTGGAACTGATGCGTCAGAGGCTGGTCCGGGTGGAGCAGGAGAAACCGTTCGGGCCCATCTACATCTTCCCCCTGACGAACGAGCCCGCCGAGCAGGCCGTCGCCCGGGCGGTCATGGCGGACCTGCAGCACTTGCCCAGCACGCCCCGGCCGGGGCACGCCGCGCCCCCGCCCGCCGGCGCCCAAAGCCCGCCGCGGCCATCCGAATCGGGAGGCGCCCCATGACCATTCACGATCGTCTTGCGGAGCTGGGAATCCTGCTGCCGCTGGCGCCGGCGCCGGCGGGGCCTTACGTGCCCGCCGCGCAGACGGGCCGGCTGCTGTTCGTGTCCGGCCAATTGCCCGTGTTCGAAGGCAAGGTCGCCTTCGTGGGAAAGGTCGGACGAGAGATCAAGCTGGAGCAGGCCCGCGAAGCGGCGCGCCTGTGCGCCGTGAACGCCCTGGCGGTCGTCCAGGAGCACCTCGGCAGCCTCGATGACGTGCGGCAGATTGTGCGGGTGGACGTCTTCGTGAACGCCGCCGATGGGTTCATTGACCTGGTCGGCGTCGCCAATGGCGCCTCCGACCTCTTGCACAAGGTCTTTGGGGACCCCGGCCGCCATGCTCGCGTCACCGTGGGCGTCGCCGAGCTGCCCCGGAACGCCGCCGTCGAACTGGCCCTGATCGTGGAGACCAAGCGACCCCCTCCCCGAACCGTTTGACAGGCGCCCCCGCTGCCGCTATAATCCTGCTAAAACCCGCCCGGCCGGCGGTCAGCCCGAACCGACCCGCCCGGATGCGAAAGGAGTCCCGACATGGCTGGGAATGTCATCGAGATCACGGACGCAACCTTCGACAACGAGGTCACCCAAAGCGCCGCGCCGGTCCTGGTGGATTTCTGGGCCGATTGGTGCGGTCCCTGCCGCATGCTCTCCCCCGCCATCGAGGAACTGGCCGAGGAATACCGCGGCAAGGTCAAGGTCGGCAAGGTGAACACCGAAAACAGCCGCGATACCGCCGTCCAATTCGGCATCACCGCCATCCCCACCGTGATCGTCTTCAAAAACGGCAAGATCAACAAAAAATTCGTCGGCCTGACCGCCAAAAAGGACCTCAAGGCCGCCCTTGACGCCGCCCTCCAGGAATCGGCTTAAGCCTACGGCGCTTCCACCGCCGCGCCGATCTCCCGCGCCTGCATGTTGCACTCCTCCAGCAACCCGCGGCGCCGCCGCAGGGCGTCCCCGATCATCTCCTCCTGCCGCTCCAGAATGAGCATGATCGCCCGGTCCATGATCTCTCGCGGCGGCTGCGTTACCACCGCTGCTTCCGGCAGCGCCGGCCGCACCGACTGGGCCGGCAATGCCGCGGGGGCCTTGCACGCTCGGCGGCCTTGTTTTTCTCGCCTCGGCCGTGAACCATCCAGGCTAGCGCCCAGCCAACAGACTACCGCCCAGCGGAATGGCCTCAATTCGCCCCGTCCGCCGGTTCCAACGCACCATCTGGAACTGCATCCCGTCCAGCAGCGCCGGTCCTGACGCACCCGCCTCGATGGTCAAAAGGTCCTCACCGCTCTCATACCTCAGGCTCTCGCCCGCCAAGAAGTGTTGCCCCCCATCCTCCAGGATCGCCTCCGCAAACACCCGGCCCCGCGCGCTGGTGCCCGCCGGCTGGCCCAGCTCGGCTGCCGGTCCCTCTGTCATACCCCCGTTTGGTACAATACGGCCGGCGCCCGCCAGCCGCACGATCAGTTCCTCGCAGTCCAGCCGCCGTACCCCCGGCCCGCCCAGGGCGCTGGCCGACTGCTCAGCCGTCAGTCCCGGCCCGCCGCCCAGCGGCACCTGGTCCAACGCCACCCCGCCGGTGAAAACCAGCTCCCGGCGGTCCCGCTCGAAGCGCATTTGACCGCCGAATTGGATGAACGATCGCGTCGGTCGGTCCTCGCCCAGCAGCCCTTGCAGCGCCCGCGCCGTCGTGGCCTCACCCGTCTGCCGCGCCGCCGCCTCCGCCACGAAACTGTCCACCTGTACCCACCCCGGCCCCGCCACCGTGAGCAACTGGCTCGACTCGTCGTACCGCAACGCCGCCGCCTGCATCTCCAGCCGCCGCAACCGCCCCTGCTCCGGTCCGTATTCCTCGCGCACGATCTGCACCGATCCGCCGCCCGCCGTCAGTGCCTGCACCCGACGTCGGCCCGGCCAGTCGCTCCCTGCCGGCGTGCCTGGCGCCGACTGGGCCGACGCCGCCTCGCCAGGCGCCAATTGCACCCATATTCGCGGACACGCCACCTGCGTAACCTGCGCCGCTTCTCTCCCTTGCTCGACCCGCGCCGTCGCCCGCCGCAGCTCGATCTGGCCGGTCTTCAGTTCGTAACGGGCGCCCTCCTGCCACGCCACGTGCATCGGCGACCGTTCCTTGGCCGTGGGGTCCAGCAGGTCCGCCGCCAGCACCAAGTCCAACTGCCCCGGCCCCGCCACCCACGCCTCGCCCCGTTCCAGGTCCGCCGTGATCAGTTCCCCTTCCAGCGCCTCCTGCCGCGCCGGCGCCGCCACGCGGGCCGGTCGCCCGGAGATCGTCCACCGATTGACCTCGGCCCGCTCCGCCTGATCGCCCCGCACTTCGTAGCCCTCTTTCTTGCTCACCAGCCGCATCTTCCCGCCCGGTCCGTCGGCTCTGGCGCCCGCCAGCCGCTCCAGTTGCAACCCCGGCATCAGCCCCGCCGTCCGCGCCGCCGCCGCCCCAGCGCCTGACGCCGGTGAATCCAGGGCGAACACCAGCTCCAGGCTCTCGCTTGCCTCCACCAGGTACTCCGGCGTCTCCACCTGTACGTCCCCGCGGGCCGTCACGTTCCGCGGCTGGCTGCGCCCCTCGGCCGTCAGGGCAAACTCCGTCACCAACTCGTTGGCCGCCAACGCGGTCTCTTGCACCTGGGCCCGCACCGCCCTCAGTTGCAGCGACCTGACCTGCGCCTCGGGGCGCGCCCCGGCCGACTCGACGCCGCCCCCGCCGGTGCCCCAGGCCGCCGGCGGGAAGAAGGTCAGCCGACCTTGCTCCGCCTGGACCACCGTGTTCGGCTCCCGCAGCGTCAGCCCGCCTTGAAACTCTATCCATTCAGGGTGTGAGTTCGTCAGCCGCAGGGCTGCCCCGCCGCTGGCCAGCTTGATCCGCAAACGCTCGGCGTAATCAATCGTCCCGGCCCCCCGCCCGCCCGCCGAAAGATACTGCACCGTCCCCGGTCCCAGCAGCGTCGCCAGGCCCCCGCCCTCAAGCTGCAAGCTCTGCCGGGCCGTCGCCCACTGGTCCTGCGCCAGCATCAGACGGACCGGCCGGTCCGGGCCCGCCTGGAGGAGGCTGGTTTGCGCCGCCTGGTCGTGCCGGATTTCATCGGCCTCCGCCGCGAGCGTCTGGCCCCGGTAAATCCGCGCGGGTTGGCCTCGCGCGACAAACTCCAGCCGCTCCCGCCCGCCGCCAGCCGGCCGGTCGTCCGCCAACTCGATCCGCAAGGGGCCTGTGCACGTGATTGCCACCCCGGCGCCCGTCGGCGAGCCGGCTGCCTGGGTCGTTGTCGTCGATGACGTGTCGTCCATGGCTGCCCCCTGTGCACGCTGCAGGGTCTGGCGCGAGGTGTTCACGTCAGCGATCACCTCCACGTTGTCTGCCAACACCTCCTCCTCCGCTCGCGCCACACGCACCTGGTCGCTCAGCGTCAGGCGGTACGTAATCACTCGCCCGGCGGCTGAACTGCCCGCCGGCGAGGTTGAGCCTCCCGCCGCGGCAGTGGTCCGTTGGGGCGAGGAGGAGACCAGTTCCCCCGGCTCGGTGAGCCAGACCCTTTCCACCTGCCGCAGCTCCAGTTGTCGCAAGCACTCGTTGACCTGGTCGTATTCCAGCGACAGCCCGGCGCCTTGCGCCGCAAACCGCGGCGATAGGACTTCCACCCCCCCGCCCGTGTTCAGCCGCGAGAACTCCAGCTCGAATTGCACTGGGCCTGCCAGCCGGACCGTCATCTCGGCGGACCCTGCCGAGGCGGGCAGTGGTTCCGGCGGCGGGGGCGCCCCGCCCGTCTCCTCCCCCAGCCGGTACATCTCGATGCGCACGTCTTCCAGCTCGCCGCGCTCGGGGAAGCGGACTTCGCCCGCCTCGGTCTCGACGGGCACGGTGCCGGCGTCGGCCGTGATGACGATGAGGCGTTGATCGCGGGAGAAGATTTGCACCCAGGGTTTGCTGATTCGAACGGAGTCGGGGCTGCTGGCCAAGCGTTCGTCGTAACCGAACTTCTGGCGGATACGGCCGTTACGGTCGGTGCGGGTATAGACGAGTCGTTGGGAGCGGCCGAGGCCGAGGCCGGAAGGTCCTACCACGGGGATTGATGTTGTATCTTGTTTTTCGACAGTATCTTGCGGCGTTTCGGCGGCGCCGGGTGCGGGGGTTTTGAGGTCAGGGACGGCGGTAATTCGGGCGTAGAACCAGAGGGCGGAGAGTGCGAGAATGAGCGTAACAGCGGGAAAAATGAGTTTTTTTTTCATTTTTTTTCCAGTGAATGACACCGGGCTGGGCGTTTTTGGCGCGTTTTGCGGTCCAGTGGGCTGGGAATTGAGTGTACCACGGGTAGATTGTGGGGGGAAGAATCGTGCGAAGTCAGAGGAGGTATTTTTGGAGGGCTTGGTCGTAGAGGTTGAGTTGTCGGAGGAGGTGTCGGATTAGTTCGGCGACGGCGCCGCGTCCGCCGGGGCGGGTGGTGACGAAATCGACGATTTGTTTGATTTCCGGGGCGGCGTCGGCCGGTGCGGCGGAGAAGCCGGCGCGGCGGAGGATGGGCAGGTCAAAGACGTCGTCGCCGACGTAGGCGATCTGTCGGGCAGTCAGGTTTGAGTCGGCGAGGAGTTTTTCGAAGGCGGGGAGTTTTTCGGGGGCGTGGTCGTAGAAGAAGTCGATTTCGAGGTCGGCGGCGCGGTGGCGAGCGGCGGGGCAGCGGCGGCCGGTGATGAGGGCGGTTTGGAGTCCTTGGCGGCGCCAGATGCGGAGCCAGGCGCCGTCGTGGACGTGGAATTGTTTGGACTCAGCACCGTCGTCGTGAATGATGATGCCGCCGTCGGTGAGGACGCCGTCAACGTCGAGGGCGAGCAGGCGGAGGTCAAGGGGGTCGGTGGCGGGGTCGGGTGACACGTCGAGATTCCTTTTACGGCTGGGGGTGGATCAGGGCACGACCTTGAGTGCCAGGAGGTCTTGGACATCGATGAGGCCGACGGGTCGGCCGTCGGAGTCGAGGACGGGGATTTCGTCGATACGGTGGCGGTGGAGGATGGCGAGGGCCTCGCTGGCGAGGGTGTCGGGCCGGACGGTTTTGGGGTTTTTGGTCATGAGTTGGGCGACGGGGGCGTCGAGAGCGCGCGGGCCGAGTTGTCGGAGTGCGCGGCGGAGGTCGCCGTCGGTGAGGAGGCCGGCGAGTCTTCCGGCGGGGTCGGTGAGGAGGATGCAGCCGTGGCGTAGTGCGGTTTTGGCCTCGGCGTGGGCGAGTGCCTGGGCGAGGGAGTCGTCGTCGGGCGCCTGGGGTAGGGGTTGGTCGCGGTTGAAGAGTGCGGCCTGTTCAACGGTGATGAGTTTTCGGCCGAGATCACCGCCCGGGTGGTAGCGGGCGAAGTCTTCGGGCTGGAAGCGGCGCATTTTCATGACGGTGAGGGCGAGGGCGTCGCCGAGTGCGAGCATAACGGCGGTGCTGGCGGTGGCGGCGAGTCCGAGGGGACAGACTTCCTCGACGTGTCCGATAGAGATGGCGATGTCGGCGTGGCGGGCGAGAGGCGAGTCGAGGTTTCCGGTGACGGCGATGGTGCGGAGGGCGAGTTGCTTGAGGAGGGCGATGAGTCGGACGATTTCGTCGCTTTGGCCGGAGTGGGAGAGGACGAGGGCGAGGTCGTCGGGTCGGAGGCGACCGAGGTCGCCATGGACGGCGTCGGCGGCGTGTAGGAAGTGACTGGGTGTGCCGGTGGAGGCGAGGGTGGCGGAGATTTTTCGGGCGATGAGGCCGGCCTTGCCGACGCCGGTGAGGACGACGGCGCCGGAGCACTCATAGATGAGGCGAGCGGCTCGCGCGAAGGAGTCTCCCAGGCAATCGGCGAGGTGCGCAACGGCGTGGGCCTCGCGGCGGATGATTTCGCGGGCCTCGTCAAGGTCAATGTGGGGCGTTGGTTCGGCCATAATGCTCGAGGGGGATTATCGCCGAAGGGGGCGGGCAGGTCAAGACAGGGGAAGGGCGGGGTCCTGGTGGTCATGGGGCGGGGGCTTGTG
>Ga0315295_10002557_pt1 | contig 15402 bp, 12 predicted proteins | sample YL17G14_0_MG_FD_204453 | JGI IMG/M metagenome (GOLD analysis project Ga0315295, IMG submission 204453) | Sediment microbial communities from Yellowstone Lake, YNP, Wyoming, USA - YL17G14_0 | ecosystem: Environmental > Aquatic > Freshwater > Lake > Sediment | place: USA: Wyoming | collected...
CCGTGATACCTTATTCTTCTTCAACAATTTCACCCCGAATCTCTCGACCTCGCTCGATCAGTTCCTCTAAAGAAATGCCCTTCGTTTTTAGAACTCTCCCGATTTCATCCAGCGCCTCTGAGACAATCACCTCTGCGGGCTTAATCATGACCCCGGTTTCAGTTTCAACAAAAGTCACCATATCTCCTTGCTTGAGATTAAGTTTACGGCGAATCTCAAGAGGGATGGTTACTTGACCTTTCTCTTGTACACGAACAGATAGGGTTGACATCATAAGCTCCTTTGTCATACTATCATATATGACTCTTTTAGCAATAATTACGTTTGCCGTCAAATAGTTGGGGATTAGCGTTACAGTCTAGATTTTCCATACTTTCCGCTTCGTTAAGCTTGCTGGTCACATCGCCGCCTGCAGCTATAAAACATCTAGGTTACTCCTTGTTCACCGGCCTCACGGTTCAACTGATCCAAAAAGCCCTGCTTGATCCTGAGAGCCATGTCCACGGCTTCCTGGCATTGGGCGATCTGCTCTTGAATATCGGGGATATCCGCAGACACTTCTTTCACTTTTTCAACCAGGGCTTCAAGATGCTTCAGCGCCCGCGGGTCGCTGGCGTTCGCCTGGCTGCGGCGCTGCCGTCAGGTGAGAAGCGCGCGCTCCGCACCCGGTGGTTGTGACCAGGGTACCTTCTTTGTCTAGGTTTTACCGGCGCATTGGCAACCGCAAGACCTCTAAAGGTATTACCTCCCTCCTCTTGGGGGAGGGAGGCGTAACCTGGCTGCACCAGGAGCGAGGGTTCGTACCCTGGTTTAGGGAGGCGCAGGGACTTCGGTGGTCGGGATCTCCTTGGGGGGCTCGGGTGGTGCACATTCGCCCACGGCGATTTTGAACGCTGCGGAAGCAGCGTGATTATTGTAAATATCCCAGGCCTCAAACCAGTAGACGAGGGCGTCATTGCCATGGTCGGGGTTAAAAGTGTAGGCGCCATCTGGCACAGACACGCTATAGGCACTGGAAGCGCTGCCACTGGAAGCCCAGTACCAGAATAAAATCACGCTTGACACCCCAGAATCATCGCTGACAAAGGCGTTCACACTGGCTGAGGTAGGCGCGCAGTCCTTAGAGTATCCAGAATTAAAGAAGATCGTATCAGCGGATGGATAACCTTTATCAATTGAAGGTCCGGTATAGTCCTGTGGAGGGGGAGGCTGCTCGAGGGGCGCTTCGGTAGTAATGATCAAGGGCGGTTGCTCCGGCGGCGGCTGAACTGGCTGGACCGTGCTAGGTGACGAATACGCCAAAAGTTTTCCCCACACGCGTGGGGGTGAACCTCAATTCCATAGTTTCCGGACTGTTACCCCAAGCGTTTTACCTACACGCGTGGGAGTGAACCGATATTTACTTCGACGCCACCCCCCACAAGCGCACCGTCCCATCCGTGGAGGCGCTGGCCAGGAGCTGGCCATCAGGCGAAAAGAGCACGCTCTGCACGAAATCATTGTGGCCGCTGAGGGATTGCAACAGCTTGCCACTGGCGGGCTCCCAAAGCCGCACCAGCCAATCATCGGACGCACCAGCCAGGATTTGCCCATCCGGTGAGAAAGCCACGCTGTTGATTTTGTCAGAGCTTTCCTTGAAAGTTTGAAGAGCTTTGCCGCTGGCAACCTCCCACACGATGACCGTTTTGTCGTAAGACCCGCTCGCCAGGGTCTTGCCGTCCGGCGAGAAAGCCATACTGGTAACAAAGTCAGTATGACCGCTGAATGTCTTCATCTTCTTCCCGCTGGAGGTATCCCATAGAGTCACTTCCTTGCCTGATGCGCTGGCCAACGTCTGGCCATCAGGCGAGAAGGCCAGGCCGATGACATAATCCGTCAACCCGCTCAGGGTTTGCAGTACATTCCCGCTGGTCGCATCCCATAATTTAATTTTCTTATCCGCTGAGCCGCTGGCCAGCAGGCGACCATCGGGGGATAACGCCAGGGCGAGCACCTGATCCTGGTGTTCGCTGAGGGTTTGCTGCGTCTCGCCGCTGGCGACATCCCACAGCTTAACCGTTGCATCCTCTGACCCGCTGGCCAGGGTCTTGCCGTCGGGGAAGTATGCCAAGCCCCACACTGCACCTGTATGCCCGCTGAGCTTGCGCAGCAGCTTACCGCTGGAGGGATCCCATAATTCAACCGCACCGTCACCCAGCCCGCTGGCCAGGGTTTGGCTATCGGCTGAGAATGCCAGGCTGTCCATATAGCTGTTATGGCTGCTAAACGTTCGCAGCATCTCTCCACTGGCCGGGTTCCATAAATTCACGGTTCCCTCTAAGCCCGAGCTTGCCAGGGTCTGGCCATCAGGTGAGTAAACCACCGAGATTACAAATCCGCTATGTCCGCTGAGGGTTTGCTGTAATTTGCCACTGGGGACCTCCCAAAGTTTCACGGTCTGGTCTGCGCTTCCGCTGGCCAGGGTTTTGCCATCGGAGGAAAAAGACACTGATCCAACCCAGCCGGTATGCCCGCTGAGGGTCTTTAATTGCGTTCCGATTAGCGCATCCCATAAGATAACGGTCTTATCTGACGACCCGCTGGCCAGGAATAACCCATCGGGTGAGAAAGCCACCATGTTGACATAATCGGAGTGGCCTTTGAGGGTACGGAAGATTTTACCGCTGGAGATATCCCACAGGATGACGGTCTTATCTGGCGATCCGCTGGCCAGGGTCTTGCCATCGGGTGAAAAAGCCACGCTGAAGACCGAATCCGTATGCCCGTCGAATGTTTTTAGCAGTTTTCCGCTGGCGGCCTCCCACAGCTTGACGGTATTATCGGCTGAACCGCTGGCCAGCGTCTTACCGTCCGGGGAGAAAGCCACGCTATATACGCTGTCGGTGCGACCGTGGTCGGGCTCGCTGAGGGATTGCAGCAATTGACCGGTAGACAGGTCCCATAATTTGACTACTTTATTTCCTTGGGCGGTCGCCAGGGTTTTTCCGTCAGGCGAGACCGCCACGCTGTAAGTCCAGCTATCTGTATCGATGTAACGGATCTCTATTAAGCTGGTAGCATCATAGATATAGGCGCCGATTGAAGTTGCTAAGACCAGTTGTTTACCGTCAGGCGTCCACACGACCTGGTCGATTTTTCCCTTGCCCAGGCGCTTGATCTGGCTGAGACGGCTGATATTTTCAGGCGATATCACCTGCAGTGCGGGTGCTGGTAGAGCAGAAGCTGAGAGGGTAGCAGTAGGCGCCTCGCTGGACGCTTGGGTGGGCGCCTCAACTGTCACCGTTTTGTCAACCTGTGCGACCTGCGTGACCTCGGCAGTGGGTGTGCCGCCGCCGACCGCCAGGCCAATGCCAAACAGTGCGAGCAAAACCAGGCACCCTAAACCTACCAGAGCGGCGATCCCGCCGACCACCCATATCCACCACGGGCGTTTTTTAGGAGCGGCGGCCGGTAGCCTCGTTTGTGGCACCGCGCGCGGCATGGGACCGACTCCTTCCATCTTTCGTGGCGGCGGAGTTGGTTCCGGGCGCCCTGGAAGCGGTTGCACTGTTGAAGCGGGCGTGGTGGTTGGGGTGAATTGATCGATCATCTCGCCGGGGGGGGCGGCAGGAGGAACCACCCCTGCCGTCACGGTCGCTCCTGGTGCAGCCATCGTGCGCTCTCGCTCCAAGACGGATTTATCGAGTGCGCCTGGCGGGGTGATGCCTGTCACCGTTGCCTGTGTAAAATCCTGAGGCACAGCGGAGACCGGGATGGATAATTTCTCCAATGCGTTGGCAAATTCGCCCATGTTTGGGTAGCGGTCTTCCGGGTTCTTGGCCAGGGCCTTGAAGATCGCCAGCTCAACTTCATCGGGCAGGTCAGGCACAATGGTTTTCGGCCTGGGCAGTGGTTCGGTCACCTGCTTGATCAGCACCGCGGCGGGCGTATCTGCAGTGTAGGCTTTGCGCCCGGTCACCAGCTCGTAGAAGACCATGCCGAGGGCATAGATATCGGTGCGCTGGTCTACGCCACTTCCCATGCTCTGTTCCGGTGACATATACTCTGGCGTACCGATGCCCACACCGCTGCCGGTTAATGTGGCTTCACTCGTCTCAAGGATCTTGGCGATGCCGAAGTCGGAGAGCATCGGCTCGCTGGTCTCGGTGAGTAGGATGTTGGCCGGTTTAACGTCGCGGTGAACAATGTTGCGTTGGTGGGCATACTCCAGGGCGCGCGCAATCGGTATAAGCAGTTTGGCCGCTTCTGGATAGCGCATGGGCTTACCCACTTTATGCTTGAGGGTCCCACCGGGGATGTAGGCCATCACCAGGTAAGGTGAGCCTTCGTGCTCACCGTAATCATGCACCTGCAGGATGTTGGGGTGCGCGAGTTTAGCCAGTGATTTGGCCTCGCGCTCGAAACGCTTGATGGTGGCTTCATAATGTTCCGGGCCGATGGCTTCGCGGCGGATGAACTTGATGGCCACCTCGCGTTCCAGGCGCGTGTCGTAGGCTTTGTATACGGTCGCCATACCGCCCTGCCCGAGCTGCTCGATGATATGGTAACGCCCAACGGTTTGCCCAGTAAAATCTGGCATGGCATACTCCTTACTGAAAAGTTAATAATGTATTTTAGGGGTAAATTAATATCTTGATTCATTCTATCACAAAGTAACCCAAGGACAGCCTGTCAATTATGCGGTATCATCATGACGAAGATAAGGAGGTTCATTTCATGAAGAGCTATCGTAAAGAACTGTGGTTCAATGTTCCTACTCGCCGGGCTTTCATCAATATCACGCCGCAGGTGCAGGAATGCCTGCGAGAGAGCGCTATCCGCGAGGGGTTGGTTCTGGTCAACGCCATGCACATCACCGCGTCTGTGTTCATCAACGATGACGAGCCCGGCCTTCACCAGGATTACGAGCGCTGGCTGGAGGAGCTGGCCCCGCATGAGCCAACCAACCGCTACCTGCACAACCGCACCGGCGAGGATAACGGCGACGCCCACATCAAGCGCCAGGTGATGCGCATGCGAATAGCATGCGTGTCGCGAGGTCGTGGTGGCAGTCACCGATGGCAAGCTCGATTTTGGCCCCTGGGAGCAGATCTTTTACGGCGAGTTCGATGGCCACCGCCGCAAAAGGGTTTTGGTAAAGATCATTGGGGAATGACATGCCTGTAATCGAGAATTTGATAAATGTAATATCTACCGCAAGGAGGGGTTGGGCACAAAGGACTGCGTCCAATCATATTCTTTTACATGAGCTTGTCGCTTGTCTTGCGCTTATGTCTGGGGTAGAATCTTGTGAGTTTGTTATACTTTTAGAAAATTAATCGTCGTGTGAGCAGGCTTTGTATAAAATCTATCTTAAAGCCTGTTCATTGCAGGAGAGTGTAAAATGATCGAGGTGGTTCTAAAAGCTAACCCTACCAGATCCAATTGGTATGTCACCAATGAGGTCTATTACGTCAATACCGAGGCCGTCAGCACAGGACGCAGGGTTTTGCGCCCGCACATCTGGCGCCCGCCCACCGATGTGTATGAAACCGATGAGGCTGTGGTGGTGAGGGTAGAGATTGCCGGAATGCGCCAGAACGATTTTTCAATATCGCTGGACGGACAATCCCTGGCCATCCGGGGGACTCGCTCCGATGTATTCGAACGCCGCCTCTACCACCAAATGGAAATTCGCTTTGGTGAGTTCAATAGTGAGGTTGAATTAACCATCCCGGTGGCTATTGATCAGGCCCAAGCAGATTACAAGGACGGTTTTTTATACGTCATTTTGCCTAAAACCCAACCTGAGTAACTTTAGTCTGGAGTGTTAAATAAATTGTCCGCTGAGAAGATAGTACCAACCATGTTACAGGGTGAAGAAAACCCTGAGTTAAGTGGGGAGATTTCCGGGGAAGAAAAACCCCAAATTCCCTCCATCTTGCCCGTTTTACCCTTACGCGGTCTGGTGATTTATCCTGAGACTGTAGTTCCGCTTACGATTGGGCAGCCGCGCTCTATCCGATTAATTGACGAGGTCATGGCCAGCGAGGATCGTTTGATCGGTCTAATGGCTTCCCGCGACCCCAATTTGGAAGTGCCTGAGCCTAAAGACTTGTATCCGGTCGGCACCGTTGCCATGGTGCACCGCTTGTTCAAAGCTCCCGATGGCACCATCCGCCTCATGGTGCAGGGCATGGAGCGATTTCGTATAGGGGAATTTGTCCAGTTGGAGCCGTATCTCAAGGCCAAGATTGAGCTGATTCCCGAGATGCAGGAAGAGGGCGCTGCCGAGGAAGTCCAGGTGGAGGTTGAAGCCCTGGCGCGCAATGCCCGCGACCAATTTGGGCACATTGCTGAATTGATCCCTTCGATACCCCGAGAGCTAGTGATGGCTGTTTCCGGGTTGGAGGACCCGCTGCAGACGGTTTACACCATCGCAAATTTCCAGCGGATGGATTTAGAGGATGCCCAGGCCATTCTGGAGCTGGATAAAGTTTCGGATAAATTGCGCCGCCTGGTCACGATTTTGACCAGGGAAACGGAAGTCCTGGAAATTGGGCAGAAGATCCAAAGTGAAGCCCGCTCGGAAATTGAAAAAGTGCAGCGCGATTATTTCCTGCGTGAGCAGCTCAAAGCCATCCAGCGCGAGCTGGGTGAAGCGGATGAACAATCCGTTGAGGTGGATGAGTTTCGCAAGAAAATTGAAGCCGCAGGCATGCCCGAAGAAGCTGCTAAGCAAGCCGACCGCGAGCTTGAGCGCATGGCTCGCCTACCCAGCGCCTCCGCTGAGTATGGCGTCATCCGTACTTACCTGGACTGGTTGGTAACTTTACCCTGGTCGAAGATCACGGCTGATAATCTGGATATCGCCCACGCCCGCCAGGTGCTCGATGAGGACCACTTCGGGTTAATGGATGTCAAAAACCGCATCCTGGAGTTTCTGGCGGTGCGCAAGCTGCGGCAGGAACGGCGCGAGGAGTTGGCGAAGAAAAAAGATATCCGGGACAACATCCGCCGCATCCGTGAAGGCGTTATCCTGTGCTTCGTCGGGCCTCCCGGCGTCGGTAAGACCTCTTTGGGACGTTCAATCGCCCGCGCCATGGGGCGCGAATTTGTGCGCATCTCCCTGGGCGGGATGCGAGACGAGGCCGAGATCCGCGGCCACCGGCGCACTTACATCGGCGCGATGCCTGGCCGGATATTACAAGCCCTACGGCGGCTGGAATCACGCAACCCCATCTTCATGCTAGATGAGGTGGATAAGCTGGTGTTTGATTTTCATGGCGACCCGGCCTCAGCTTTGCTGGAGGTGCTTGACCCGGAGCAGAACGCCGAATTTCGAGACCACTATATCGAAGTAGCCTTTGACCTCTCACAGGTGATGTTCATTGCGACCGCCAACACGTTGGAAACTGTGCCCGAGGCCCTTGTGGATCGCATGGAGATCATCCACATTTCTGGCTATACCGAAAGCGAAAAGATCGCCATCGCTCGTGGTTACCTGATCCCCAGGCAATTGCGGGAAAATGGTTTGCGCGGCAGTGAAATAAAGTTCCAGGATAAAGCCTTGCAGACCATTATCCGTTCCTATACCCGCGAGGCCGGTGTGCGCAACCTGGAACGCGAGGTAGGCGCGGCCTGTCGCAAAGTGGTGACGCAGATCGCAGAAGGGAAAACCGAAACGATAAAAGTCACCCCGGAACAGGTGCGTGAGTTCTTGGGAAGACCGCGCCACTTTGGCACTGAGGAAATTGCTTCGCGAACGTCAATTCCAGGTGTGGCAACCGGCCTAGCCTGGACGCCTGTGGGTGGCGACGTTTTATTTATTGAAGCCACTCGCATGCCAGGAAGCAAGGACTTCCAGTTGACCGGTTCTCTTGGCAATGTCATGCAAGAGTCGGCCAGAACGGCGCTGGCCTACGTACGTTCGCGGGCTGAACAACTTGGCCTGGATGCTAATTTCTTTGAAAAATCAGATTTCCATTTGCATATCCCAGCAGGCGCCCAACCCAAAGACGGTCCTTCGGCCGGCGTTGCCATAGCCACTGCGATTGTATCTCTTGTCTCTGGGCGTCTGGTGCGCCACGATGTGGGGATGACCGGAGAGATCACCCTGCGAGGTCAGGTCATGCCAGTTGGAGGCATCAAGGAGAAAGTGCTAGCCGCGCATCGCATGGGATTGAAGACGGTGATCTTGCCAAAGCGCAATGAGGCCGACCTGGAAGACCTGCCTGAAGAGGTGGTGAAAAAGATAAGATTTATATTTGCCCAGACTGTCGATGACGTCCTGGAAGCTGCACTCGAACCCTTGAAAGCCAAGCGAGCCGGCAAGGCAGTAGCTGGAAAAAAAGGTAATAAATGAAAGCCGTCATGGCGAAAGTGATGCTTATTGAAGACGATGAAAATATGTTGGACCTTTTGAGTATGTTCCTGCAAATCGAGGGTTTTCGGGTGACACAGCTAAAACCAGGAGCCAACCTTTTGGAAAATATCCGCAAAGAACGACCTGATTTAGTGTTTATGGATGTACATCTCAAGGGTGCCAAAGGGGAAGAGATCAGCGGGCTTGACCTTGTCAAACAGATTCGGCAGGATGAGTTTACCCGATCAACGCGTGTAATGATGGCTTCGGGAATGGATGTGAGTTCTGAATGCAGGAATGCTGGCGCGGATGATTTTCTACTTAAACCCTTCATGCCCGATGAATTGATCGGGAAGATCAAGAAATTTGTGAGAAATTGACCATGACCAGGAGGTTGCCAAAAGCACGCCATAGGTGTTTATAATCGGATTTACTTCTCCAGATGATTTCGCCTTTAGGGTGAGCCGGGTCAACGAAACCCCAGCCTAGCTCAGGGTGGTCTGCTACTAGAATGGCGAAATGCGCCCAGAATGGTTTCCAGGAACCGAATATAGGAATGGCGATGGAATGGGACAATGCCCGGTCCAGTAAACCTTGGTTAGCCAGGAAATGCCAGGAACTCTTGAGCCCATACTCTCGAAGAACCCCAGTGACGCCCCAAGGGAAGGTCGCCCAACCAGGAACCCGGCGCACGGTGAGGAACGGCCCGAAATTTAGCCGCTCCATCTGATGGGCTAATTGCGTCCCATCCAGACGCAGGCCTTGTAAGGCGTTGATCACAATGGCGGCGGTGTATGGCCCACAATCATTACTTTTACCTTGATACTGGTGGACAGCAAGAAGGGATTGGGTGAAGGGGGAAAAAACTAGGCCAGCCTCCTTTTGCTCAACGTTCATAAAGGTAATTATAATGCCATGCCCCTCCTTGTTCCAACCTTTGGCTTATGTTATACTGGATAAAGTTTATCCCGTATGAGAAATCGGGTCTGATAAAAGTTTGATAGTTCAATAACTTTTAAGGAAGGTCGGAAAGCCCTATGAAAACCATAACCAGCCGTGTTCATATCATCTTGATCATTTCCATATTTATATCCGTATTGATTATCTCATGTCAACTGCTCATGCCTGTCCCTACAGCTCTACCCGTGGAGCAGGCCGCAGCAACGCCTGTTTCAATCCCAACGGCAGAGTTGCAAGGAGCGACCAGTGCGCCCCCTGGCGTCAGTTTATCTCAAATTATCCCCGCATTTGCGACTTTCAAGGAACCGCCTGTCTCCGCTGCGACTGGCGTCACCTATGAGACCACAGCCCCTGATCTGAGCAATGTAACCAATGCCTTCATCTTATCGTCATCCCAATTGAAATTGTTGGCGCAGAATAGCTTTGTTGTCTCACCGGGCAGTGAAAAAGAATTCTTCACGGTTTATGAAAAGGCGCGCTATTTGAATGTCCCCATCTTTGTGACCAGCGATTCCTTGCTGCATTCCTATCACCTTTTATTTGATAAAGTGCTGCGTACCGCCGAGAGCGAACATTTTATTCCCTTGCTAAAGGAGCTAAATCTAAGATTGTTAATCAGCGTCGACAAGCAGTATCAGGAGCTCAAAGGCACAGATTGGGAAGACGCTGCTCGCCGTACGGTTGCTTTTGTGGGTGTAGCCAGCAAGTCATTGGACACGACCGTCCAGGTGCCTGCTTATGCGGCCGACCTGGTTGATGGGGAACTGGCTCTCATTACTGCGGCTTCAGGCACCTTGCCTTCACCCATCTTTCCTGGGTTGGAGTTTGGGGAAGATTACACCCAGTATATACCGCGCGGCCACTATACCAAGAGCGAGGAATTGAAAGCATATTTCAAGAGCATGATGTGGTATGGCCGCATGACCTTTCGTCTAAAGACCAAGGACCCAGCTGTTGGCAAAGCAGAGACCCGTTCTGCGTTGTTGCTGTTGCAGGCTTTGAAGAGCACTCAGTTATCTGGCCGCTCCGGCATGGACGCCTGGATAGACCTTTACCGTCCTACGGTATTTTTCGTCGGGCACAGTGATGACCTGACTATACTCCAATATGATGAGGTGATGACCTCAGTCTATGGCCAGGGAGTGGCCACCAAAGATCTGGTGAACGAGCAACTGCTGGATACATTCATTGAAAAAGCCAACCAGCTTCCCGCCCCCAAAATCCTGGGAATCGTCATCATGTACACGGATGATGTTGAAGCAGCGACTAAAGGGCTGCGCTTTATGGGCCAGCGTTTTGTCCCGGATGCTTACATCTTCAGGCAGTTGATCTTCCGCAATGTGGGCACCCTAGACCACCCCCGCGGCTTGCCGAAAGGGTTGGATCTATTAGCCGCGATGGGTTCAGAACGGGCTTACCAGATTTTAGAGCAGATGGGCGAGACGAGCTACGAGAACTACCCACCGCAAATGGAGAAAGCCCGAGGTTGGCTTGCCGGTTTGAGTGTGGAAGATTGGACTGAGACATTGTATAACTCATGGCTCTATAGTTTTTACCCCCTCCTGGCAGCCCCTGGGGAAGGTTTGCCCCCCTTCGCAATAACTCAGGCCTGGATGGATAAGCAGTTGAACACTGTTCTGGGGAGCTGGGCTGAGTTAAAGCACGATACTATCCTCTATGCCAAGCAGGTGTATGCTGAACTGGGCGGGGGCCCGCCACCGCCAGAGCCTGTGCCTCCAAAGGGTTACGTAGAGCCTGTACCCCAGTTTTATGCCCGCCTGGTAGCTTTAACCGCCATGACTCGCGAGGGTTTAGAGAGCCGGCAGTTGCTCGGAGAAAACGATAAAGCCGGCCTGGAGAAGCTTGAAGAGCTGTCATTGGCTTTAAAGGCGATGTCAGAAAAAGAGCTAAGCGGTGAACCCCTGACTGTTGACGAGTATGAGCGCATCCGCTTTTATGGCGGTGCATTGGAAGAATTGGTTATGGCTGCAGCCGACATGAGTGAGGGGGACCAGAGCGCTCCTAAGTACATGGATGAGGAGCCACAGGCTGCTGTGATCGCAGATGTAGCCACGGACCCTGGCGCCCTGCCGGAACCGGTTGTCCTGGAAGAAGGTGTGGGGCGGGTCAGTGAAATCCATGTGGTTGTTCCCATGTTCGATAAGGATGGGAAGAGCTTCTTGCAGGTAGCCAAGGGTGGCGTCTTTTCCTATTATGAATTTCCATGGCCTGCCAGCGACCGTCTGACCGATGAGAAATGGCGAGGCATGCTGGATAACGGGCAGGCACCGTCTCTTCCTGAGTGGACCAGGAACTTCTTCACCCCTGAGAGCGAGTATAACGAACTTCAATCTGCAATTGATAATTTCCATGTCTCGCTGGTATCCGCTTACTGGTATATCGACATGGCAGAGACCTCTGGGGTTTTGGCTCAGTTCCAATCTGAGATTGATTCCCTGCGCGCTGCCAAGCGCTTTATTGGTAAGCAGCTGGTGAGCAAAAACTTCAGTTCTTTTGACCAGCAATCAGCTGATCTGGCTGTCGTTACGGCTCAAGAGACCTGGCAGGACACACTCTATGAAGGCGACCTCTACGGCGATAATAAGGATATTGCTTTCCGTGGGCTATATACGCTGCATGTTAGTTACCGGCTGGAGCGTAAGACCGGTGATACCGGCTCGGTTTGGGAGGTGACCGAAATCAACTATGCTGACCAGCCGCCTGAATGGGTGAAGCGGATTAACAATCCGTCATAGTCTGACAAAATATGAAGATGGTTGTATCCTTTTCCGTCTGCATGCTGGTTGCGTTCATCCTCTCTTCCCTGGTTTCAACAGGAGTGCACCAGGTACAGATAGGGAAGATAGACCTGACAGGCGATTTTGTCCCAGAGTATGTACGCGGGGAAGGGAACCGGGTAGCCATCTACGGCCAGGGTGTTGAAGTGTGGAAAAGCCCGCCGGAATGGCGGGTGGTCGATTGGACCCTGGGTGATCCCAATGCCGATGGTCGCAATGAGCTTTTATTAGCTTTCTGGAGGCAGGATAAATCCGGTGTATTGCGTAGCCATCCTTTTATCATCGGCTACCGGGAAGGGATTTATCGCACCCTATGGGGTGGCTCTGCAGTGAGCGACCCGATCCTGGATATTGAATTAAGCGATGCGGATGGGGATGAAGTTCAGGAATTGATTGTATTGGAGCAGCACCAGGCAAGCCGGGAACGGTATATCACTTTCTGGCGCTGGCATGGCTGGGGTTTCAGTCTGATCTGGCGCAGCCCACCCGGTTACTACCACAACCTGAGTTTGATTCCCCGAGAGGTAAAAATTCCCCTGGGAGTAAGTATCTCTACATCGCCTTGAATCCAGTAAGTCAGATAAAAAGCCCGGCGCGGCTCTCCTTGGGCCGCGCCGGTGTATTTAATCATCTCACCTTACTTCCACTTATCTGGTAATGAGTTACTGGCCTGCAAAATTGGAATATACAATCCGGTAGTTCAAAGGTTGTATAGGGCGGGCATTGCCAGGGAACATAGAACTGAAGGCGTCCAATTGGTCCTGGGAAATTTCAATGGTTGAGGCCATCACAATCCAAAGCACATTTTCAGTGCAAGGCGGTGTAGTAATTGACCCTATATACTTGTAGACGCGTAGATCGGATGGCAGCAGGTCATTGGCGTTGAAATCCTTGACTTCTGTCCAATTATAAGGAGGCGCCGGCATATTAGACCAGATAGGCTCCAGGCTTGTATTGTTATTACCCTCATTAATCAAGAGACTAACGATGGCGGTTTGGCCTTGGGAGTTCTGGTGGACAAGATGCAGTTCCATAGCAAAGCCATGCCCGTTGATTGTATGCTCACTGGGTAGATGGAAGGTAAAATCGATAAGCTCATATACCACCCCATCGATTTGTACGTAACTGCCTTTGGGATAATCTACCTGGAAGGTGAAGTCATTACTCAACAACCGAAGATCTGCCGGTGAGTAATGGAAGTCGATTTGCATGCTCATCGCTTGGGTTCTGGTAGTTTCAATATTGACCGGGGATTGCATTGTGCCTGATGAGCACAAGATATAAGACGGGCTTATTGAACCCCACGTTCCTGGACCGTAATTCCAATAATTCTCGGGCAGATATACTGAGGTCGATATAGGCAGTGGAGCGCCATAGCCCCAGTAATATTCCGGTAACCAGGCCGAGGTAGCAAATGGATAGGGGTAGGTGTAGGTCCCCGCAGCGGGGATGATCAATACCTGCCCGGTCACGATACGGCTGGGATTATAGGCCAGGCTGGGGTTGGCTGCGATGATGGCATTGGCGCTCACACCAAATTTTTGGGCGATCTTATATAGCCAATCCCCACGTTGCACGATGTAAGTATATGGTCCTCCACCTCCCGCCATGCCTGCTGGAGTTATCGTAGGCCATGAGGTGGTTGCGCCCTGGGGAGTGGGTGTTTTAGTTTTGGTAGGAGTGCGCTGGGGTGTTCCTTCAGCTCCTTCTTCGGGGGTTTCAGTCCCAAATATCCCTTCCATCTCTTCGCTGGGTGTAGGGGTTTCCCATGCCAAAGTTCCTTCACCTAATTGTTGAGTGGGCCATTGAAAAACAGTGGTTGCGGTTATTTGACCTCGCAGGCTTGCAATCGCAGTGGAATACAAGTCTGCCTCGCTGGGTAATGTCTCTCCACCTTGTAGTTCTTGCGGCGCTTCGGCAGCTGGCGCCTGTCCCGGTAGACTAAAAGAACAGCTAGTTAAGATCAAGATGACCAATATAGCTACTGGAAGTTGCCATACAAAATGGCGTGAAAATAGTTTCATAGTCAGCCTCCCATCGTGTTCTAAAAAAAAACACATTCAGTTTTATGCAAGAATCATGCCGAAAACTACATGTGAATTGCATGCCCTCCAACGGCATCGGCTGCTTCTTTCAGGGTTTCGCTCAAAGTGGGGTGAGCGTGCACGTTTCTGGCGATATCATTAGCGGTCAATTCCATCATCTGGGCGATTGTTAGCTCAGGAAGTAATTCGGTTACTTCGGGACCGATCATGTGAGCTCCCAATATCTCTCCATACTGGGCCTCCGTGATGATCTTTACCCAGCCGGTGTAGTCTCCCAGTCCAAGCGCCTTGCCGTTAGCCTGGAAAGAGAAGCGTCCTACCTTGATTTCGTAGCCCCGTTCTTTCGCCTGCGCTTCGGTTAGGCCAAACGAGGCAATCTGCGGTTGGCAATATGTGGCCCGGGGCATCATTTCGTAGTTGAGGGTTGTGGTTTCCAAACCCGCGATGGCTTCAGCGCAAACCATACCTTGAGCTGAAGCCACATGCGCCAGCATCAATTTCCCGGTCACATCACCGATAGCCCAAATACCCGGCACAGAGGTTGCCATTCTATTGTTAATTTCGATAAAGCCGCGCTCCGAGAGCTTGACTCCTAATTCCTCCAGGCCCAGATCGCGACTGTTGGGCTTAAATCCGATGGCGACCAGTGCCTGTTCAGCTTGGAGGATCTGTTCGCTTTCTTGGCTGGATACTTTAACGCGCACACTCTCGGCACCTTTTTCTATATTTTCAACACGGTAACCTGTTAAGAATTTGATCCCACGCCTGGTGAAAACTTTTCCCAACTCATTACCGACTTCTTCATCCTCCAGGGGAACCAACCTGGGGAGCATTTCTACAATGGTGACAGACACACCATAAGAATGCCAGATGGTGGCAAATTCCACGCCGATAGCACCAGCGCCGATGATGATGACTGACTCGGGGAGTCTCTCTTGTAGGATAGCATCGAGGTAGGTCAGTATATGTTCGCCATCCGGCTCTACACCCGGTAAATTGACTGAGTAAGCACCTGTGGCAATGATCACATTTTTTGTGTCAAGCTCGCTTGTCTTTCCATCTCCACTGGTGACCAGGATTGTATCCCCGGTAACCAACCGGGCTACACCCATGTGGACATCGATCTGGTTTTTACGCATCAGGAAGTCAACGCCCTTAGTGAGGCGGTTAGAAACCTGGCGGCTGCGCTTTACTGCGCTGCTGTAATCCAGCTTCAGGTTATCAAAAGAGAACCCGAATTCTTTACTTCCCCCTC
>Ga0315295_10002558_pt1 | contig 15398 bp, 16 predicted proteins | sample YL17G14_0_MG_FD_204453 | JGI IMG/M metagenome (GOLD analysis project Ga0315295, IMG submission 204453) | Sediment microbial communities from Yellowstone Lake, YNP, Wyoming, USA - YL17G14_0 | ecosystem: Environmental > Aquatic > Freshwater > Lake > Sediment | place: USA: Wyoming | collected...
TGTTCCCTTTGCGGAATACTGTCCGGTCACGTTCTTTTAAATTTGCAACCTCTGTTCCGTTAAACAAATAGCTGCCTGATGTGGGATTATCAAGCAACCCCAGGATATTCAAAAGAGTCGATTTCCCGCACCCTGAAGGTCCCATAACAGCAACATATTCACCTTCTTTAACATCAAGATTGATCTTATTGAGAGCGGTTGTCTCAACTTCTTCAGTTCTGAAGATTTTTGTTAACTCGTTAGTTTTAATCATGATATTTATTATTAAAAGTTATTTTGATCTTTTAAAAATCAGTTTTTCATTTTTGCCGAAGGTTTCATAGCCCGATACTATGACTTTCTCACCTGGCTTCAGTCCTTCGAGTACCTCATAGTATTTAGGATTTTTTCTGCCGATGGAAATTGTTCTTTTTATTGCGAATGATTCAGTCGGATCCAGAACAAAAATCCATTGTCCGCCTGTCTCCTGGAAGAATCCGCCAATTGGCACAAGAACTGATACTTTTGGCTGTCCAAGTTGAAGACTTATATAATATGTTTGTCCAGTTCTGATATTTTCAGGCATATTGTTTTGAAAGATCATATCAATCTTGAATGTCCCATTTCTTACTTCCGGGTAAACTCTTCTTACAATAAGATCAAATTCGCTACCCTGCCTGTCGAGTTTTCCTGTAAGCTGTGTTCTGACCCTGTCGATATAATGTTCATCTATCTGAGCTGTTACCTTATAAGATGTCAGTATATTTATCTGGCCCATATTTTCTCCCCGGGCAATTGATTGTCCTATTTCAGGAGTTAACAACCCAAGTTCGCCATCAACGGGAGCAATAACATCAAGGTTTTTAACTCTGTCCTTTACCATTGCAAGGTTTTTCCTCATATTCACAAGGTCACTTTTTATTGTCTCCACATTTACTGACCGGAAGAGGGAGTCCTGTTTCTGCCGTTCCAGAAAAAGATCTTTTGACTGTATTGCCATATCAAGGTCTTCTTTTGAGCGGATGAATTCCTCCTTTGAGATAAGATCATCTTTGATAAGCGTTTCGTTTTGATGATAGATGCGCATCTTCCTTTCTATGTCATACTTAAGGTTTACAAGCTCCCTTTTAATTGAGAGCTTTTCCTGTTCCATCGTGATTTGAGTGTTTCTCAGAAAGTTTTCTTTTTCTGCCAATTGTCCCTCGCTGTTTAGGATATTGAGGTAAAGATCAGGATTTGATAATTTTAAGATAACATCTCCTTTTTTCACCATTGTTCCTTCTTCAATAAGTTTCTCCTCCACGCGTCCTCCTTCCTGTGCATCCAGAAATATGGTACTTATAGGTTCAACAGTTCCGGGTACCGTAATATAATCGTTGAATTGACCCTCAGTAACTGTTTCAATAATCAGTTTATCTTTTTCAACCTTGTAAGTGGAGGTGCGGTCGGCAAAAAAAGCCATATAAAAAAGCACCAGCATTACAATCCCGAAAACAATATATCCGATATGTTTTTTCTGAAGGCCTTTTTTCTTTGGAATAGCTTTATCCATTTTTTCTACAGGGGTATCCATGACAGCTACTATTATTTATTTAGTTTTCAATTATTTTTTCATATTCTCCTGTTGAATAGAAATTGATCGTAAGTTTCCTTATCAACAGCTGTAGCTTTGTTCTTAAAGCTTCAGTCTCAGCCCTGAAAAGTGTGGTTTTGGCGGCTGAATAATCAGTTACATCAACAAGGCCAGCTTCAAATTTCTTTTCAACAGCATCAAATGATTTCTTATTGTAATCAAAATTGGCAATTGCAGCGCTATATTCGTCTTTGCCTCTGTTAAAATTGAGACATGCATTCTCGATTTCTGTATATAAGCTGTTTTTTTCCAACTCAAGTTTCAGTTCGGCATCGTTCCTCCTTACCTTTGCCAGTCTGATATTTCTGCCTATAGTATAGTTGTTAAAAATCGGTATGTCAAGTGAAACATAAAGTGCCTGACTGTTGTTGTTTTTTAACTGAGTTGAGAAGGAATCCTGTTCAGGAGCATCTTTGCTTGTGATTTTGTAAAATCCTGTAAACAGGGCTCCGCCTGCTGATAATCTCGGGGAAATATTCCCCCTTGCAGCTGCAACCTGCCTTCTGGAAGCCATAAGTTCGTAATTTATAGCTTTCAGACGGGGAAGTGTTTGAGAGGCAATATTGTAAACGCTGTCAATATCAAAAACATCGTCAGTGATAAGAGTATTATTCAGATCAGGCATCATAATTTCAAACTCAGTTCCTGGCTCCAGTTGGAGCATCTGCTTCAATGATGTAAGTGCCTGACTGGCAGAGTTCTTTGCAACAGTGTAAGAGAGTTTGTCTTCCGATACCCTGCTCTCCATTTCATATTGCTTTGAAAGTGCCTCCTTACCTGTTTCAACCATTTTCTGAATCCTGAAAAGCTGTTTCTCTGAAAGATCCAGCTGCATTTTTGCAGCATTTTCCAGACCTTTTGCGTAAAGGACCTGATAATAGGCTCCAAGAATATTGACAATTAGAGTATTCCGGTAAACCTTCTCGGTTTCTATACCTGCCTTTAGCATGAACTTATTCGCGGATATAGTGTTGAGCGCTGCAAAACCACTGAAAAGTTGAAATGATGAACTTAAAGAGTAGGAATTGCTGAGGTTTTGCTCAAATGTTATAAGGTTGGTAACCGGGTCAATTGACCTTCCGAATCCGACTTGCGCATCAGAACCGAAATTCAGGGATGGAAGCATATTCATCTTAGCTTTCAGAAAATCAGCCTCTGCCGATTCAGTCTGAAGCATCTGCCTCTGAAGCCCTATGTTATTCTCCACAGCGTAGTTAATACAATCCTGAAGTGTCCATTGCTTTGCCTCCTGGGCTGTGGTCATCCCAGAACCTGCAATTAAATACAGAATCATTATCCGGATTATCCTGTTCATTTCCCTGTGTTATGTTTGTCATTTAATAGTTCAAAGTTTGTGCCAGCTTTGTAACAATCAATAAAACAGATAAATATGAAATACTTTATTTGTTGAAATGTAAAATAACCAGACAGTTGAGTGTCTAATAATTAGACACTGACCAGTTTTAAATCAATCTTCGATCAACTGATTTTAAATAGAAAAAATAGAAAATGCGTAATCACCAAACTCCGGGGATAAGTCTGTATTTGGTTTTTTGGAGATATTCATTATATCCCTCAAGATTCTCACTAAGAAATTTCTCTTCACTGAAAATTCTGAAAAGGATCAGAATAAATATTAAACCCGATCCGATCAACGCCCAGTAAGATACAAGCGCTATCGGAGTAAATCCATATAAAAGAAGATTCCCCGAAAAATTTGTTATGTCAATCATTATCAGTAAATTTAAGCAATGATTACTAGCTATAGGTATGAAATTTACAGATTATATGATAGATTTTGCTGATAACATTTTTTGCTCAACTTCTGTTGTTTCCCTCAACTATTCTAGTCTGATAAAAAAACTAAATTATTATGATATCATATTCATATCATAATTATATTATAATAATATCAATATAATATTAAATGGATTGTAGAGAAGGATGCGGAGCCTGCTGTATAGAAGTGTCAATTTCATCATCAATACCGGGTATGCCTGAAGGAAAGCCGGCTGGCGTCAGGTGCATTCACCTGACGGACGACAACAGATGCGCAATATATAATACCAGTGAAAAGCCAAAGGTATGCACCGATTTCAAGGCTGAACCGGAGTTCTGCGGTAGCAGCAGGGACGAGGCTATGAAAATACTGATTTCACTTTCGGATCCGAAATGACAGTCTATCGCTTCGCTCCGTCTTCAAGTCTTTACGCTCCGCAGTCTGTCGCTGAGCGACGTCTTTTAGTCGATTAAAGACATCATGACAAGTGAGTGAAACGAGCAAGACAGTCCGCCAGTTGGCGGACGTTAAGACATTAAGACATTGTTTATTTTCCTGAGCTATATACTACCTTCCCGCCCACAATAGTATAATCGATTTTCGCCTTCATTATCTGATCTTCAGGTATTGTAAGCAGGTCCCTGTCGACAATTACTATATCAGCCAGATAGCCGGGCTTTATCATGCCCTTGCGGTCATCCATGAATTGTGCATAAGCCGAGCCAAGTGTATAGTATTTGATTGCTTCCTCCATGGTAAGCTTTTGCTCGGGGAACCAGCCATTGCCTTCTTCACCAAGCCTGTCTTTTCTTGTCACTGCAGCATAAAGTCCCTCCATCGGATTGAGCGGTTCTACCTGATAGTCGGAGCCAAATGCAAGAATTGCTCCTGTGTTAATCAGGCTTCTCCATGCATAAGCACCCTTGCTTCGTTCAGTCCCGATCCGTTTTTCGTAGAATCTTTTATCGGTTATACAGTGCGTTGGCTGCATTGAAGGAATCACTCCGAGTTCTGCAAAACGAGGAATATCAGATAGCTGAAGTGTTTGAGTATGCTCATCTCGATGCCGGCTGTCACGTCTGCCGTTCACCTTTATTGCCTTCTCATAAGCATTAAGTGTCCAGTTATTTCCTTTGTCACCAATTGAATGTACGCCAATCTGAAAGCCCATCTTATCGGCTGTTACAACCATTTCTTCAAATTTCTCATAGGGCATCATTGCAAGTCCCGATGATTTCGGATTATCTGCAAACGGTTCAAACATCAGTGCTGTGCCTGATCCAATAGTACCATCTATAAATGCCTTAAGGTAGCCGAAACGGATCCAGTTCCCGCCGTCAGGATATTTCTTTTTAATCTCCTTATATTTCAGCAGAACAGAAGTATCGCCTGTCAGAGATTTTCCAATGTCGATCCTGCTCGTAAGATTACCCTCAGCCTGAAGCTTTTCATATGCGTTGAAATCAGCATCTCCCGGTATCTGAACGCTGGTAACGCCATACTCCCTTGCTTCCATTAATGCAAGCAGGTAACCCTGATGAGTTCTGGCCGCCTCTTCTTCAGGTGACCTGCTAGATTTTACCGCACCTGTCCAGATAAGGTTTTCTGCTGTCTCCTTGAGTATACCTGTTGGTTCCCCGGTTGCAGGATCTTTCTGGATCTCTCCTCCAAGAGGATTCGGTGTGTCCCTGGTAATACCTGATTTATTCAGAACATAGCTGTTAACCAACACAGAATGTCCGTCCGCGCGGCTAAGGACAACGGGATTGTCGGGAGAGACCTTATCAATTAACTCTTTCGACGGCCACTGCCTGTCGATGAACATTTCATGTTCCCAGTGGCCGCCCTCTATCAGTTCTCCCGGCTTTGACCCGGCAACCTTTTCCTTAACCTTTTGAGTAATCACCGATGGATCAGTGGTATAACGGAGTTCAATAAAATCCGGGTCAAGAGGTCCGAAATGGACATGAGCATCATTAAAGCCCGGTATCACAAGACGTCCACTGGCATCTATAATTTCGGTCTTCCCTTTAACGACATACTTCTTGATCTTTGCAGAAGGTCCGACAGCAATAATTCTTTCGCAGCTGACTGCAATTGCTTCTGCATAAGGATTTTCCTTATCAATTGTAAGAACCTTCCCGTTTAAGATCACGAGATCAGCTTTTTCTTTCTTACTGTACGATGCTGAACTAGTCATGATTATTATTGAGAATAAAATAGTTAGATTTTTCATATAAAGCTATTTAAGTTCTTGAAATATATGAAAAATTAAGGAACTTACACAGACTGATAGCACCCAACCCCCTAAAGGAGGCTTTAATCGTTGTAAAAATTAGCCCCCCTCAAGGGTATGGTGGGTAAAACTCAGGTGATGGGAGGTAAAGGAGGAGTAAAATTAACTTCTTGTTAAGAAATTTAAGAGTCTCTTATTACTTTCCATGTATTAAAAGACATAAATTCGCAGAAAATCAAAAACATGAATATAGCTCTTATCGGATACGGTCGCATGGGTCACGAGATAGAATCAGTTGCTATCAGCCGGGGTCATGTTATCAGACTTATTATAGATCAGGATAATATAGAGGATCTTAATGAATCCAAATTGAAAGGCATTAATGTGGCAATTGAATTCACAACACCGGAAATAGCATTCAATAATGTTGTCAATTGTCTTAAAATGAAAATCCCGGTTGTTTCAGGTACAACAGGCTGGCTGAAGGAATATAAAAAGGCAGCTGAGATTTGCATAGAGTCCGGTACCTCGTTTGTTCACTCCTCAAATTTCAGTATAGGAGTGAACATCCTTTTCAAGCTTAACTCCGCACTGGCAAAGCAAATGTCAAATTATCCCAATTATAAACCACTTATTGAAGAGATTCACCATGCAAAAAAACTTGATGCTCCAAGTGGCACAGCTATCACACTTGCCAACTCGATCAAACAGCATCATCCGGATTATGATAGCTGGTGTTTTGAAAACGATAAAACCAGCAACAAAATCCCTATCCGTTCTGTCAGGGAAGGCAATGTCCCCGGGATCCATACTGTTATCTGGGAATCTGATAATGACACTATCAGCTTGAGGCACGAATCCAAAAGCAGAAAGGGTTTAGCTCTGGGAGCTGTTATCGCCGCTGAGTACATACATACCCGAAAAGGAGTATTCACAATGGATGATGTGCTGGGATTCTGATATTTATTTATAATTTTACGCCTTCTCATTCAAAATGGAAATATGAATAAATTTTTAAAGAAAAAATATATCTGGTTTGCAATAGTTGCACTTATATATATTCTTGTAGTGGTCTGGATAGGGAACTATTGGCTTCTGCTGGGTCTGGCGATAATTTACGACATGTATATTTCCGGAAAAGTAAACTGGACCTTCTGGAAGAAAAGAAATGCCAAAAACAGCTCATTCGTTGAATGGATGGATGCATTGATCTTTGCTGTAATTGCCGTGTCGCTGATAAATATTTTCCTTTTCCAGAATTACCGGATCCCAACCGGGTCGATGGAAAAATCACTTCTTATCGGCGATCACCTGTTTGTAAGCAAACTAGCTTACGGGCCGAGGATGCCAAATACGCCCATTGCATTCCCGTTTACCCAGCATACAATGCCTCTCACGAAGGGAAAATCGTGGTCAGATCTTATTCACTGGCCATATAAAAGACTTGCAGGATTAGGGAGGGTTAGAAACAATGACGCAATTGTCTTTAACTTTCCGGCAGGGGATACTGTGGTGGTGGAGGAGCAGATTACGAGCTATTATGAAATAGTAAGAAGGACTGCCAGAGAAATGGCAGAGAGAGAAAGCTACGGCAATCAGATCCCAAAACCTGCTTCTTATTATATGAAAGCTGCCAGAAAAGAGGTAAGGGACAGGTATACAATAATTTATAGGCCGGTTGACCGTCGCGATAATTATGTTAAGAGATGCATCGGTATCCCTGGCGATTCTCTGGTTATTAAGGAAGGATCGGTTTATATTAACAATAAGCTTGTTCCTGAAAACAAAACACAGCAGCTTAATTATGTGGTTGCAACCAATGGAACAACAATAAATCCAAAAGTATTTGGGCGGTTAGGTATTTACAAATCAGACCAGACTATGGTTTCAGGCTCAGCATATATTCTGCCTTTAACGAAATCGAATGCTGAGGCTATTTCAAAATTTGCCAATGTAAGGGAGGTAGCGCCCCTGTTTTCAAAACCCGGGGAGTTCGCTCCGCAAATTTTCCCCTACAGCAGGATTTACGGGTGGAATGAAGATAATTTCGGACCGCTCTGGATACCCATGAAAGGCAGCACTGCAAAACTTGATACTTCAAACCTTTGCTTTTACGATCGCATTATTGATGTTTATGAGGACAATGATCTGCGTGTTGAAGGAAAGACAATCTATATAAATAATAAGGTGGCCGATACCTATACTTTTAAGATGAATTATTACTTTATGATGGGAGACAACCGCCACAATTCAGCTGATTCACGATACTGGGGCTTTGTTCCTCAGGATCATATAGTCGGTAAGCCCAAGTTTATCTGGCTCTCAATTGATAAGGAATCATCGGGACTGAAAAAGATAAGGTTTAACCGGATAGCGAAGAGGATAAAATAACCTCATCCCCCGACCCCTTCTCACGGGGTGAGAAGGGGAGGTAAAACAAAAAAGGGACATGAATTATCGTGTCCCTTTTATTATTATCTATTAATCGTTATTTTACCTTTTCCACTATTGCCTTAAATGCTTCAGGATGGTTCATAGCCAGATCTGCCAGGGTTTTCCTGTTGAGAGCAATACCCTTCTTTTCCAGGCTCCCGATAAACTGCGAATAGCTCATTCCATACTGACGTACTCCCGCGTTGATCCTCTGAATCCAGAGCGCTCTGAATTCACCTTTCTTTTTTCTCCTGTCGCGGTAGGCATACCCAAGACCTTTGTCGAGAGTATTTTTTGCAACTGTGATAACGTTTTTTCTTGAACCGAAGTTCCCTTTTGTCTGCTTAAGAACCTTTTTTCTCCTGGCTCTTGATGCAACTGAATTTACTGATCTTGGCATAACTCATTTTTTTGAATGTCAGCGTTCCGCAAGCTGGCGGACTCTTTTCTGCTGTACAATCTGTTAATACTGTTTTAATTTTATCAATTCGTGAAGCATTTATTTATTTACTCGCAAGAAGAAGTTTTACGTTCTTTTTGTCTGCTTTGTCAACCATGCCGAAATATGTCAGATTTCTTTTGCGCTTGGTTGCTTTTTTAGTCAGGATATGACTCTTAAATGCATGCTTACGTTTGATTTTTCCTGTTCCGGTGAGAGAAAATCTCTTTTTTGCACCGGAGTTAGTTTTCATTTTTGGCATTTTTCTGTAATCAAAATATATTAAAAAACTATTTCTTCTTTTTTGGAGAGAAAGAGATTATCATTCTCTTTCCTTCCAGACGGGGAAGCTGTTCCACTTTCCCATATTCTTCAAGGTCATTTGCAAAGCGCAGTAATAAAACTTCGCCCTGTTCCTTGAATAAAATCGATCTTCCCTTAAAGAACACATAAGCTCTAACTTTTGCTCCCTCTTCCAGAAACTTCATTGCATGCTTGAGCTTAAAATTATAATCGTGATCATCAGTGTTGGGGCCGAACCTTATTTCCTTTACAACAATCTTAGCGGCCTTCGCTTTAATTTCTTTCTGCTTCTTTTTCTGCTGATAAAGAAATTTCTGATAATCAACGATTTTACAAACAGGGGGATCCGCATTTGGAGAAATTTCGACAAGATCGAGTTCCATTTGATCTGCCAGTTTCAGGGCATCCTGGACACTCATAACTGCTGTTTCTATTTCATCACCGACAACTCTGACCACTTTGCTAGTGATCCTGTTGTTAATCTTGTGAGCCTGCTGAACAACTCTTGCAGGACTTCGCCTAATTGGAACGGTAATAGCTATTTCCTCCTAACTTTTATTAATACTAATTTTAATTCAAAAAGTGCAACTAATAAGCAATTTCCTTATCAATTTCTTTTGTGATAAATTCAGCAAATTCTTCAATTTTCATACTTCCTTTATCACCTTCACCCTGCTTCCGGACAGCAATTGTTCCGCTCTCAGCCTCTTTTTCACCTATGATCAACAGGTAAGGAATTCTCTTTAATTCATTATCCCTGATCTTCTTACCTATCTTTTCACTCCTGTCGTCAATCAGTGTGCAAATATCGGAATTATTTAGAAAATCCAAAACTTTTCCGGCATAATCATTAAATTTTTCACTTATAGTCAGAATGACTGCTTTTTCGGGTGCAAGCCACAGCGGGAATTTTCCAGCCGTATTTTCTATAAGTACTGCAATAAAGCGTTCCATTGAACCGAAAATGGCCCTGTGTATCATTACGGGCCTGTGCTTCTGATTATCATTGCCGTTATATGACAGGTCAAACCGCTCAGGAAGGTTATAATCAACCTGAATGGTACCTAGCTGCCACTTTCTTCCGATAGCATCTTTCACCATGAAATCAAGCTTTGGCCCGTAGAAGGCAGCTTCGCCAATAACAAGTGTCGTTTCAAGCTTTTTCTCCTCAGCAGCTTCTATAATTGCTTTTTCTGCTTTTTCCCAGTTTTCATCCGATCCTATATACTTTTCCTTATTGTCCGGATCGCGGAGGGAAATCTGTGCAGTGAATTCATGAAGGTTCACTGCTTTAAAGATAAACTGGACAAGGTCTATTATGCTTTTAAATTCTTCTTTAAGCTGATCGGGCCTGCAAAAATGATGAGCATCGTCCTGGGTAAAACTTCTGACCCTTGTCAGGCCATGGAGTTCACCGCTTTGCTCATACCTGTAGACAGTCCCAAATTCAGCCATCCTGTACGGAAGATCTTTGTAGGAATGAGGTGTGGCATTAAATATTTCACAATGATGAGGACAATTCATAGGTTTTAACATGAACTGCTCTCCTTCCTGAGGAGTCGACATTGGCTGAAATGAATCTTTGCCATACTTTTCGTAATGACCCGATGTTTTGTAAAGGTTCACATTACCTATATGGGGTGTTGCGACTATCTTGTACCCTCTCTTTTTAAGCACTTTGGTCATGAAATTTATTAGATTCTGTCTGAGTTCAGTTCCTTTTGGCATCCAGAGCGGAAGTCCCATCCCCACTTGTTGCGAGAAAGTGAACAGTTCCAGTTCTTTACCAATTCGCCTGTGATCCCTTCTCCTGGCTTCCTCAAGGAAAGCAAGGTACTCATCAAGCATTTTTTGCTTTGGATAAGTAATTCCGTAGATCCTTGTAAGCATCTTGTTCTTTTCGTTGCCCCGCCAGTAAGCGCCGGCAACATTAAGAAGCTTAATGGCTTTAATGGGTTCAGTTGATGGCAGATGAGGCCCACGGCAAAGATCTGTAAAGCTACCCTGGGTATAGAGAGAAATGGTTCCATCCTCAAGCTCACCTATTAGTTCAACCTTATACTGATCGCCCTTTTTCGTGAATATTTCAAGAGCCTCCTTTTTACCGACTTCTCTCCGTGAGAAAACAAGGTTTTTAGCAGCAAGCTCTTTCATCCTGTTTTCGATGGCAGGGAGTTCATTTTCAGTGATCACTTTCCCATCACCCGGGTCAACATCATAGTAGAATCCGTTTTCGATAGCCGGTCCGATGCCAAATTTAATACCCGGGTATAGCGATTCGAGAGCTTCGGCCATCAGGTGTGCTGATGAGTGCCAGAATGCATGTCTGGCGGCCTCATCTTCCCATTTATGAAGCTTAAGAGTTGCATCTGAATCTATCGGTCTGGTCAGATCAATTACTTCTCCGTTTACTGTTGAAGCGTACACTTCTTTCGCAAGCCGGGGACTGATCTGTTCAGCTATTTCCATACTGCTGATGCCGTCGTCATATTCTTTTACAGAGCCATCAGGGAAAGTTATTTTGATCATTATTTGAATTTCATTTTTATTGGAGTGCAAAGATAATGATATTTTTAAAATTTATTACCTCACCCCCTAAATCCCCCTCTCCCAGGAGAGAGGGGGACTTATCTTGCTGTTCTTCAAGCCCCTCCCTCTTTGGGGGAGGGGTCTGGGGAAAGGTGAATTTATGGCACGCAATTTGACTTTAGTCTGTTGTACAATTAATAATCAAAGCAATGAAAAAGATCATATATCTTTCACTAGTTCTTCCCCTCATTCTTTTCTCATGCGAAATATCACCCAGAGCTTATTTCTCTGCAAGCCCCGGTGATCCGGTTGTGGGGGAGGAGGTCTGGTTTACAAACGAATCAGACAATGCTGCAAGCTTTGAATGGGATTTTGGAGATGGATACATTTCAAACGATGCAAATCCGATTCATAAATATACTGCTTCAGGAACTTTCACTGTAGTCCTGAAGGTGTGGTCAGGAAGTGGTTTAACCGATGAAGCAACCCTTACACTGGATGTTAAAATTCCAACACTTCTTGAAGTTGAAGTACTTGAGTATTATGAAGAGTATCCGGTTGCAGGAGCCAGCGTCATAATTTACCCTACTCTTACTGACTGGGAGAATGAAACAAATATGGTGAATGAAGGCTTTACGGATGCAGAAGGCAAGGTAGTATTTTCAGATCTCGACAATATAGTTTACTATATCGATGTATGGGAAGCAACGCATGATAATTATACGCTGAAAGAAGAAGATATTGGTTTTATCCGCACTTCTGAAATAGTGCCCAATAAGATAAACAGGTTCATTGCATATGTTGATATCGCGGATCATGGAAAAGGTGAAGGAAGACGCAACGGGACAATGGTAATTAAAAAGCTTGAAAGGAAATCCACAGACAGGAATCAGCCTGAAGTATCTGCAGATACCAGTGGATGGCAGGAGTTATTCAACAAAAGGGCTGGACAAAAATAATCTTAATAAAACCGGATACTAAATAATCTCATCGGGATCAAAACCATGACCCGATGAGATTTTTTCTGTCATGCTGAAATTCACTCAGCTTGTAAAATGCAGAATTGTCGTTGGATTCTATCTGGTATTCCCAATATGTTGAAAGAGGACCCGGTGAAAGTTGAGTTCTCTTGATATACAGGCGATCGCCTTTCTGAAAATCACACCTCTCGCCATAAGCAGAAATTTTTCCGTAGGTGCTGTCCATTGTAGTTTTTATCCATATCAGATAAGGTTCCCCAAATTTTTCAGGAACGTGCTGCCGGTATTCCACGAAGTTGCCAACATATTTTCTTGTAAGCATCATAGTATCTTCATTAACAGAAGATTGCTTTGATGTGGCACACGATACCAGAAGTACTAAACCTGTTATATAAGCCAGTCTTTTCATATATTTTTTCTTGCTCGGAATTCAATGCCCGGTTGCTGACTATTTATTTTGATATGCTGATATAATCAGCTGATTTTAATTGAATTTAACCTGCAAATATATTAAAAATATGCAGGTTTTCCAAAAAGAGCCGATTTTTCAGACCTAAAGTATCCCCGGGTATGCAACAATGCCGTCGTATTTGCTAAAACCATTTTCTGTCCTGACTGATATCTGCAAATTAGTTTCTTTATTCATTACCGCACAGCCAATTTCTCCGGATTTATTTATTGCAACAAACTTTTCATTTGGAAAATATCCCGGATTTACTTTTTGGTATTTTTCAATAATCATATGCAAGGCATCTTCGCAGGCTTCCTGAGGTGAGTGTCCTTCCTTCATTCTGAGTACAATATAATATGAGGCACACGATTTAAGAACATCTTCACCGCGACCTCTGGCCCCGGCAGCTCCGACTTCATTGTCAACATATAAACCCGCACCGATTATCGGTGAATCGCCCACGCGGCCGTTCAGCTTGAAACTGAGCCCGCTTGTTGTTGTGCATCCGGCAATATCACCGTTGCTGTCAATAGCCATGACATTCGTTGTTCCATAATGGTGTTCAATGTCAGGGAAATCTTTCCAGTATGACTCATTTTTCCTGATATTCTGCAGATGTTCAGGAGCACCCCAGTCATCGGAGGGACTCAGCTCTTCTTTCCAGCGCAGCCATATCTTGCGGGCTTTTTCAGTAAGGAGATTCTCTTCCTGAAACCCCCAGGCTTTTGCAAATTCCAATGCACCTGAACCGGCCAGCAAAACATGATCGGTATGCTGCATAACAAGTTTTGCTACTGATGAAGGAGTTTTGATATTCTCGAGACATGCCACAGCACCTGCAGAATAGGTTTTACCATCCATAAATGAGGCATCGAGCTGGACAACCCCGTGCTCATTCGGCAATCCTCCGTAACCAACGCTGGTATCTTCAGGATCGACCTCGATTACATTTGCTGCTTTTTCTACAGCATCAACAGCGTTACCTCCTGCTTTCAGAATTTCCCAACCGGCTTCTATGGCATTCCGGCCTGTTTCGTTAGTATGGCTTGTTATGATCACAGGTGTGATTCCTTTGGTTATTTTCTGAATTGGATTTCCTGAAACATAAGGGAAAATATATGCACCGGCTCCTGCGCCGATGGATTTGAAAAAGAAATTGCGGCGGGATATAGATTTGTTCATAGTTCGTGATGGTTTAAATTATGATTAAGCTGAACGATAACAAATATAAATATCCCCGCCAGGATTTACCTGAATTCTTAAAGATTTATTTTGTGTGATTGAAATATCTTATAATAACGTACTATTCCACCACCATATCTGAAATTACTTTTATCCTTGCATCACTTTTCTTATCCCAGACTGTCAGTTCACAATGGAGAGGATTATTGAATTGTGTTCCCGGAATATTAAAATGAGCAGAAACTCGTTCAGCAAGATCAGCGGGAGCAATTCCTGATGCACTATACTCAGTGAACAGATCATCACTTTCCAGGACGACCTCACCTGCAGAGTTGGAAGCCTTTATGCTTAATCCGGGAAAAACCATTCCGTTTGATTCTGTGAATCCTTTAAGCCCTTCGATAATTATATAGATATTGTCATTATACCTTATCTTGTTGTCAATGATAACCTTATCATCTCCCTGTGAATAAATATAGATCTCGTTGTATGTGACTTTTGATGATTCTACTGTAATCTTGTCACTTTTCTCAACAGTAAAATCAAATTTTGACCTGTATGTGCCGTCTCCCTTCCTGTCCCGGATATTGATGATAACCGTGTACTTTCCCCCAGATTTTATTGGTGCGGCAACAGTTAGGTCAGCGGTCAGAAGAAGTGGAGAAAAATTCATCCCGTTGGGATAGTTCGTGATAAGCTCGCCGGTCTGCATAAGAGTATCTCCGGAAGTATTAATGACAGTCATGGTCATACCGGGAAAAACATTTCCGTTTTCTTTTGTAAGACCTGTGACGTTACTGAAGTTTAAATAGAATGTCTCGCCGTAAATAAACGAGTTTCTGGTAGTTTTTTCATTGTTGACTGTGATATAAACATCCTCGCAGGAAATTTTGCTCCCTGTGGAAGAGAGACCTGATAAGAGGTCTTTTTTAGCTGATTTGCTGAACTGGCAGCCAGCCAGAACCAGAAAAAGAAAGAATAATCTTAAAGACGTTTTCATGTTTGTGGTTTTTGCAGAGTTAATACTGGAATTATAATTCACCCTCAAATATTTAGTAACAATCTGTCCGGTTCTTAATTACCTGTCCGTAAATGCGTTTATTATGCAATTTACGAATTTTTAATGTAATGGGCGGATAGGTAATTAACTGATTTCTGATCAGAATTATCGTGGTCACACAGACCTACTCAGAGGGATCTATCAACAACGGCTTTTCCAACGTCTTTAAAAACGGCTTTTAAAACTGCTTTAAATACGTTGTTATCAACGTATTTTATTAATTGAATTCATTGGCATTCGGGATAGTGTAAAATCTCTCCTTGGGTAGGGGATTATAGTGGGTTCATGATGAACAATACATAATTGAATGTGTTATTTATTTAACAATACGTAACGAAATGGAAAACCGAAAGATAAGAGTAGCTTTTTTTGATGCCAAACCATATGATATTG
>Ga0315295_10002560_pt1 | contig 15396 bp, 12 predicted proteins | sample YL17G14_0_MG_FD_204453 | JGI IMG/M metagenome (GOLD analysis project Ga0315295, IMG submission 204453) | Sediment microbial communities from Yellowstone Lake, YNP, Wyoming, USA - YL17G14_0 | ecosystem: Environmental > Aquatic > Freshwater > Lake > Sediment | place: USA: Wyoming | collected...
AGCGCGCGCGGCGGCTGGGCACGGCGCTGACCGACACCGGGCTGCTGATAACCGGCGACGCGGCGGTCTGGTCCACGGCCACCGCCAGCGGGCTCGGTTCCTGCGGCAGCCTGGGCGCGATGAATAACATCCTCGACAGCGCGGACATACAGTTGGGTGTTACGGATGGGCCGATGCGCGGGTTGGGCGAGGTGGGCATGGTCTTTGGGGTCGGGTACCGCATCAAGGGCACGCCGCAGACGACGGTCCAGGAGTGCCAGACACTGGTCCAGTCGATTCGTGAATCGGGTCTGAAGATCGCGATCAAGGATAAGGACGTGGGACTCACCTTCCCCAGACGAAGCTTCGGGCGGCTGGACTTGCAGAACAAGCAGTATTTCAACGTGTTGGACTTCCTGACTTACTTTGACCCTTCCAGCGATCAGATGGACAACGACGGCAACGGGCTGACCTCGGACAATCCGAGGCTGGACATGGTTGACAACGACCGCAACGGCGTGGTTGACGATGCGTCGGAGGACCAGCCCTGCTACTACGAGCAGACGATGGCGGGTCGGATCAACATCAACACGGCGCCGTGGTTCGTGATCCAGCAGTTGCCCTGGGTGGGGGTACGTGTACTCCCCAATGGCAACTTCCTGGCGACCGAACACCTGGCGCGGGCGATGGTGGGCTGGCGGGACAAACTGAACCTGACTGCCGCCGGGGGGCCGGACTACCACGGCCTGCAAGGGCGACAACAAGGCACGGGTTTAGGGGTGGGCGAAGTGGAGGAGAAGCACGGCTTCCGTCACATCGCCGAGCTTTTGCAGGTCATTAACCAGCAGTTGATTCCTGGGCCGCCTGCAAAACCGAACGAGTTTGACATCCGCAAGTACCTGGACGTGGACGCCGCCTCCCTGCCTTTCAACCAGCCGGTCAATTCGCCGAGCGCGCCATCTATCGAGTTCAGCGCTGACAACATCGCCAATGACATCGAGGAGCGCGACCTGATCTTCCACCGCCTGAGCAACCTGGCGACGGTGCGGAGCGACGTGTTCACGGCCTATATCCTGGTGCGGGTGGGCGAGACGGGCCCGCAGCGGCGGCTGATCGGCATCTTCGACCGCAGCAACGTCTATCAGCCGGGCGACCGGCCGAAGATCGTGGCGCTGCATCCGGCGCCCGATCCCCGGTGACGAAGAGATTTGCCGCCCAGTCGCCCAGGAAAACCCAGGCTGATCGTCAGAAAGCCTTGTAAGACAGTGGTTTAGGTGGACGTCTTTTTACCTTGACAGGTGGACCTACCTGGCGTTAGACTATATTAAGAGAGAGAAGTCCAATCTTCCTCGCCGCTTGGCGAAAAGGTGGAATCACCGCCAGGGCCTGGGAGTTGGCGCGGGAGAGAGCAGAGATGAGAACGTGTCGGGTTATATTGTTGGTGCTGGGGTTGGTGTCGGGGGCGCAAGCGGGGCTGATCTTGACGGTGGGCGGGTCCGACCCGGGCGGAGAGATCGCACCCCAAACCTCGTTGGTCTTGGGAATGGCGGTCGAGGCAGGCGCCGATCTGATGGGATACGACGTTCAGTTCTTGGTCATCAGCGGCCCGGGCGCCCTGAACGGCGGCAGTGTTACCTGGCCCACCCCTTTGACACTGGGCAACCAACTGACCGTCAACACGGCGTCCGAAGTCAGAACCTGGGCGGCTCAGGACGCGTTTCTCCTTGACCCGCCGGTTGCCGGGTTCGCGCAGCTCGTGGACAACGTCGCCCTGACGCTGCCGGAGGATCCCGCTACGCCGGTGGTCATCGTATTATACAACCCGACCTCGACCGGCACGGTGGTCAATGACGCGGCTGTGCCGGCAGGGGAACTGGATCGGCTGACGATTACGCCGGAGCCGGGGGTGATGGGTCTGCTGGGGTTGGGAGGTTTGGCGCTCGCCCGGCGGCGGAGGAAAAGCTAAGCGGCTGCCAAGCTGCATAGGAGTGGAGAAAGAGGCCGGCGTAACGCAGTTTACGCCGGCTTCTTTTTTTGCGGCGGCGCGGCGCGCTGCTCGGCGGAGGGGCGTTGTGCATCATCGAATGCGGCAGGATTTCCGGCCGTGTTTTTCCAGGTAGCGCTGGTGGTATTCCTCCGCCCGCCAGAACGTCGCGGCGGGCGCGATCTGGGTAACAATCGGCCGGCTGAACCGCGGCTGGGCGCGTCGGCGACCGGCCTGGGCCGCCTGCCGCTGCGCCTCGCCGCGGCAGAAGATGACGGAGCGGTACTGGTCGCCAACGTCGGGGCCCTGGCGGTTGAGCAGGGTGGGGTCGTGGATGCTCCAAAAGACCTCCAGCAATTGGTCATAGGACACCCGGTGCGGGTCGAAGGTTACCTGACAGACCTCGGCATGGCCGGTGCGGTGGGCGCACACCTGCTCGTAGCTGGGGTGCTCCAGGCGCCCGCCCATGAAGCCGACGGCCGTGTCAACCACCCCGGGCACGTCGCGAAAAGCGGCCTCGACGGACCAAAAACAACCGGCGCCAAAGGTTGCCGTTTCCAGGCCGGGATAGTCTCCTTTCGTCGCCTCGCCGAGGCGCGGCGCGTGATAATCGTCCAGGGCATACAACAGCATCCCCGCAGCAACCGTCAACAACAGATACTTCATGTTGCCTGCCTTTCGGACCGCCGGTATGCTTTTCATAAGATTCTAGGCTGGGCGCGGGGCGGGCGGCCAGGGGCGAGGGAAATGGCCATTAGCGAGGGGGGCAGGCAGCGGCGAGAGCACCGGGCGGTCTCCGGCCGGGCAGAAGCGGGGCGTGGGCGGCTGCTGGGGCGAGAAAGGCAGGATGAAGCGGCGTGCTGCGCCTGGGCAATTTGGAGCTGGACCTCCCGGCCATTCAAGCCCCGATCAGCGGTTACTCCGACTGGGCCATGCGGCAGTTGGCGCGTGAGTTTGGAGCGCCGTTGACGTTCTCCGGCCTGATGCTGGCGAAGTCGGCGGTCCATGCCCGCCTGTGGCGACAGGGGGGCTTTCGCCTGGGCGAGCAAGAGCGGCCCTTGGGCGGGCAATTGCTGGGCCGGGACCCCGAGGAGATGGCGCGGGCGGCCGAAGTGCTGGCCGCGAAGGGCTATGACCTGATCGACCTGAACTTTGCCTGCCCGGCCCCCAAGGTGCTGGCTCGCGGCCGGGGCGGGGCCCTGCTGCGGGAACCGGAACTGGCGGTGGCGATCTTCCGCCGCGTGCGGGCCAGGGTGTCCCTGCCTTTAACCATCAAACTGCGCACGGCCTTTGCGGAAGCGGGCGACGGCGGAGAGGGATTTTGGCGGATCGCCGCGGCCGCCGCGGCCGAGGGCGTCGATGGCCTCATCGTGCACGGGCGGGCGGTGGCGCAGCGCTACCGCGGCCACGCCGACTGGGGCCCCATCGCCGAGGTCAAACGCCGCTTCCCGCGGACCGTCGTGCTGGGCAGCGGCGACCTTCTCTCGGCTGAGGCAGCGGTGCAACGGCTGGGGGAGAGCGGCGTCGATGGCGTGGTCATCGCCCGCGGCGCCATCGGCAACCCGTGGATATTTCGCGAGTTGCGGGCGCTGCTCGCCGGGGAACCGGCGCCCCCGCCTCCTACCTTGACGGAGGTGGGGCAGGTCATGGACCGCCACTTCACGCAGGTGCTGGAACTCTACGAACGGCGCCGGGCGATCGGTTATTTTCGCAAGTTCTGCGTCGGCTATTGTCGCCGGCACCCGCGGCGGCGAAAGGCGCTGCTGGCGTTGATGGCCGCCGAGACGGCCGAGCACGTGCGGCTGACCATCGCGGACTGGTTTCTGCGGGCAGACGGGGCGCCGGTCGAAAGACTCGAATCGGCAAGGGAATCGACAGCGGAGGAATACGCGCCATGAGACGAAGCGCAGCCGTGGTGAAACGGACGGCCTCGATGGGGATTCTACTCCTAGGGGCGGTCTGGGCTTGGGCCGAGCCGCCGAAACCGCCGTCTCGACCCGGCGCGGTTGCCGCCGACGGGAACCCGCCTGAGGTAAGCCCCCGGCCGTGGACCGCCCGCCCGGTGCTCGATAACCGGGATCAGTGCCAGTTCGCCATCGTGGCCGATCGCACCGGCGGCGCCCGCCCCGGCATATTCGAGGCAGCCGTCGAGCGGCTCAACCTGCTACGACCGGGGTTCGTCGTGTGCGTCGGCGACCTGGTGGAAGGCTACGGCAAGGATGAGCCAAACCTGGTCAAACAATGGCAGGCGTTTGACGGCTTGGTGGACCGCCTGGCCATGCGCTTCTATTACGTCCCAGGCAACCACGACCTGAGCAACGCTCTGGGGCGTCGGGTGTGGCTCGAACGGCACGGCCCCACGTATTATCACTTCCAGCACCGCGACGTGTTGTTCCTCTGCCTGGACAGCGAGGAAGTCGGCGGCGAGAACGGCGGCATTGCCTCCGACGGCGAACAACTGGCGTACTTCCGGCAGGTGTTGGCGGAGCAGCGGTCCGCGTCCTGGACCGTGGTCTTCCTCCATAAGCCGTTGTGGGAAACGCCAGACCCCGGCTGGCTGGCGCTGGAGGCGGCGCTGGCGGGACGGCAGTACATCGTGTTCGCGGGGCACCGGCATCAGTATGCACGGACCATCCGACAGGATCGCCGCTATATCCGCTTGGCCACGACCGGCGGGATGGACGTGGTCAAAGGGCCGCCCGTCGGCCGCGAGGTTTCCATCTTGGCCGGGCGGTTCGATGCGGTAACTTGGGTGACGATGACGCCTGACGGCCCTGTGATCGCCAATCTGATGCTGGACGGCATCTGGCCCGAGAACGTAACCACCGTCGAGATGGCTCGGACGGCCGAGCTGCTCAAACGCCTTTGGGAGCAGCTTCCCGCGAGGGCGGCTGGCGCGCCGCCGGGAGCTAGCCCAGTGCCGGCAGATAATCGTTGACGGAACGGTGGTCATCTGGTAAGATATCAACCCGTTGGAAGGGCGATTAGCTCAGCTGGCTAGAGCGCCTGCTCGACAAGCAGGAGGTCACAAGTTCAAGTCTTGTATCGCCCATTAACGCAAGTTCTTATCGACCTTTGCCTTGCCAACGTAGCAACCTCCATTCTCAGTTCGGCCGTATGAAGGAACGACCGCAACAGTTCCGGGCGTCGGCGGCGAGGTTGCAGGGGAGAAGCGCGGGTGGCATTGGGGCGGAGGAGGCGGTATCATATTTGGTTTAAGGGAACTCTGCACACAGTGGGACGGGGCAGGGGAGCAGGATGTTCATAGACGAGGCGGAGATCATGGTGAGGGCGGGGGACGGCGGCGACGGCTGCGTGGCCTTTCGCCGGGAGAAGTTTGTGCCGCGCGGCGGGCCCAACGGGGGCGACGGCGGCGCGGGCGGGAGCATCTATCTGGTCGCCACGGCCGGCCTCGATACCCTGCTCGATTTCGCCGGCAGGCACCATTGGCGGGCCGAACGGGGCGGCGACGGTCAAGGAAAAGACTGTACCGGCAAGAAGGGCGAGGACCTGCACATTCGAGTGCCCGTGGGCACCATCGTGTACGACCTCGAGACTCAGGTGATGCTTAAGGACCTGTGCCGGCCGGGGCAGACCATCTGCATCGCCCGCGGCGGCCGCTGCGGCCACGGCAACGCCTTCTTCGCCTCCCCCACGAATCAGACACCCCGGCAGGCCGAGCCGGGCAAGCCCGGCCAACAACGCCGCCTGCGCCTGGAGCTCAAGCTCATCGCCGACGTGGGCATCGCGGGCCTGCCCAATGCCGGCAAGAGCACCCTGCTGGCCCGCTGCTCCGCCGCCCGGCCCAAGATCGCACCTTACCCATTCACCACCCTGCAACCCAACTTGGGCATCGTCGAGCTGTCCGACTTCCGCCGCTTCGTTATGGCGGATATTCCCGGCCTCATAGAGGGCTCGCACCTGGGCCACGGTCTGGGCCACGAGTTCCTCCGCCACATCGAGCGGACGCGACTGCTGCTGCACCTGGTGGACATTTCGGGCTTTAACGGCGCCGACCCCGTGGCCAACTACCACACCATCCGCCGCGAACTGGCGCAATACAGCCCGGCCCTAGCCGACAAGCCTGAAATCATCGTCGCCTCCAAGACGGACCTCGACCCCGACGGTGCCGCGCTCGACGCCTTCCGGACGGCTCTGGGCCGCGACGTGCCGGGCATCTCCGCCGTTACCGGCTCGCACGTCCCCCAACTGCTCGAGCAGCTCTGGCACAAGGTGCAAGCGCTCCGCGCCGCGGAGCCCGCGCCGTCTGAACCCCAGCCCGGTACCACGCTCGGTGCGCCCGCCCAAGAGATCGACCCACCCCGGGAAACCTGACGTATGGACGCGATTTGCATCGACATCGGCAACACGCACATCGCCTTGGCGCTGTTCCTGAACAACCAGTTGGAGCAGGTGGAGCGGCTGCCCGCGGGGAATCCGCAGGGTCTGAGCGAGCGGATTCGGGCGCTGCGCGGGAAGTGCGGCCCGCAGCCTTTGGGCGCCCGGACGGTGCCGGTGGTCGTCAGTTCGGTGAACCCGGCGACGTGTCGGCTGGTCGAGGAGGCGGTCGCCGACGCCCTGGATCAGCGGATACTCCTGATCGGCCGGGACGTGCCGCTCGACATCAAGTACGCGGTGGAGGATATTGAGGCCGTGGGCGCCGACCGGCTGCTGACCGCCGCGGCAGCCTATGCGGTCGTCGAGGACGCCGTCGTCGTCGCCGACTTCGGCACCGCCACCACCATCGACTGCGTGGACCACTACGGCATCTTCCTGGGCGGGGCGATCCTGCCGGGTTTGACCCTGCAGGCGCGCAGTCTGCACGAGCACACCGCGTTATTGCCGGAGGTGAGACCCGATCGACCCGCGGGCGATTACGGGACGAACACCGTCCAGGCCATCCAGCACGGCCTGTTTTACGGCGCCATCGGCGCGCTCCGCGGGATCGTCGAACGCTATGCCGCGCTGCTGGGCCGTTGGCCTCACGTGGTCCTGACCGGCGGCTTTGCGGAACTGCTGGCGCCCGAGGCTGATTTCGTCGATTCCACCGTGCCCCACCTGTGCCTGAACGGCATCTTCTTGGCCTACAAGAAGCACCGCGAGCAGCAGCAAGCGGGACTGGACGCCGAAATGGACCAAGTGCGTCGCCAACTCGGGGCGCCGCAAGACCAAGCCCAGCCTGACGACCAGCCTCACGATGAATGACATCGACGCCGCCAACGCCTCTCCGCCGGGCGATCCGTCGCCTCCTTGCCGCCCTTCGACGGCCCCTGGCGCTGCTCGCTCGACCACCCGCGCCGCCCTCTTGACCGCCGCGGGGCCCGCGGCACTTGCCACCATTGCCTTGGCCGGCGCCGACACCCTCGCGATCCTGCAAGCCATCTTTCGTCCCCGCCGCGCCGATCTTACCACGCCCTGGTCGTCAGAGCGGCCCCGCTACGGCACGCTGCTTGATGCCGACGAGGTACTCGACGAGGCCATCGTCGCCGCCGACCCCCAAGTCCCCTCCGCGGAAATCCACTGTCACGGCGGCCCACGCCTCGTGCAGCGGGTGCTGCTGCTTCTGCACCGATTCGGCGTCGAAATCGTCCCCTGGCAGCAGTTCCTCGCCGCCGACGGCCTGGCCGCCGAGGCCGCCCTCGCGCTGCCCCACGGCCTGACGCGCACCGCTGCCTTGGCGATCGCCGCCCAATATCCCACCGGGCTGGCCGCCACCGTGCGCGACCTGCTCACCGCCCTCGACCGGCCCCATCCCGACCTGCCCGCCTGGCAGACTCGCCTTAGCCTCCTGGTCGACACCTACCCGCTCGCGCAACGGCTGCTTAACCCCCCTACCGTAGTACTCGCCGGCCCCGCCAACGTCGGCAAGAGCACCCTGGCCAACGCCCTGACCGGCTGCACGCAAAGCCTCGTCGCCGACCTGCCCGGCACGACGCGCGACTGGACCGCCGGCCTGGTCGAGATGCACGGTTTGCCGGTCCAACTCATCGACACCCCCGGCCGACGCGAGGCCGCGGACGCTCTCGAACAACGCGCCCTCGCCCGCGCCGACCGGCAGCTCGCCGCGGCCGACCTCCTCCTGCTCGTCCTCGAAGCCGGTCCTTGCCTCGGCGAACGGCTGCCTGAGCAATTGACCGCTCTACCCCCCGGCCGCTCCGTCATCGTCGTAGCCAATAAGACCGACTTATACCGTGCCGCCCTCCTGCCGCCCGAGGTCATCGGCGTCTCGGCCCTGCGCCATGACAACCTCGAGGGTCTCCGCGCCGCCGTCGCCGCCCACTTTGGCCTGGCCCATTTCGACCCTACCGCTCCCCTGGTCTTCACCGAGCGTCAACGTGATCTCCTGCTCCACACCCTGGCCGCGCTCTCCTCCGCCGACGCGCTCACCGCCCGCCGACACCTTCAACAAATCGTCGGCGACTGACCGTGGCCTTGCCTGACTCCTCCAGGTCCAGAGGCGTCGCACCGTCCCCACGCGCCCCGTCCCGGCCGCCTGGCGCCAGCTTCTGCTGTGGCTTTGCCTCATAGCGACTGCCATCGCGCTGTATTTCACCCAAGAAGAAAAGAGAAGAAAAGGGGTCAGGTACATTTTTTGAATAGGTGCAATGGGTATCATGGCAGCTATGACTTTCGGCGCCAGCGCATGACACTCAATCCCCGGCAGGGCAATGACGCGGCCTATCAGCACAACCTCGCCAACGAGTACACCAGCGTCGCCGGCGCGGCCGAGCGCTACGAGTACCACGTGTACGGCCGGCGGCACGTTTACCCCGGCGCGGACGCGGACGGGCAGTGCGTAGCAGGCACTCTTAGCCCCTGCGGTTCCTCATCAGCGTTAATCAGCGTCTCCTTGCCCTTTCCTCTAGCCCATCGGGCCAGCCATTCCAGCAGGTCCGCGTAGTAATAGACCGCCGACCACTGCTCGTGCAGGCGCCTCAAGCGCCGCAAAACCTCTTCGGTCAACTCGCTTTGCAGGTCCGTATCCAGCCCGCGGCAATGGAAAATCCGGCACCCGCTCGGACGAAAGGCCCTCGCCAGGCACCCCCGGCCGTTCCGGTACGGGCACCGGCGTCTCTCACCGGCCGGCCGCTCCCGCAACCCGGCTGAACGCATACCCTCCCGAAAATAAAACGCCTCCAGCGTGGTAACAAACAGCCGGTGTCCCGACCCCTCGAAGTCGCAGCATTCCCCGCAGTTGGCGCACCAGCCCCCCGCCTGCACTGCCTCTCGGTCGATCCACGCGTACAGGTCTGCTACCCCAGCCAGGTAGCTGACGTTCCCCCGCTGGCGGGCGATCCACTCCCCGGCCGCCTCGTGCCGCGCCCCGCCCCTCGACCAGGCCGAAACGTCCCCGTCGCGAATAGCCTCTATCGTTGAGGCGCCATACCAAATCCCCCGGTTCATGCCCGGACAGTTCGCCGCGGCCCGCCCCCACGCCGCCGCGCTCGCCAGGTTCTCCCGCCAGAAGGGCCACGTGCGGCATTGCGCCGGCCGGACCTCGTACACCGCGCAGCGCCGGCCGCCGGCCGCCGGCCGCTCCAGAAACACGCAATCCTGGCCCCGCGGCTCCTCCCGCAGGCTCCGCCGCCAGCCTACCCGCCTGGTGTATCGCTCCGCAAACACCTCCCCCGACTCGCCCAAGTGCGCCGCCAGGGCCGCCGCCTCCTCCGGAACCACCCACACGTACCCCGCCCCCGGCCCGGCCCCGCAGGGCCCGCGCCCGGCGCACGCACAGGCCCGCCCCGCCCGGTACCACGTGCCGTTTCGCTCGTCGCTCATGCTCGTTTCCGCCGTGCCGCGCCGCAGCGCACCAACGGCCCCGCCTCGGCCGCGCCTCGTGCCCGCCCCCGGCCCAGCCGCGCTCAATTGGGCACCGGCCAGTTGGCCAGCAGCTCACGCGCCTTTTGCGCAAAGAAGCTCTCCGGCCGGGCGCCGATCACCTGCTGCAGCAACTCCAACCCCCGCGACCGCAGCACGTCCCGGTCGCTGTTGTGCTCGCTCCGCCGGTACTTCTCCAGCAGCACCTCGGCCAACGACACCCGCGCCGCCACCCCCCCGTCCCGGTCCGCATAGCGCTGGGCCACGTCCGTCAGCCGGTCCACGCGCCGATCGACGTCCGCTTCCAGCATCGCCTCCGCCCATTCAATATTGTCCAGCAGCGGATCCGGTTGCGGCGCCTCCCGCTTTAACGCGCTCAGCTTCTCCTGGTAGCCCAATTGTCGCGGATCCAGCGCCACAAACTCCGCCAGCCGCTGCTCGTGCAGGATGTGGCCCGTGCGGTTCTCCTTGCCGATGAGCGTCTGCAAGCGGCCGATCCGTTCCCAAAGCCCCGCCAGTTCCGCCGCGCCCAGCGGAGGCGGCGGCCGACCGAACAGACTGTCCAGCCGAGCCAGTCCATGACCGTTGCCGCCTTGCTTCCGCGCCTCCGCGCGCAGCGACTGGCAGCGCTCCTGCGCGGCCGTCAACTCTTGCAGCGCCGCGTCAAACTTGAACGTCTCGCCCCCGTCCCGCGGTTGCTGCGCCGCCAACCTCTTCGCCCAACGCCACCGCGCCTCCACCGCCACCGGACTCTGCGGAAAGCGCCGCCGCAGCTCCTCCCACGAGCCCTGCGAGCCTCCTCCCGGTTCGTCGTCGTAGAACCGCAGCACCTCCTCATCCCGCAGCGCCCGCGCGTCCGCCCGCAGGTCCAGCCACCGCCCCTCGTAATACAGCGTGTCCGCCACGCGCGCGTCCTGCGGGTAGCGCGCGGAAAACCCCGCCATCAGAGCCAAGGCCGTCGTCCGCGCCTGCTGCACCTCGCGGCGCACTTGCCATGCTGACCCCTCGTTCGCCTGGTCGGCGCCACCCGCCGTCTCATCCAACCGGCCCGGTGCGAACGCCTCCTGCCATGCCAGCAGCACCAGGTTGCGAACTGCCTGGGGGTTCAGGTCCGCTCGGCCCTCCAGGCGGCCGGCCGTCTCGCGCTCCACCAGCGGGCCGATGCTCTCGCTTTGGACCGCCGGCACGGCCTCCGGCCGATAACGGTACACGTTCGCCTGGAAGTCCCGTTCGTCCATCCCGACCGTCAGGTGGAAGAGCAGCACCACTCCGGCCAGGAACAAGCCGCTCACCGGCGTAAGAATCCCCGGCCGGTAACGCACAAAGTGCCCAAGAGCCAGCACCACCCCGAAAAAAGCCACCGCCAGCAGAAACGCCAGCACCCACGGGGCGTACAGCACCGCTTGCCGCAGAATGTCCTGCTCGGGGTTTCGCCCGCTGAAGATGCCCCAATACAACACCGGCGGCAGCAGGCACAGCACCGCCGCCACAAACTTCGACTTGAAGCGCAGCGGTTGAAAGCCCGCCGCCGCGCAGCTCAGCAGCAGGCTCAGACTCAACAGCCTGTTCTGCCCCAATAGCAGCACCGCCGCCACCAACGGCAGGGCGTACAAAACGTGGTGCAATTGCGCCGTCAGGATCGGCACGGCGCACAACAGCCCCATGATCGCGCCCAAAACCACGATCTGAATCGGGTAATTGAAAACACTCAGGGGGGCCAGCAATTGCTCGATCAGGAAGGGCGAGCCATGCGGGCTGCGCCAGGAGAACCAAACGCCCGTCTGGAGGCGCAGGTAGAACATGTTCAGCAGGGCGTACAGGCCCAAGTTGATCCCCCAGCAGACCAGCCGGTACCGGCGCGAGTAGGCCAGCGTCGGACCGTCAGGAAACCACCCTGCCAGTGGATTGCTCTTCTGCTCGGCCATCTACTACTTTGCGTGCCACGAACGCCAGGACCGCGCCCCCCAGCAGTCGCTCGACCCGGACCGTCGTTAAGCCCGCTTCCTGCAATTGTTTAAGAAATTCCGCCGGCGTCCCGAACATTCGCACCGATTCGGGAAGGTAACGATAGGCGCCGCCGCGGCCACTAACCATGATACCGCCTACCGTCGGCAGGACAAGCCGAAAATAACATTCATAAAGCCATCTAAACCAAGGGGTTGCAGGAAGGAAAAACTCCAGGATCACCGCCCGGCCGCTAGGGCGAAGCACCCTGGCCATCTCTCGCAGGCCTTCACCAATGTCGGCAAGATTGCGCACCCCGAAGGCGCAGCCCACGCAGTCGAATTGCTCATCACCGAACGGCAATTGCCCGGCGTCAGCGCATAACCAATCTGTCTTGACTGGTTTGCGCGCGTCCTCAAGGACGTTTCGCCCCTCGGTTCCCTTCCGGCGGCACCGGGCGGATCGACCGACCTGGGCCGCCTTTGCGGCCGCCAGGCGCAGCATGGGTTGGGCAAAATCGACGCCTACGACGATCTCAAGGTCGGGTTGGGCTTTGGTCAGCGCGAATGCCAAGTCGCCGGTGCCGCAACAGAGATCGGCGGCGCGGTCGCGTGGCTGGAGGTGGGCTATTTGGGCGGCGCGGCGGCGCCAGGAACGGTCTAAGTTCAGGCTGAGTAAGCGGTTAAGTCTGTCATAGTGGGTGGCGATGGCGGCGAACATGGTACGGACGCAGATGGCCCGGTCTGCGATGCGTAAGTCTTTTGTGTTGCGGTGTTTATCAGGATATTTGAACGAGTTTTTCTTTGTTCTGGGCGGCCCAAAAATGAAAAAAAGTGATCTTTTCTGATCAGAAATGATAGGAGAACCGCCGGGAATTGCAGGTAATTGCATGTAATTGCAGGTTATTGTACGAGATTGACTGACTTTTTCTCGCCGGTTTAGGGGTTGGGCAGGTCGCCGGCGTAGGTGGATTGGTTGGCGGCGGTAGCGCGGTCTTGGTGGAGCTTGATGATCTTGCGATCGTAGGTGTAGATGCCGTTCATCTCGTTTTCGACGTCCGTCCACTGGGTATAGACGGCCGCGCTGAGTCCCCCGTCCCTCTTGTAGCCCAGAAGCTGTTTGACGAAGGTCTCATACTCGGCGGTGCCGTCGTCAATGCCCTGGTAGGTGTCGTGGACCCAGGGGCCGTCGGTATCCCAGACGTGGCCGGCGATCTTGTAGCCAATGGCGCCGTATTCGCCGTTCACGATGGCCCGGACGTCGCTGGCGTGGGGGCAGGTGGGCGGGCGGTAATGATGGTTATCCTTGACGTGGCCGACCTCGAAGTCGAGGTTGGGTCGGCCGGCGTCGATGCCGCTGTTGCCGGTGACCAGGCGCGAGGGGTCCAGTTGCATGACGCCTTGCGTGAGGCGCTGCACGTCGTAGAGGCCCCAGTGTTCGTTGAAGACGACCCAGAGGACAATCGAGGGATGGTTCCAATGGTTCTTGACGAGGCGGTTGAGTTCCAGTTCGAATTGCGTTTTTTCCTGTTCGGTGCGCCGGCCCCAGGTGCTGGGCATGTCCTGCCAGACGAGCAGGCCGAGTTTGTCGCACCAGTAATACCAGCGGGCGGGCTCGATCTTGACGTGCTTGCGGACCATGTTGTAACCGAACTCTTTCATTTTTTCGATGTCCCAGCGCAGGGCCTCGTCGGTCGGCGCCGTATAAATCCCGTCCGGCCAGAATCCCTGATCGAGCGGGCCCATCTGGAAGAGGAACTCATCGTTCAACAGCAGCTTGATGACTTTGCCCCGTTGGCCCAGGGAAATCTTGCGCATGCCGAAGTAGCCGGCGACGGCATCCACCGTCCGGCCGTCCTTCGTCAGCGCTATTTCCAGGTCATAGAGGAACGGCGAGGACGGCGCCCACGGTTTGGGTTGGGGAATCGTAATGGTCAACGTCTCCCGCGGGTGGGCGGAGGCCTGGCCCACTACGTCGGTTCCGTCGCGTGCGATCGCTTCGAGCGTAACACCCGTAAGGTCGCCCGCGGGGCTGATGGTTATTTTGACCTGTTTGTTGTCCAGGTCCGGCACGACGTGGACGTCTTCGATATAGCTCTGCGCCACGGGTTCGATCCAGACCGTCTGCCAGATGCCCGAACTGGGACAGTACGAGTAGCCGTGGGGATCGTCGAAGCGATCGTTGGACTGTTTGCCGGCGGCAATGGCCTTGGCGCTGCCGGGGTCGTACACGCCCACGATCAACTCCTGGTCGGCGGCGGGCCGGAGATACGGCGTGACGTCGAAGCTGAAGGGATCATAGCCGCCCTGGTGCGTGCCGACGCACTGGGCGTTGACGTACACGCGGCAATCCCAGTCCACCGCGCCAAAGTGCAGGAGGACGTTTTTACCCCGCCAGTCGGCCGGGACGGTGAACGTGCGCCGGTACCAGGCGCGGTGGGACGGGATGACCTCGTGCACGCCGGACAAGGCCGATTCCCAGCAGAAGGGCACCAGAATCCGTCGTGCCAGGGTGCTCCCGGCGGGGAGGGGATCGCCCGGCTGCCCCGGCTGGAACTCCCACAGCCCGTTGAGATTCTTCCAGGGCTTTCGCACCATTTGCGGCCGAGGATACTCCGGCAGGACGTTTTCCGGGTTGACGTCCTTGGCCCAGGGCGTCATCAGGGGCGCCTCGGCGACTTTCCACGGTTGCGCCCCCAATCCGCGGGCCGGAACCGTGGCGCAGCCGCTGACCATTACGATAATAATTGCCAGATTGCCCAGTCTTCTGATCATAATCGTGGCTCCTAAGCATCCCTCCCGCCGATGGGCGGGCGACCGCACGCGCGCCCAATGCCGTGCGGCGGGCCGGCTCGAGTCCGGCAGGCCGTCTGAAAGTGTAGCGGGCTGGGCGTCGTCTGGCAAGGGGCCGGCCGGTCCGCAAGTCATTTGCAGGATATCCCCCGCCTGCGGCGTGGAACCTTTTGGAATAATTCCGAAGAGTTCATTGCATTACACGCGGCATTAGAGTAGAATGCGGTTTTGTGTCGTGTTAGCGGCCTTTCGTTTGCGTTGGTGGATTCGAAAGGAGATATCACGATGAAACGGCGCGTGGCGGGTAGATTGATTGCATCGTTGATTCTGCTTCAGGGTTTACCGGCCCCTTTGTTTGCCGGTTCCTTCTACGTTTCTTCCTCCGGCAACGATGCCGGCAGCGGCAGCCAAGCCGATCCCTGGCGGACGATTCAGCGGGCGTTGAACAGCGCTTACGGCGGGGACACGGTTGAGGTGATGGCCGGAACGTACAGCGAAAAGATCACCTTCCCGCGTTCCGGTTCATCCGACAACTTCATTACCCTGCAGGGACAATCCGGCGCTGTCTTGTCCGGTCAGGGACTGACAAAGATCGGCGGCGGAGAATATGATCCCCTGGTTCGGTTGGCGGGCGTTTCGTATATCAGAATCCAAGGCATGACCATCACCAACTGGAAATCCTCGATCAGGGATGAATTTCTGATCGGACTGTTTATTCAAAGCAACTGTCATCATGTCGAAATCTCCGCTTGCCAGGTTTCCGAGATCCAGCAAACCTACTGGAACGGCAATAAGAGCCTATCCGAATAACCCGGCACAGCGGTACGTGATGATGGCACAAACCAAATGGAGCAATCCGAAATAATTCTCCGGTTTCTT
>Ga0315295_10002561_pt1 | contig 15396 bp, 14 predicted proteins | sample YL17G14_0_MG_FD_204453 | JGI IMG/M metagenome (GOLD analysis project Ga0315295, IMG submission 204453) | Sediment microbial communities from Yellowstone Lake, YNP, Wyoming, USA - YL17G14_0 | ecosystem: Environmental > Aquatic > Freshwater > Lake > Sediment | place: USA: Wyoming | collected...
GTGTCATAAGGGTTTATCAGAAATCGAAAACTACCCCTTATATCGTTATGCACAAGGAGTGCGCCTTCAGTGAATCCCCCCCCAAAACACTCTTTCAAAAATCCCCTAAGTTTGAGAGTCAAGGCTGTGGGACTCGATGTCCCCATGATAACCACGGCCATTACAGACCCGAATGACGCGCTCACTGCAAATATCCTCGCAGCCGCGAGCCAGGCGGGTGTTCGGTATTATCGAATGGGCTATTATCAATATGAGGATTCTGCGAGCATTCAAGATACGCTGAGCAAAGCCAGGCCCATGCTCTGCGACCTTGCTGAGATGAGCAAGCATTACAATATTGTGGCGACGTATCAGAACCACTCGGGCAGCCAATACGTCGGTGCCTGCATCTGGGACCTCTACTCTTTGCTCGAGGACCTCGATCCCCGCTGGATCGGCTGTCAGTTTGACGTCAGGCACGCGACCGTCGAGGGCGGCACGACCTGGCCCGTTCACTTTCGGCTTATGTCCAAATACATCAACACACTCGCGGCCAAGGATTTCCGGTGGGCTCAGCTCAAAGGCGTCTGGCAGCCGCAGAACTGCCCTTTGGGCGAAGGAATGGTTGATTTCCAGCGCTTCTTTAAAATGCTGAGAAAAGCGGGCATTGAGGTTCCTTTTTGCCTGCATCTTGAGTATGAGCTTGCCGGCGCTGAGCACGGGGCAAGTCGCCTGACGGGGGACAAGCAGCAGGTTATCGAAGCTATGCGTAAAGACCTTCGCTTTCTAAGAATGGCTCTTGCTTAGCCTTCCGGCCGGGAGTGATACGGTTGTGCCAAGAATCACGCGCTTTGGCGCTTGCCTACTTCAGCCATTTGCTCAAATCGGGATTCAGCAATTCATGAATTTCAGGCTCGTTGATGTTTTGTCTGGTGATTAAGATAGACCCGGTGTCAATTCGTCGGGGTATTTGTTCGCTGCGGAGGTGCTGGACCAGGGTCTTGACTCCGAGATAACCGATCTTCATGGGGTTCTGCACGACGAAGCCGTCCAACTCGCCGGCTTGCAGGGCGGCGATCATCTTCTCGGAGCTGTCGAAGCCGACGAATCTGACCTTCCCGGCGTACCCGGCGTTCTCCAATGCACGCAAGATCCCCAATGTTGTCGGCTCCGTGGCGCAAAAGATGCCGTCAATTTGCACATTCCCGGCGGTCCCGCCGAATCGAGCAAGCAGATTCTCCGCCGCCTTCAATGCACTTTCCGTGCTCACCCCGGCATACTGGTTGGAGCTTACGACCTCGATGCCTTTGACGGCCCGAATTGCATCGAGGAAACCATCCTCACGTTTCATTGTGCTGTCAGAGCCTTCCGCGTACCGCAAGACGGCCACTTTGCCTTTGCCGACGAGCAGTTTCGCCATGTATTGGCCGGCGAGCTGACCGGCCTTGAAGTTGTCCGTGGCGACGTAGCTGACGTAGTTCTCGCCCTGCAAACCCGAGTCGAAGATGACGACCGGTATGCCGTTTCGTATCGCTTCATCGACGGGCTTGCGTAACGCCGCGTCGTCGAGCGGAGCCAGTACGATGCCATCGACCTTTCGCGTGATGATATTTTCAACCACGCCAATCTGGGCCTCACGGTCGTCTTCCTGGAGCGAGCCCTTCCAGAGAATCTCGACGTTCAACTCCTGTCCGGCCATTTCCGCACCGGCATGGACGGTTTTCCAGAACTCGTGAATCGTGCCTTTGGGAATGACGGCAATCGTTAAGCGCTTGCCTTCACTTGGGACATCCTTCTTGCTGCATCCTGCCAGACAGAAGCCGGCTGCAAAAGTCAGTAAGAGAATGGTTTTTGCTCGTGCCATGCTCAACTCCCGTGAGGCTCGATACGAATTCGAGCGTAGCGCAGGTTCGGGCTGTCGTCGGCAGTACCAAACAGGTCGATTACATCGGACGGTGCCGAGCCGCCGCGCGGTGTGTTGGTAAAGAAATTGTGAAAGGGATGTCTTAACTCGATTTGCTCAAACGTCGGCGGTTCGTTTGCGCCCGCGATCCGCCCGATAAAATTACCAAATAGGCGTTGACCTTTCCCGATGCTCGTGCCGGCGGCGATGACATAGAGTGTGCCGGCACTGCCGACGTGGAACCGGCCGAAGGATGGCTCAAAGCCCGTCGGTCCGTCAGGTGTCTGGGCCAAAGTCCGGCTCGAAACGATTTTGCCGTCTTTGACTACGGCATATTCCAGGCGGGCCGTCATCGCCTGACCTGGGAAGTACTTGTCGCGAATAAACTCGTATTGGTGCGGACGCTTGAGATATAACAGATGAGCGGCGCCCGTCCCGTCAACGTACAGGTCAAGGTTCTGGATGTGTCCGCCTGTTTCTTCGGCGGAGTCGATTTCGAGCGGCGCGCTAAAATCGCTCGTGCGGATGTTATTGCTGTACGTGTAAAACAGCCGCCGGAAGACGTAGTCCCATTCGCTCTGCAGCTTCTCGAATTTGAGCTTCCTCCACTGCTCGACCGGCTCGACGATATCGCCAATCGCCATCACGTGGGCGGCGCCGTCGCGCAAAGCCACCTGCGGATAGCACGACCGGATCGGAAACTCGATCTTTCCCTTCGGGTGCCATTGGCCCTGACTGTCGCGGTAAGAAACGAATTGTGCACTGGTTTTGGCGTTTATGTTCAGCAGCAGAAGCTCGCCGCTTGCGCCGTCGGCGGCAAAACCCCTGTACGAATGGTCGGTGAAATAGCTTCCCTCGGCCCATGCAGGCGTATGCGTTTTGGCGCCCCCGCTGAGATTCGCAGGGTCGAATTCGAGCACCAGCGGCTCACATCGCCCGTATTTCGTGCCGACAGGCTCGATAGACGGATTGACCGAGAGAAAAACAGGCCCTCGTTGAAACAATGCAATCGGGCAAGGCTCGCGCTGCCGATACTCCTTCTCACTTTGCTCGAGCCTCCAGCCATCGGACGAGCGGTGCCACAACTGCCAGCGGGTATTGCACAGCGGCGGAACGTTTTTGCCGGTCTCGATGATCGAAAGAAAAACGTCGTCCGCCCGTCTTGCAATGACCGTCGAACCGTAACACCACAGCGGCCCTGCTCCGTTGTCGGCGGGCGTGGACTTGGTGACAATCTCTTCGATTTCCACTGCACCGTCTCGCGTCGAGGGTGTCCCGCCCTCGGCTCGCGCGTCAGACGCCTGCGATATGGCCAACAAAAGAATCAGTATTGTTGAATGACAGCTCATACTCTTTTGCCCTCTTTTTACTCAAGGCCTCGAATCCAAACGCGTCCTCTGGCGGGGATGGCCAAATCCAAAATGATGCGTTTCCCGGCCTCCGTGGTGCGGACGGCGATTGGCTTTCCTGAAAATGCTTCCACGAATGGATTGGTCTTGTTCTTGTCAGTTTGCAGGGTAATAGTGACATTCACCGGCCCGTCGTTGAAGTTCTGGATAACGCAGCCGGCCCCGCCGGAAGAGCCGAACGGATGGAACGTGACGCAATTGGGGCCGTCAAAGGCAGGGATTCCGAGCTTTTGCAGAGCAGCCGCACCATTGCCGAATGCCTCGCGAAGAGCAGCAAGGACTGCTCCATCCATCGCAAGCAAGCCTAACGGCCGGGGGCAGAGCAACACCTCATGTACGGCGTCGAAGTCGGCCTGGCTGTAGGTGTGCGTGTTCAGCAGCGCGACGCGACCACGCGGCGTCTCATTAACAGTAAGAAGCGAGAGCTTTTTGTCGCCGGACGTGCACACGATGTTTCCTGGTCCGGCTTTGCCTTCGATGGGGGATTCCAGATCAATGGCGGCTTTCTCAGTCTGCGATTCTCCGGCCAGTTGGGCACGCATGGGTTCTGATTGTATGTTCGGATCGACTCCCGCCATGCGCGCCAACTCGCCGCTGCGCCGGGAGGCGATCAGAAGATTCGTCGTGAGAATAAGCTGAGCGCCTCGGTTGCGGGCCTTGCTGACGTGGTCCAGCAGATTTGGGTCCGCGGCCGCCTGCGCAGGCAAAAAAATGACCGGGGCGTTTTCTGGAAATCGGTGTACTGGGACCAGAGGGATGCCCAACATGCCTAAGAAATCCATGATGTACATGTCGCCGCCGGGGTCGCTGTTCGGCGGTTTGTAAGCGGGGATACCGACGACGGGATATTCGCGGACGAAGGCGGCCAGAGCGGCGAGCCGGTCAAACTCGGCAATCACCTTTTCGTGGTCCGGGTGGGCTTCCATGAGGTTGCCGAAATTGAAGAAAACCAGTTCCGCAGCGCCGGCCAGAACGCTCGTGTAGGCCTGGTCGAGGAAGTCGTGCTCGCCGCAGTCGCCGTGATCGAACCAGGCGCCGCCGATCCTATCGCCGGCGATGCCTGCAAGCCAGCGGTAGTTGACAAATCCCTCGTAGGGCTGCACGAAGCCGTACCGCTGGGTGTTGCGGCCGCGGGTCTCCGTGCCGACCCAAACCTTGTCGAACAGCCTCGGAAGCGTCTGCGTGTCGTAGCCGAAAAGGTGAAATCGGTCGTACCATTGCGGGTACTTGATGATCATGGTGATGTCAGGGTTAACCTCTCTGGCCGGCCTGATGAAGACAGAATCGGCTAAGTCCGTGAGCAAGGCCCGCCGATACTCGCCCCACGAGCGGTCGCCCTTGGCAGCTCTCGATTCGGCGCTGACGTCGCCCGTGCAGAGAAAATCATCGATGATGAAGGTCTCGAAGATGCCGGCTGCCGTGCGGACGACCTTTTCGAGATCGCGCTGGGTTTTCTGGTTTTGCCAGTTGAACCAGTCGAGCGGGCCTTCCTGGCGGACGCCGAAATCCCCGCCCGGCACGGTGGCGATGCCGCCGACCACCTCAATGCCCCTTTGCCGGAGCCAGTCGCGCATGAACGTGAGGTGCTCGGGCGAAACGACATGGCCGCCGCGATAGACCTCAATGTAGAGCTTGGTAATGCCCATGCGCTCGATGGCTTGCCAGGCGCGCGTGCGGACGTCCTCATTTATAGCAAGCTGTTCGACTTCGCGCGAGGTTGCGTATGAAGCGAGGCGCAGATCGCCCATCCGGGCTCTGGCTTTTTCCAGTTGGGTTTGAGCGGTGGCGTGCCCCGTCAAGAGGATTACTGCGACTGCAATCGCGGCAATCAGCACAGTTCGTCTCATAGATTCAATCTCCGGCGTTATTTGTCGACTTAGCTTTCATGCTGGACTTTGTTTCCTGCCGGCGTTGTAGATCAGCCCGCCCTGCTTGTGATAATCCAGCAGCACGGCCAGTGCTTCTTCACGCAGAACGTCGCGGAGCACCCGAATCCCACGGTTTTCGAGCGATTCTACCCAATGCTCCGGCTTGGCCCCTTCGTCAAACCCGATCCTGCGAGCATCCTGGTCTCGCGCGCCGCACACCACGCTTCGAACACCCGACCAGGGAATAGCGCCCAAACACATCGCGCATGGCTCCGTGCTCGTGACCAGCTCATAGGCCGCACCTTCCTCGGTTCCAAGATCGTAACGTCCGACGACGCGTTGGGCGATCGCAATGGCCAGCATCTCCGCATGGGCGATGGAGCAATTCGATGATTCCACAAGGTTCACGCCGACCGCGACCAGACGGCCGCTTTTCAATTCAAATATCGCCGCGCCGAACGGCCCGCCGGTCTGGTGTTCGATGTTCAACTCCGCCAGTTTGATGGTTAACCGCATACGTTCTTCGGCAGTCGGATAGACGGACCCTGCGCTTGCCGGGAACCTCTCGATCCAGCCGGGTAAACGTAAAATGACTTCAGGAGGCTTCAATTTGATCCATCTCAATTGACAAAGTGCCTAAAGTTATAAGTGCCTAAAGTTGGTGTGGGCTTTGCCCCACTTTAACTCACTTTAGTCACTTTAGCTCACTTTAGTCACCCGTCAATAGTCTTTTACGGTGTTTCAGTAAATATGCCGGCGTGATTCAACGTGACTTGAGAAGGAGTGCTGATGCCCGCTGGCGCCGTTGCTGTGATGAGAAAATTCATCGGGTTATTGCTGTTTATCACCCAGGAAAAATCGCCTGCTCCGGATTCGCCCCCGGCGAAATAAGTACCGTTCAAATCGCCCGGTGCGATACCCAGCTCCTCCAGGATCGGGACGGGAGTGAAACCGTTTCCTTTCTCTCCGATGTGGGCTCGCAGCGCTCTGGCTATGGTTCCCATCATGGCCCGCCCTTCCGACCACTTGGCCGAATCGATCCGGCCCTGCATCATCGGAACGCAGACCGCCGCCAAAATACCGACGACAATGATGACGATGAGTACTTCGATGAGTGTATAGCCTTTTCTACTTCTCATTTCTGAGTCCTTGACGAACACCGTAAGGCGTCCTCCGGTTGGGACAGCAAGCACAGTTCGAGCACCCCTACATATCGGCCAAAGTGGCCGGTAACTCCACCAGGGACATACCGGCCCCTCATGATTACCGCCGCATCGACGGTTTTTTCGCTGTTGTATCATTTCAGCAGGTCCGATATTCGATAATCGCAGAGCATTCCGGCTGTTCTTGTCTTTACTGTCAGCTTGAGAAAGTGTACCCTAATAGTTGTTCTGGGATTCCTCCCGGAGAATGGAGAACGAAACGTATGAGAAGACATATACTGTTAGTTGTACTGGGGATTGCCCTGACCGTGGCGCTAGGCGGTTGTAAGAAAGGCGGCTGAGGTTCCGCCCAATGCGGCGTACATGTTGTACGCTCCCAAGAAAGCGACTCGGATTGTGCCGTGGGCATCCTCCCCGCGATTCGAGGGCGGGACGCCCTCGACATGTACCGTCCGCTCGCGGCGTCTGAGCGGCTGGGTGAATCCCGCGTTCAGGAGGAGCTTCCGGATACGCCCCCTGAGACAATAAAGGCCATGGCCTGCGAGCTTTCGATATTCAGCGGTTGAACGGCCTCCTTTGGAAAGAGCAAAACGTTGCCGGCAAAGTTGTACGATTGAGGCAGATACACGGCGACGTAGCCGCTGAGCCCAAGGCTTTCGAGACTGTCTCTTGTGACGAAGCCAAGCACTTTGACGGACGAACCCGGCGCGACCGCGGCCAGAACGGGCTTGTCAAAACTCTTTCTCTCGCCGGCAAACGCCTCGATCATGTCTTTTGCGGCTGAATAGAGCAGCTTCACCAACGGCAGCCCAGTAAAGACCTTCTCCACAAGGCTGAACAGCTTTCTGCCCAAAAAGTTCGACGCGAGAAAGCCGATCACGGTAATTAAGGCAACCGTCATCAAGAGCCCCAGACCCGGCGTTTCTCTCTTGAAAAGACCTCGGAACACAGTATCCAGCTTGGTGAACACAAAACCCAGCAGAAAAACGGTCAGGGCTATCGGAACAAAAACCAGAAGACCTTTGATGAAATAATCGACGAGCTTCTTCATTTCATTACTCCCAAAACATTGGTTCATTCTTGCCAAATGCTACCGGAACCAGCCGAGCCGTCAAGGAGCTTTTGGCCATTTCTATTTCCGCAGGTCTCTGTTTTTCTCGTTATATTTCCGTATCGAACCACAGCGGCGGCTCCGATTGTATTTGTTTGCATTTCAAGGAATCTTCGAATAGTATTGTGAACCGAAAGAGTGCTCTTGGTGTCAAGATTTCAATGAGAGGATAGAATCATATTTGAAAGGAGTAGATATGGGCTTTGATATGGAAGTGATTGGGAGGAAGATCCTGGAATTTCTGGAAGCTCACTGGCTGGATGTGGTTGCCGCGATCGTCATCTTCGTTGTGGGGCGCTGGCTGGCCAAGGTGATTTCGAAGCTGATCGGCAAAGCCATGACGAAGGCGAAAATAGATGCGACACTGACCAACTTCGTCGAGAATCTGTGCCATATCGCGCTGGTCGTGTTAGTGATCGTTGCGGCATTGGACAAGCTGGGCGTGCCGACGACGAACTTTGCCGTTGTCGTTGGTGCGGCGGGCCTGGCGATTGGCTTTGCTCTGCAGGGTTCTTTGGCGAATTTCGCGGCGGGAGTCATGCTGATTCTCTTCAAGCCTTTCAAGGTCGGCGATTTTGTGGAGCTGGGCGGCAAGGCCGGAACCGTCAAAGAGATACAGATTTTCAATACCATTCTCAATTCGCCGGACAACGTCCGAGTCATTGTCCCGAACAGCCAGGTTACGGGAAACAATGTCTTGAACTACACGGTGAACGGAACCCGGCGCGTCGATTTGGTTGTGGGTGTTTCCTATGGCGATGACCTTAAGAAGACTCAGCAGGTTATCGAAGGGGTTCTGGCCGAAGACGGCAGGATTCTCAAAGACCCGCCGGCGAAGGTGGCGGTCTCGGAGCTTGGAGACAGCAGCGTCAATTTCGTCGTTCGCCCCTGGGTCAAAGCCGCTGATTACTGGGACGTCCGCTTTGACACAATTAGAAAAGTGAAGCTTGCTCTCGATAAGAACGGCATTACCATCCCGTTCCCGCAGCGCGACATTCACGTGAAAGACAAAGTCTCCTGAAGGAAAGAATAGGGATCATCTGACGGGCAGGATTGTCCGTCTAAATTGACGGGAAAATGGTCTTCGAGTCCGGTGTAGCCGGGAAGTGACCGAGGAGCTCTCGAACATTCAGGCGCTCAGCAGCGGTGATCCGATCACGGTAAATCTGAAGGACAGTACGGATTTCAAGCAGAAAGTGTTCAGCACCGAGGCCGGTACGGTGGCGGATCTGCGGGGGAATCTGGAAGCGACGGATAGCACTACAGCTTCTATGTTTTCTTGACTGACACCGCTGATTGTGATAGGTTTCGTTGCGGTTCGTGTCACGAGGCGCAGAAACATAGCGATTCATCAGAAAGGAGAACTATGGGGCTCTTGAAGGAATTTAAGGAGTTTGCCGTAAAAGGCAATGCCGTGGATATGGCCGTAGGCATCGTCGTCGGAGCCGCATTCAACAAAATCATAAGCTCGCTGGTTAACGATGTGATTATGCCTCCGATAGGGCTTCTTCTGGGCGGCGTCGATTTCAAGAACCTGGAATTAGTCCTCAAGAAAGCAGGGATTTCTGCGGCAGGCGAGGCTGTGCCTGCGGTTACTTTGCGGTACGGGCTGTTTATTAACACCCTTATCGATTTCTTGATCGTAGCATTCACAATTTTTATGGTGATAAAGGCGCTCAATCGGCTCAGTCGCGTGCGTCAGGCGCCGGCAAAACCGGTTTGAATTGTGACGGGTTCCCAATAGTGTTTGATTGAAGTATCGCACAGACCATGTTCTGCACTCAGATAGGAATGGAAACCAGGCGAGCCTTGCTGGAATTGCTGACACGGGTATCCCACGACAGGAATGGCATCACCATCCCGTTCCCACATCGCGACATTCACGTGAAAGGCAAAGTCTCCTGAAGCTCGGCAGCTTATCGCACCTTTGAATTGGAGAGATTCGAGGTTATTCGGGCGTCGCGTCGGACCTCGCCCATGTTTTAGGAGTTTGAAATGATAAGGAGAGCACAATGTGGTACCGAATACTGATTGGATTGATGTGCCTGACGTTATTTGTGCAATCAGGCTACGCAGACGAGATCGTTCTAAAGAACGGGGATCGTCTGACGGGCAAGATCGTCCATCTCGTTGACGGCAAGCTGGTCTTCAAATCCGATGTCGCCGGCGAGGTGACCGTGGAGCTGTCGAACATTCAGACGTTCAGCAGCGCCGAACCGGTCACGGTGAATTTGAAGGACAGCACGGGTTTCAAGCAGAAAGTGCTCAGCGCCGAGGCCGGCCGGTTCGCCGTCGAAGACAGCGTGGATTTGAAGGCCCAGCAGTTTGCCGTGACCGATATCGTCTCGATCAATCCCCCGCCCAAGCCCATTCCAAAGTGGACGGGAGATGTTTCCGTTGGGATTACCTCGACCCATGGCAACACCAAGACCGAGATGATCAGCGCCAACGCCAATGCCACGAAGCGCACGGAGCAGGACCGCACGACGGTCAGTGCCGACTATGCCAAGGGCCAACAGAAGGACCCGGATACCGGCGAAACGGTCACTATCGAAGACTGGTGGCGGGCAAAAGGCAAGTACGATTACTTCTTCAGCAAGAAGGCGTATGGCTACTTAGACGGCCGGTATGAAAAGGACGCCGTGGCGGAACTGGATCGGCGCGTGATAGTGGGCGTTGGCGGCGGCTACCAATGGATCGAGTCGGATGACATGAATTTCTCGACGGAGTTCGGTTTGGCGTCTCTCTACGAGAAGTTCAAAAACCAGACGGATAGTAACAGTGAGCTATCCTTTCAGGTTGGCTACCTTTTCGACAAGAAGCTCCGGAAGAACATCAAGCTCACACACGACCTGACGTATTATCCGGCCATTGACAAGTTCTCCGACTACTATCTGACCACCACGGCCGGGATTCGTGCCGACTTTACCGAGAAGATTTTTCTGACGCTCAAGGCCATCTTAAACTACGATGCGACCCCGGCGGTCGGTCGCGGCAATACCGATACGAAATACTTCCTGGGTCTTGGATACAGGTTCTAACACGAAGGAAACGTACATGAATCGTCGAGCCTTTCTGAAACTGACGGTTGGCAGCGGGGTGTCGTTGTGGCTGGCGGAGGCTGGTTCTGCATCCGACGCGGTCGGCAAAAAGCCGAATGTTGTTCTGGTCATACTGGACGAGCTCGGATATTACGAGCTTTCGTATATGGGGCACCCTCTCCTGGAGACGCCAAACATCGACAGAATCGCCCAGGAGGGGATGAGGTTTACTCAAATGCTTGCCGGCGGACCGGTTTGCGCGCCGACTCGCTGCTGCCTGATGACCGGTAAGCACCTGGGGCATGCGTCCGTTCGCACAAACCCAGGACACGAGGCCATCCGCGCCGCCGACGTCACCGTGGCGCAGGTTCTCAAGAAGGCCGGTTACGCCACCGGAGGCTTCGGCAAATGGGGCCTCGGCGGACGCGGGACGACCGGCGTCCCTGAAAAACACGGCTTTGACGTCTTTTTCGGCTATTACGACCAGGTCCACGCGCACACCTTCTTCCCCGCCTACCTGATCAGAAACAGCGAAGAGGTGCCATTGAAGGGCAACACCGGGGCTCTCTACGAGGGCGGAACATTTTCGCACCGCCTGATTGTCGATGAAGCGCTGAAGTTCATTCGCGACAACAAAGATAAGCCCTTCTTCTGCTACTGTCCGTGGACGCCGCCTCACGGGGCATGGGGCCTGCCGGATGATGAGCCGGCCTGGCAAAAGTACAAAGGGAAAAAGTGGGACGCCGGCTACCAGCTTAAGGAAGATGAGGCCCAGCGATATGCGGCCATGGTCAACATGGACGACAGACAGATCGGCCAGATTCTGGACCTGCTCAAAGAGTTGAAAATCGATAACAACACGATTGTGATCGTCTGCGGCGATAACGGCGGCAATTTGTATTTCAAGAATGAAAAATATCCGCACGGTTTCTTCGCCCCGAACGTCGATCCCAAAACCGGTCAGGTCTTCAGGGGCCAAAAAGGCCTGCTCTACGAAGGCGGGCTTCGCGTGCCGTTTATTGTCTGCTGGCCGGGCAAAATAAAGGCCGGCACCGTGAGCGATTACCTCGGCTATTTCCCCGACGTGATGCCCACGCTTGCAGAAGCGGCGGGCGTCGATTATCCTGAGGACGTAGATGGAATCTCTGTGCTTCCGACGCTTCTGGGTGAAAAAGCTGCCGGACGAGAACAAAAGAACCACGAGTATCTTTACTGGGAATTCATGGGCCAGACGGCTGTTCGCTGCGGAAACTGGAAGGCCTACAAATCAAAGAATGGGAAGTGGGAATTGTACAACCTGAACAAGGACATCGAAGAGAAGCAAAACGTGGCGGCGCAGAATCCGGTGATATTGAGCAAGCTGACGAAGTACGCCGCCGAGGCCCACCAGCCCCATGTTCCAGGGGATATTCTCGATATGGAGCTGTGTATGAAGGACCATCAGAAGGCAAAGAACCCCAAACCGTCGGAGCAGCGCCGGGGATAAAGCCGGGAAACTTCAAGCCCGAAATCAGAAATAACGTTTTCGACAGTTAACGAGGATCGAGCATTTGAGAAAGGAGCAACGATTATGAGGACAGTTCTGTTATCTATTGTGTGTCTGTGTGTAGTTTTGGCCGGATGTGCGACCCAGCAAGCGGCCAAGGAAGGCGAAAAGCTCCAGTACGTTCAGACCGACACCGGCCGATGGCTCATCCATGATGTGAACCGGCCTGCGCCGCCGGTGATCTCGGCTGGGGAGATCCCATCCGATGCAATCGTTTTGTTCGACGGCAAGAACCTGTCGCAATGGACCGACACCAAGGGTAACCCCTCAAAATGGATCGTAGGCGACGGGTACATGGAAGCCGTCAAAGACTCAGGTTATATACAAACCAAGCAGAAATTTGGCTCATGCCAATTGCATGTTGAATTTGCCACGCCCTCGAAGGTTACAGGGACCAGCCAGGGGCGGGGCAACAGCGGTGTGTTCCTGATGGCCTATGAGGTTCAAGTCCTCGATTCATACGACAACAAGACCTACCCCGACGGCCAGTGCTCCGCGCTGTACGGCCGGGCGGTTCCCTTGGTCAATGCCTGCCGAAAGCCGGGCGAATGGCAATCGTACGACATCATATTCCACCGCCCGATCTTCAAAGGAAACAAGGTCGTCAGGAAGGCGACATTTACGGTCCTTCAGAACGGCGTGCTCGTCCAGGACCACGTCGAGCTGCAGGGCGGAACCGGCTGGAAAGGCCCGCACGCGATTTCTGACTACGAGCCGCACGCGGACAAAATGCCCATTCAACTTCAGGACCACGGCAACCCGGTGAGGTTCCGCAACATCTGGGTCCGCGGGCTGGCCGACTAAGGAAGGAGTACGTCCATGTACAAAGAACAAATCACACGGCGTCAGTTTATTTATACGACGGCTGCGCTGGCCGGCGGCGTCCTGCTGCCCTCGTGCTCATCGCAGAGCTTCGGCCGCAAACCGACGGCGACCGACCAGGTTCCGCTCGGCAAAACCGGCTTGAAGCTCAGCCGCTTGGGCATTGGGACCGGCAGCGTGACCGGCAGCGTCCAGCGAGCACTCGGCGGCGAAGGATTCAACCGGCTGATACGATACGCCTACGACCAGGGCATCACGTATATCGACACGGCACAAAGTTACAAGACCCACACGATGGTCCGCGACGCGATCAAAGGCCTGCCTCGCGAGAAGCTCTTCATCCAGTCGAAGATGCCCGGCGTTCAGGAAAAACCTCTCGAAGTGCTCGACCGCTACCGCGAGGAGTTAGGCGTGGATTACATCGACAGCCTGCTGACCCACTGCGCCGTCACGAAGGATTGGCCTCAGGAGCGCCAGCGGGTCATGGATGCCTTGGAGGAGGCGAAAGACAAGAAGATCATCCGTGCCCACGGCGTCTCGTGCCACAGCCTGCCCGCTCTGGCGACGGCCGCTCAGTTGAAGTGGGTGGACGTCAACCTGGTGCGCGTCAACCCGCAGGGCGCGCACGTGGATACGCCCGCTGAGACCTGGAACGCCGAGAGCAACGCCTCGCACGTCAGTCCCGTGCTGGAGCAGGTTAAGGTCATGCACAAGAACGGCCACGGCGTCATCGGCATGAAGATCATCGGAGACGGCGACTTCACGAATCCCGAAGATCGCGAGAAATCCGTCCGCTTCGCCATGCAGCCCGGCCTGGTTGATGCCGTCGTGATTGGCTTCAAGAGCACCGACGAGATCGATGAGGCGATTATGCGCATGAACAGGGCGCTTGCAGAGACGGCGTAAAAGCGCGCGCGACACTTTCCGCAGATTAGTACTGGACGATGTAATACGGCGTTTTGTCCCGTGTGCCGTCGATGGTGAAGGCGCCATCGGCCACGGGTATGGTTTGGCCCGTTGAAAAGCCGTCGTGATCGAGCACAACGACCTTGGGACTGCCGGCCCTGCGAATGGCAATCTCGGCTTTGACGGGCTCCATCAGGATCGGTCCTACGCCGGGCGCGAGGATCTGGTCTTCGGTCTGGTTCAGTTGCTGGCCTGTGTTTCGCGCGCGGGCCATTGCGACGATCAGCAGATTTTTCGACGTGCGGATATTTTTGTCCGGCTCCCGGGCCGTTACGTAGATCGCCGCAAAACGGCATTGCGGCCGAATCGTAACCTCACCGAGTGCGCAGACCTTGTCCTGTGCGAAGCCGACCACGGACTTGGTGGCGTCCGTGTCGATGGTGATATAGCCGTCGAGCCTGGAGGAGCCTTCATACCAGCGAAGCTCTCCCGTTGACGAGGCCAGGCAGCCGTCTTTCCGATATGGAGTTAAATCGAAAACGGGCGTGTCCTTATACTCATCGCTGAATTCCACGAGGCACCGTGCCACCGCCAGTGTTCCGGCGGGCACTTTGTCGCTGTCGAACGTCTTGACGTCGTTTTGTTGAACCACGTTATCCTCAAAGCCGAGCTTGCCCTGATATAAGGACGGCACATGCACAAGGCGTTTGACCACGACATCGGATTCCTTCACGTCTCCTCGCAGCACCTGTCGCGCCACGGCGGGAAAGACGCCGAGAATCTGCGGGGCGGTGACGTCCCATGGCTGGCCGCCGATCTTGCTGCTGAATCCGCCGGCGTCGGAGTTCTGGAACATGTAGGAGACGTCCCAGCCGTTGAGGCCCATGCCGTAGGCGCCGATGATGGCCGGGCCTTCGGCGCCCCATTCGTTGGGCACGACGTGAATCCACTCCGAGAGCATGAAGGGCCGGTCGCTCACCTGCTGCATGCCGGAGCTGAGCAGGGCCGAACCGGCGGCGCAAAGCATCGATGCATTGTCGAACGCGCCGGGCCTGAGTCCGCGGCTCGCCCCGCCGAAGTAATTGTGCCGGTCGATCAGGCCGACCAGCGAATCCGAATGCAGGTTGTAATAGTGGCTGAATGCCCGGCCCGCCTGCCAGTTGGAGCCGAGAATTTCTCCGTCGTAGCCGGTCGCGCGGATGGCCTTGACATAGCGGCTGTAGAAGTCATTTTGAGTCTCATACAGAAACAGCATCGTATCGAAAAGGCGCTGCTTCTTAGCGGCTTGAGAGCCGGCTAACTGGGCGGGGTCGTAGAACCACGGATTGCCGGCGGGCGCAACGTTGCGCTTGTCCAAATGCTCGCCGGTAAAACCTTCATTCTTGAATGAATCGATCGCGGCGGCTCCCCAGGCGTTGACCAATCCTTCATGGCTGCCGTATTTCACCCTGAGCCAGTCGCTGAATCTCTGGGCCGTGCGTTCGCGAAGCATGGGGATTTTCTGCAATTCTGCAATTCTGCAATAGGGGTATCCTATTGACTCAAGTATCTCCAAGATGTAGTGTATTGGGTCATGGAAGATTACCCCAAAACGATTATGGAATTCGAGAGCAGATTCGCAACGGAGGATGCATGTCGAGAGTATCTG
>Ga0315295_10002562_pt1 | contig 15395 bp, 14 predicted proteins | sample YL17G14_0_MG_FD_204453 | JGI IMG/M metagenome (GOLD analysis project Ga0315295, IMG submission 204453) | Sediment microbial communities from Yellowstone Lake, YNP, Wyoming, USA - YL17G14_0 | ecosystem: Environmental > Aquatic > Freshwater > Lake > Sediment | place: USA: Wyoming | collected...
CCTGGAAACCATACTTGGGGTCTCTTAACCTGGTGCTTCCCATTAGATAGCCGCCAGGAAGCATTTTATTCGGTCGAGCATCGCCATATGTCATTCCTTGCCACTGGTTAACAATATTACCGTTCATATCAATAAGAGTAGGCCCTACATTATTAGCATGGAAAATCGTATAGCCATTCCAGCATTTCTCCGGGTGGTAGATAGTGGTACCTGTAGGATATACAGTTGATGTCATTTCTACCTCCTTAATAATTTACCATTGTTTGTAATACCTCAGATCGATTCCCGCCTCCCCCTATCTTCACCGGAAGGAACGTCCTGCCAGAGGGACGGCTGGTTGAGTTTATCTTTATTGTAAGGAATACCGAGGTGTCGGTAAGCGTTTGGGGTCGCGACCCGGCCGCGCGACGTCCTCTCCAGAAAACCGAGCTGCAACAGGTACGGCTCGTAAATGTCCATGATGGTGTCGGATTCCTCGCTGATGGCGGCGGCGATGGTCTCAAGCCCCACCGGCCCCCCGTTAAACTTTTCGATAATCATACGAAGCATACGGTGGTCTATCTCATCGAGCCCTAACCCGTCAATCTCCAGACGGGAGAGCGCTTTAGCCACCACCGCTTCCGTCGCGACTCCACCCGCAACCACCTGGGCGTAGTCGCGCACCTGCTTTAAGAGACGGTTGGCGACGCGCGGCGTGCCCCGCGCACGGCGGGCGATTTCCTTAAGCCCGGCATCTTCCATTTCCACTTTGAGGATGCGCGCCGAACGTTTGAGGATGTTCTCTATCGAAACCGCATCGTAGAAATCAAGGCGGTAAACGGCGCCGAATCTATCGCGTAGCGGCGGGGAAAGCAGGGCAAAGCGCGTCGTCGCCCCGATGAGCGTAAAAGGCGGTAAATCAAGGCGTAAGCTCCTTGCGCCCGGCCCTTTGCCGAGCATTATATCAAGGGCAAAATCCTCCATCGCCGGGTAAAGCACCTCGTCAACGGCACTGTTAATGCGGTGGATTTCATCAATGAATAAAATATCGTCTTTATGTAAATTGGTTAATATGGCGGCAAGGTCTCCGGTACGCTCGATGGCCGGCCCCGAAGTTACCCTGATGTTTACCGCCATCTCCTTGGCGATGATGAAAGCAAGGGTGGTTTTACCAAGGCCGGGCGGCCCATAAAGGAGAACGTGGTCGAGGGGCTCACCGCGCCCTTTGGCGGCGGCAATGGCGATGCGCAGACTCTCTTTTATCTTGTCCTGCCCGATAAAGTCGGCAAAATGCTGCGGGCGCAGGCTGGTGTCAAGCGCGGCATCATCCTCAGCGGACTTGCCGGATACAACGCGGTCAACTTTAATTTCGTCTTTTTCTTTGCGGCTGCCCGGCGTCATCAAATTCCTCTTCGTAAGAGCATTTTAGTTCAATAAAGACATAGTATTATCTCATTTTTCAGGGACTTTTGCTAACTTTGGAAAACCAGACGAAAAGGACCTTAGAGGAAGAGCTTCTGTGGCTCCAGGAGTGGGATAATCCCTTTGTCTCGCTTATGAGCTCAAAGCCTGGGTTGAAAGCTACTAAATTTTATTAACCATTTTTATCTTTTGAAGCTAAACGAAATATTACTCGGACAGGCTCCTAGTGTCGCATCAATCAAATAAATGACCACAGATTTTACGATGATAACTAAAGCAATTGTAAGCTCATCTGATAAGCTGGCAAGACACTAGACAAACGATACAGCCATGATATAATTAGTTCATGCTACATCCATCGGAGGAGAATGCGCGGATACTGCTAAGTATCGCTGAGCAGCGCAGACAGTACTTGTCTACCGCGATTGATGCGCTGAACGGACTGGCAATAACGGTTACAATTGGAATCTGGACCTTGTTTTTAAAATCATTCTTGGATGCGAGTTCACCTATCCAACCACCGACAAACATTCAGGCATCTCAACTGTTTGCCATTTTAATCGTATGGGCCGGCCTATCCACATTCATATTAGCACTTTGGCGACTTTATGCAAGATATATTGATAACGGCATAGCGAAAACCTATCCGGAAATAATGTATTATGAACAAATCCTAGGGGTCGGCAGCGACGCGGGGATGGAGAACCAAATCGCGGGACAAAAAGAATTCAACAGAGAAGTCTTTAGAGAAGTCTTTGCTCAACTATCTAGTGGACAGAGACAACAGTTGGTACGGCATCTGGTTAAAGACAGGCACATTGGCAGACGCGGGCATCTCCCGATTGATTTTGGGGTTTTCGTATTTCTAGTCATCTTAGTTCCGGTGTTACTATTCGACATTTACTTTCAGTGTAGTAACGGTCTGCTGGGTAAACTCTTTTCTATTCCCGAAATAGTCAATAATCCTCTCTTGTTACTCAAATGGTTCGGATATGTCTTGATGGTCGTAGGTTGGTCAATATTCATTTATGCCTTCTTCCACTTCCAGAGGAACCCATCAAAAGACCGCATAACATGCATAGCGGACAGAATCAAGGCGAAATCACAAGATAAAATCAGGTGACACTCGGCTGATGGGAGCCGCTGACTATTGAGCCAAATTGTTTCCACTTCAAACGGTGACTGTTCGGCTATCTCTACCATGGCGCCATATTGCTTCTCGAATACTTGTTCCGGTACGCTGGACTCTAACTTCCAGCGTAAAACTTGCTTTTTTCAACACCAAGCTCTTTATACGTGGGGGAACTGGTGACATCGTGTCCCCGGTTTTCTTCGGTCGGTCTACCGCCCTTATTTTTCTCCATATCGGCTAGGATAGCACCCGCGGCAGGGCAAACGTAAGGACTTTTTGCCTTCGGAAGCGGTAGCCATAGTTCAAGAAGTCAGGCCGATAGAAGAAAAGGAAGCGAATTGTTAGTCTCCTGAGAACTTGATTCAGAGTCACATTCTCAAACCGGATTTTCGAGTGTCCGCCGTCCGAGAGTCGAACTCGGAACCTAGTGATTAAGAGCAATCAAGGCTAAAAGGCAGTAATCCCGCAAACGTCCCTTATCGCAATTCTGGTGGTAATGGCGGACAATGATTATCGTAATTCATATTTATTGTTCCAACACCACCAGGTTCTATTTTTACTGAAGGGAAAAGCCATGACATTTCAACAATCGAAAGGTCAGGATTGCGTACCCATTGATAAGCAGTCACAGAATAAGTTCCGGGCGGAATATTCATGATTTCGTAATGCCCATTGCTATCCGTAACCCCATAGGCAACTTTATTGTATTTGACTGGATTACTATCTGCGTTCCTTTCCAAAACATTTACAGCTACTCCGGCAAGGGCCTTCCCCCCAGCACCCTGAGTCATCCAGGTAATGACTCCCGAAATGCGAGCCGGGGATTTGGAACATCCCGTCAACATCACCATCAAGGCAATCAGGAGTAAAGCTAATTTTTTCATTTTAGACCTCCATATTGCCCACTATACTACTAATGTCTTCTCCGGCTGACACTCATAAATACACGGCCTAAAATTTAAGAGTTACTAGCCCTACAGTCATGTTTCTTGCGGAAAGCAGGGGGATTTAGCTTCAAAGTGAGCCGTCCGAGAGTCGAACTCGGAACCTAGTGATTAAGAGTCACTTGCTCTACCAGTTGAGCTAACGGCCCACGAACAGCGCAAGTTTAGCAAATATGACCATCTAAAGCAAGCATCATTTAGCTTGCTCCGCAATCTGCTTCAGATTCTCTTTTAAGTCCGCCCGGCTGGTGATGAAAGATGCCCGGTCGAGAAAGTCTTTGATGCTCCTGCTATTGTTCCTGAGTTCCCTCATTTCAGCGCCGAGCGGGTCAACCGAAGTCGGGCTGTCGGTGTAGCTGCCATAAAAAGCAAAGTAAGCCTGATTCAACTTGCGGAGGTAATACCCTTTAGTGGCAAGATACTGTCTTTTTTCCTCCATAAAGGCTCCCGCCTGACTTACTTTGCCCCCCGCGAGGAGAACGTCAACGGTTTTTCTAATCTCCCGCATCTCTTTATTAGAATCAAAGCCCGTTTCCCCGTTAGCATCCGGCACCGTATCACCAGGGGTGCGGTAATACCGGTCATAGACCATTCCCCCGATTTCCTTACCCATCATGCTCGCCAACGTCTCATCAATAGCCGTAACATCATAATCTCTGGCGATACCCTGCAAGCTGAGGAAATAGCGGAAACCGAGGGGACGGAAGGTTAAATACTGGTGTATCCACTCATGTGCCGCCGTATCAATGACAAAACGTAAATCGCCACGGTTGCTTACAAAAGACGGGTAGGTAGCAACTCCACCTAGCTTGACGGTAAGTGATGAAACGCCAAGCTTATCAACCGTTGTTTCCAGCTTTTCGCTCGCTTCCCGAGACAAGTCGGTTTCAAGCATTACCGTCCTCAGGGTCTCTATCTTCTCACGGGGGGAGATAACAAGCAGGTAAGGCGGGTCGGCCAGTTCAAAATTCACCGGCGGGAAGGTCACGCTCAAATTTACGTACACATCGGTCGGATTATAGATGCCCAGTCCGGACAGGGTATCCTTTATTTGCCCCTCCAATACCGGCTCTGCCGATTTTTGCAGGGCAAGCCTGCGTACCTGCAGCCGGCTGATTTCATCTTCGAGCGGGACAGCCTCTCCCGTCTTTTCCCCTGATTTAATACTGGCTATTTCCGTTTCCAACCGTATAATACGGTCGAAAATATTGAAATATTCCTTAACCGTAACCGCTCCGTTATCTTTGTCCACCGGCTCACCGGAAAAAGTATCCTCTACCTCGTTAAAGATGGAGTTAAACTCCCAACCGACAAGGTTGAATTCATAAGGCTTTACAATCCGCTCAAGTTCGCCCTCAAACGACCTGGCCGGGGCACAGCCCGCGGCTGAAACACCGGTCGCGAGTACACACAGTAAAACAGCAATGCTTTTATAAAACCGGTTTTCCCTCAGACTCACGCCCACCTTTTCCACCATCTGAATTTAAGCGACACTCCTCTTAATGATATAATGGATTGATTTTATCTGATTGTTAGCTTTATAGCCTGTTCCGTCGAAGATACCGATAGCTTGCTCCAACAATAACCGCAACACATTATATAATATGTCAACCAGAAGATAAAAATATGAAGAATTACTATGAGACTCTCGGTATCCCTGAGAACGCCGGTGAAGAAGAAATAAAGAAAGCCTACCGCAAGCTCGCCTTCAAGTACCATCCGGACAAAAATCCGGGAAACGAAAAGGAGGCCGAAGAGAAATTCAAGGATATTAACGAAGCCTACGCCGTCCTGAGCGACCTCGCCAAACGGCAGGAGTATAATTTCGCCCGCCAGAACCTTGCCGGCGCCGCTTCTGGGAGTAACCGTGCTTATGGTGGTTACGGCGGTTTCCGGTACTCGCCGGACGATATTTTCAGCAGCCTGTTCTCCAATCCAGCCCACTTTGCCGAGATGAGCCGCATGTTCGGAGACGCCGGGCTGAGGTTCGATGAAGATTTCTTAAAGCAGATGTTCGGCAGCAACGTTACCGTCCGCGTCTTTACCTTCCCCGGCGGCCAGGGTACCATCTTCCGGCAGGGCGTCTACCCGAACCGGGTACATCCGTCCGACAATGCTGAGAGCGGAGCGCTTGATGTCCCCGCACGGAAACCCGGCTTCCTTGAGAGGCTCGGCTTGCGCATTACACGGAAAATCGGCGGCTTCCTGATGCAACGTCTCTTCGGCGTTGATATCGAAGCCATGCAAAAAGAGGGGCTTGACCAAAAGATGGCACTTGAGCTTACCTCTGCCGAAGCGGCTAAAGGCGGCGAGAAGGTTATCAGCATAGAACGGGGCGGCAAGACAAAAAAGCTCAGGGTTAAAATACCGGCCGGTACGACGGGAAACACCCGCATCCGGCTTAAGGGCATGGGCCAAAAGTCCGGCGACGTGAGCGGCGATTTGTACTTGAAAATAGAGATTAAAGAGTAGAAACTTAACCAAACTTAGCGGCGTGGTATTGATGTGGTCACATCAGTCATTAACCCAAACTCGCCCGTTTTTACATTCAGGATAGTTGCACCTGATTTTGCCGGTCCCGTGACATTGTTTGCATTCCTCCTCATGCCGTACCCCAGATACCCATCCTTTCCCATCACAGTCCGGGTCGTCAATAAACGTACTACCGTGGCACACGGGACATAAAACCCAGCGACCCTGTGCTGGTAGCGATGCTGCTCTGTTATTGATTTTCCAGTACAATCTTCTGGCGCAATTCGCGCAGAATTCTTCCCACTCATCTACAATGCGCCCGCTCTGAGGACAATACACCATCTCCTCCCCTCTTTTTACCGTAAATTAGCTATAAGGCGGCAAGCTCGTTTTTATTGAATATTTAGTCTTTAGACAGAACCACGTTCGTTTCTAATTCGTAACTGCATTCCGTAGGGGCAATCGAGTGGGTATTATCTTATATGCTGGTAATTCTAGCCCATCCGCGTTACCGTCTTGGCCAGTTCCCAGGAGTATTCATAGAGGTGCAGCCCTTTACTCGTGGCGATGAGCTCGCCGTCTTCCACCCCTATCTCTTCTGCCATGTACTCCTTAAGAAGCTGGATGGCGGCCAGATTTGAAGGGAATCCCGCCCATAAGTCCCACGAGCGGAAATAGAGGGCGAAGTTGAGCTTACCCTCGCGGATACGGGTATCAATGCCCCGTAAACAAGGCGGGTCGGAGAGGAAAATTGACTGGGCGTCGCCCACCGCCATGTAGGCCTGGTTGGTATTAAAACCGTCCTCCTTGTACATCCGGATGACCTCGGCGATTTGCCGCTCAAGGTACTGGCCGTAGGTGTACTGCTCCCCCTGCGCCTTATGCGCCGTCATGAGGTAAGGCAAATAGCTTTCAATGTACTCCATTGTGCTGGGCGCCGGAACGCCGGCCGGGACATCCGGGATTAACGGCTTTGTCCCCGGGTTTTTTATCTGGACAACGACATATTCCAGTTCTTTACGGTGCTGCCCGACGTAGCTCCCGCGGTCAATTTTATAGACGTAGCCGTTCGTCAGCACCTCGCGAAGGCACAGGAACCACGCCTCGGATAAATCACGCGCCTCAATAAACGAGATTTTCATTTCAAGCTATCCTTCAACTATTTTGTTAATGAATTACTCACCTTAAGCACTTTAATAATAATCGGATTAATAGACCCCTGTTTGATGCAAGAGCTCAATCGCATTTACCAAAAAATGACGAACCAATCAAATTGTCATTGCGAGCGCTTGTGCTTGCACTTGTACTCGGACTACAAGTACGAGCAGCACGAGTGCAAGCGAAGCGAAGCAATCCGTGCCCTCGGCTCGCCCGTCAACTATCGGAGATTGCCACGTCGCCCTTCGAGTAAAGGAGGACGGGCTCCTCGCAATGACAGATTGAGAGGTTTTTTAATTTGCGTAAGGTGAGTGAGTTACCTTCTCTTAAACATGCCCAGGAACCGGTCCTGGTATTCTTCCCAGAGTTCCCAGTTGTCGAGCTCCGCTTTGAGTTCCGCCGGGTCGGCATTCCCCCGCGCCACCCGGCTGAAAAATTCCTCAATCCTGATTCTGGCATCAGCCGGGACGCCGGCGGCGTCCATATTAAAAAGCCCGCGCGAGCCCATCTCCTGCATGTTGCTGCTGATGGAATGACGTGTCAGCTCGTAAATGAATTTCATGAGGGAAACGTCCCAGAATTCGTCCTGCGCCCTGATGATGGAGACAAGCGGGTCGCCCTTGCGGTCAAGCTCAGCGTTCAGCTTATCAACTACAGCAATGAGCCTCTCCGAAACAATATTCAGCTCTTTCGGCTCATTACGGTAGGTGTAGAGCAGCCCGGGTGTATATGGGCCGTAGGTTGCGATAAGCATCTCAAGGTATCTCTTCGCCCCGGCGCTGAACCCTTCCAGATGGCTGAGGTAGTAGGGAGTAACAATCTTGGGTTTCTCGGCGATGACTTTCCCCTCCCGGATTACCGTCTCGTTATTGCTGCCGGCGAGGCCGGAGTAAACCGGTTCGGTAACCAGGTAATAGTAGATGTTGGTGCTGCCGAAAGTGGCCAAGCTCTGTTTCGGCGGTCTGATTATTTCGGTATTTTTGACCGCCTCCATGATGCGTTCGTCGTTAATATCCATTACGGTTAGAGTCCCTCTGCGATATCTTAAAACCAGTTATACGGCGGATACTCCGCCCCATCTTAGAGATATTGACCGGGAAAAGCAACTTCTTCTCCGAGTTCCGGCAGTACCTTGATTCGTGTTCCGGGTCCAGCGATACGTCAACCTTTTCGCCGTCTATCAAGGCATACATGTGCAGGTTTACAGTCGGGAAGTTATGCAGCCGCTTTATCGGTACAACCGATATGCAGAGCACCAGGTCGGCCTGCTTTCCCCGTTCCTTCGCCTTTTCCCTTATTCTTAAAGACTTATGGAGGCAGTTATTGTGTATCAAGGAGTAGGGCTCACGATATATGGTATTTATGAAAGATGATAGTTCCCCATCATCCACTTCAATCACCCCCGCCAGACAAGTGTTATTTATATTGTTTTTACCTAACAGAGCTAAATAATGGCATTACTGTCTTCCGCCGACGAGAAAATGTGACTCTATTCTACCGCCATTAACTGTTTCTTGAATTCATCAAGATATTTGATATACTGCTCATCAAGACGGGCGGACATTTTCCGCCATTCCGACTGGAACTCCGGCTGTCTTTCGACATCAACACGTGTTTCGGGGTTTATCCCCTGCTGCGTCATTGCTTCACGAAGCCTTCCGGCAAAGTCCATCTTAAGCTGCTGGTAAGCCTGTTTGCGCTGCTCTTCGCCGGTGCTTGCGTAGTGCTGGAAGATACGCCTCATCTGGCTGTAGATATTTTCCACCGCTACCTTATCTTTCTTCAAACTCTTCAGAGTATCCATGATGCGCTTGTTGTTCTTCTTGGCAAAATCGGTTGTCGGAAGGCTGATGTTCCTTATCAGGACTTCCTCGACACCTTCTTTGACGTATTTTCTTTCCCCGGCATTGTTGTACTTATTTATCTCCGCCGCCAGATTGGTATCATCCTTGATATACTGGGCTGCCAGCCTTTCACCTTCAGGAATATATTTCCATCTGACGCGCTCCTCCGGAGTTGCCTCACCGATTTTGCCCAGTTTCTCCTGGGCAATTTCCCAGGCACTTTTTATATCCGCCATATGATTCCTCCATGAGAAGATTAATAGGAAGAGGTTGGTAACTTATTATACTAGATTGCCACGAAAGCTGTAAGGCGCTATTTTAAGAATACCTGACATCTTTATGGCGAATTGCTATAATAGTTTGATTTCAATTATAGATGAATTCTTTTCATACAGAGAGAATAAAATGGCCGAGACCTGGCAAAAAGTCCTTAAGAAAATAGACGACTACCGCTGGGAGATACCCAAAAGCTACAAAGAGGGCATGAGAGTGCCCGGGCTCATCTATGCCAGCGAGCATATGCTGGGCCAGATATGGGAGGACCAGGCGGCGCAGCAGGTCGTGAGCGTCGCCTTCTTACCGGGCATAGTGGGATACTCCCTCGCCATGCCCGATATCCACTGGGGCTACGGCTTCCCCATCGGCGGGGTGGCAGCGACAAATGTTAAGGACGGCGTTGTTTCCCCGGGCGGTGTTGGCTTCGACATCAACTGCGGCACGCGGATTCTCCGCACCAACCTTACTGAAGAAGAAGTAAGACCAAGGCTTTCAAACCTCGTTACGGCACTCTACAATGCCGTCCCGTCCGGACTCGGTTCTGCCGGCCGCATTAAAGTCACCGAAAGAGAGTTAAATAGCGTCCTCATTAAAGGCAGCCGCTGGGCGGTTGAGAGCGGCTACGGCGAGACAAATGATATTGCTTTAACCGAGGAGCAGGGCTGTATGAGAGACGCCGACCCCACCCGCGTGAGTGTGCGGGCAAAAGAGCGCGGCATCCCGCAGCTTAGCACCCTCGGCTCCGGCAACCACTTCCTGGAAGTCCAGATGGTATCCGATATTTACGCGCCGGAAATTGCCGAAGTCATGGGTATAACCAGTGTCGGCCAGGTGCTACTCCACATCCACACCGGCTCCAGAGGGCTGGGGCACCAGGTCTGCACGGATTATGTCAAATCATTCGGTGAAGCTGTTAAAAGATACGGTATCAGCCTCCCCGACCGCCAGCTTGCCTGCGCCCCGGTAAAATCACCGGAGGGAGAGGATTACCTGGCAGCCATGTACTCAGCCGCCAACTACGCCTGGGCAAACCGCCAGTGCATCGCTCACTTCTGCCGCGAGGCCTTCATGAAAGTCTTGCAGAAAAGCCCTCGGGAACTCGGCATGGTGCAGCTCTACGATGTCGCCCACAACATCGCCAAGCTCGAGGAGCACACCGTCTCCGGTAAAAAGATGACCCTCTGCGTGCACCGCAAAGGGGCAACCCGCGCTTTTCCCAAGGGGCACCCGGATATTCCGGCAATATATAAGGACATCGGGCAGCCGGTGCTCATCCCCGGGGATATGGGACGCGCCTCATACGTGGCGGTCGGGACGGAACTGGCCATGAAAGAGACATTCGGCTCGACCTGTCATGGCGCCGGAAGGCTGGAGAGTCGCAGCGCCGCCAAACGGAGGGTGCGCGGCGCCGATGTGCAGAAAGAACTATACGAACGGGGGATTATCGTCAAGACAGGGAGCATATCAGGACTCGCTGAGGAAGCTCCCGAAGCATACAAAGATGTGAACGAGGTGGTGGATGTCGTCGATAAGGCCGGAATCTCTCAAAAGATATTCCGGGCAAGACCGATGGGTGTCGTAAAGGGATAAAAATGTCAGTAGCCGCCAAAGCCCGGGGATATATCAGTGAGCTTGCCGGCTACGGCATCCTTGACCTGGGACTGGCGGCAATACTCATCATGATGGCGCAGGGCATGCTCACGCCGGTGCTGCCGCTTTATTTAACTTCCATCGGGGCGACACCGGATAAAATAGGCTATATCTACACCATGTTCTTTGTCGCCCTGGCCATCGGTGAGTTCTCCTGGGGGGCACTTTCCGACCGTATCGGCGTGAGAGCACCCCTCGCCGTCGCCACTGCCATCGCCGCCATTGCAACGGCGGGATTTCTCTTTTCAACCAGCCTCCCGGTGCTTTACCTGTGCAATTTTATGCGCGGGCTGGGAATATCCGCCATCTTTCCTCTTTCGCGCGGCAACATCGGGGCGTCCGTACCAGCCAGAAACCGGGGAACCTTCATGGCGGCTTATATCACCCTGCAGGCGACCGGGCGCACCATCGGAACCTTTTTTGGCGGGCTTGCCGGCAGTGAGAGCCTGAGACTCGTCCTCGGCATCGCCGCCGTCATGCTGATTGCGACCAGCGTCCTGGTCTATATCCGTCTCAAGGGCGTATTCATCGGGAGAAGCCGGGCAAAAGCCGCCACCGCTCCGGACCCACCGCCGGCGGATACGAATACTGGCCGTTCACTCTCCGCTCTTTTCACCCTCGGGGCGACCATTGCCTTTTTCCATTTGCCCCTGAGCCTTGTAAACGCCTTCTTGCCGCTCCGCGCCAGCGCCGCCGGAGCGAGTGTCTTTGAGGTTAGCCTCCTTTTCACCATCTCGTCGCTGGTTTCCCTGTTTTTAACCCTGCCAATGGGGCGTCTCGGCGACCGCCTTGGCTGGAAAAACGCCATGACTATCGGCATAGTGGGACTCAGTCTATCGATGGTCGGCTTCGCTTACTTCAATGCTTATTCCCTGTTTATTTTCGCCATCGTCATGAACGCATTGTCAAGTTGTCTCGTCCGCCCCGCCGCCTCCGCCCGTTTCTCCGACCTCATGTCGGCGCGCCGTCAGGCGACGGCAATGGGCGTGCTCGGCGCATTCGAAGACGTCGGTCAGATTATCGGCCCCAGCGTAGGCGGCCTGCTCTGGGAGAGTTCCTTCGGCCCGCCTTCAACTTTCCTGCTGGGGACGGTGTTCGGAGCAGTCGGAGCCGTGGTTAACGTGATTTTTTCGAGGAAGAATAAGGCAACCGACACTAAATAGCGGTCAAGCAGAGAATCAGGTATCCTTAAGAATACTAGCTGAAAATTCCGGCGATTTCCTTTGACTTTTACCCCATGGTGTTTTATTCTTTGGCCTATAAAGAAAAAATCTTTCTAATTGTCATTGCGAGCGTAGCGAAGCAATCTCGTGTCCCCGATTGGTCGGTCAATGGCTTGAGATTGCTTTGTCGCTACGCTCCTCGCAATGACAAATTGAGTGGCTATTGTTTTGCGTAAGGTGAGTGAATAAAAAGGAGGTGCAGACTTACCATGAGGACAAAGCAGCTTTTAGCCGTAATTTCAACACGGAATTTATTGTGAGGAGGGAAAAGAAATGTTTATTATGACAAGGTCAGTTTATCCACCAGCCAGAGCAGTTGAGATATCAAAAAGATTCATCAAAGCCGGCGAAAACCCATTCCCGTCTTTCATGAAGCGTCTCCATGTGCTTACATGCGCTCTGGGCGGCGAAGGAATAGAGGTTGTCAGCCTCTATAACATTGAGGACGCCAAAATTGCGGATGCCTACAAAGAGTTCATGAAGTACTTCTCTGGTTTTTTCGACGTCGAAGGGTTCAGGTACGAGATAAAGCCCATGATGACGGCACAGGAAGCTATACCTTTAATTATGCCCAAGTAAAGAGCTTGAGTATATCTTGAAGTCACTTGATAATCGGAAGGTCGGAGGGAAAGCATCTTCCTCCGACCAAATACCAAACCGAATTTGCTGTTCCCAATCTTATAACCAAAGGAAATTTTCGAACACCAAGGAGGAATAAGAAATGTTGACTGTAGAAGAAGCCATAAAACAGCGGCGAAGTATCCGTCACTTTAAGAGTGACCCTGTTTCAAAGGAAATGGTTCTTCAGATGCTGGAGGCAGCCCGTCTGGCGCCATCCGGCAGTAACCGGCAACCATGGCGTTATGTCGTGGTTACGGATGCTGAGGAGAAGAAGAAATTGCGGGCATTATGTGTCGACCAAGCATTTATTGAAGAAGCGCCGGTGGTGTTTGTAGCCTGCGCTGACCCTGGTTCTTATGCCAGGGATTCACGTGAGGCACGGAGCCAAGAATTTACTCAAGCAGGCGTAATTCCTGACCTCACCGGTCGTTTTGCCGATGCTGCTTTCCGACAAAAATTTCTCATCGAAAATGAACCTGACGTGGCTACCGTTAACCTGGCAATAAGCCTCATGACATATATTTCCATTGAACACCTCGTCCTGACGGCGACTGCCCTTGGACTGGGTTCCTGCTGGGTGGGAGCTATTACGGATAAAGAGGCAATTAAAGTCAACCTGGGTATTCCTAAAAATTATCTGGTCGTTGCGTTAGTAGCAGTTGGTTACGCTCAACGCTGGCCGCCGGCACGGCCACGTCTTTCGTTGGAACAAATACTCCTTCGCCCTCTGCCTGATATGAGATAACGGTCATAAAGGAGGCAAATCATGAGTGAGCAGCGATATTTTTTCAACAATAGACCAGACGAAGATGAATTCAAACGTCTCAGGTCGCAGGAGATTTTCCTTGACCCGATAACTTTCCGGCGCCTGGAAACGCTGGGAGTTGCAGAAGGATGGAACTGTCTTGAAATCGGAGCTGGTACTGGCTCGGTAGTAGAATGGCTCGCCAAGCGTGTAGGACAAAAAGGGAAAGTAGTGGCTACGGATATCAACATCAGATTCCTTCGTCAGCTTACTGTTCCCAATATCGAAGTCCGCCAGCACGATATAGTTAAAGATGAACTGGAAACAAACAAATATGACCTCGTCCATTGCCGTTGTGTGTTACAGCACGTATCGGAACCAGAAACTGGCCTGAGACGTATGGCGAATGCAGTGCGTCCGGGCGGCTTACTTTTAATTGAAGAACCTGACCGGGGTTCGTTACGGGGTGACTTATCCAGTCCGTCGGCAGCGTTTTTCACCACTACACTTCGTGCTTTCTACGATGCGGTAAGTAAAGGAGGTCGGGGAGACTCTTATTTTGGTTGCCGGTTGGGCAGCTTGGTAGGGAAGCTCGGTTTCAATGACACTACATATGAGGGCTATGTGCCCATTAATCGTGGATGTGATTCTACTTCAGCATCTGCCGCGATAACTTTCGAGGTTATAGCGAAATCCTTGATTAGCAGGGGTGCATTTACTCAGGAGGAATGTGACAAAATCCTGCAGTTGTATAAGGACCCATCTTTCTACTACGTTGGAACAACGCTTTTCAGTGCCTGGGGCAGAAAGCCGGTCAAGTAGAAGAATAATCCGGCATGCCATTTTTGTGCCCCCGAAATTCACTGCAAGTCAATAAAAAGGGGGAAGGTATTATGGAAACAGGTGAAAAGGCCGAAACGAGAACAAAAGGGGCTTTCTTTTATGGATGGTGGATTCTTCTAACGGGCACACTTTGTTACATCTATGCCCTCAGCACGATGTACGCAACCACAATCTTCTTTCCTTCTATTCAAAAGGAATTGGGATGGACGCGAGCTGACCTTGCCTACGTTTTTTCAGCTTTCTCTTGGATGATGGGCCTATGGGGGCCGTTATCTGGATGGATATGCGACCGAATCGGAAATCGCAAAACGATACTACTGGGACTCATAATCGTTGCCGCCGGTTTGCTGCTTTTGGCTACGGCCGACCAAATCTGGCAGGTATTCGTCTATTACTCTCTATTGAGTGCTTTTGGAGCTGTAACGGCCGGTCCAATTGGAGTCCAGTCACTCATACGCAAATGGTTCATGAGAAAAGCGGGCACAGCCAATGGGATTCTTAATGCCATTTGGGGGGCAACGGCAGCATTGTTATTTCCACTACTAGGAGCGATCGCCGTAGTTTCAGGCTGGCGTTTAACATTGGCCGTATCGACTATCGCTTTTGCGGGTTTTTCAATTCTGTTCACGTTCATCGTGATTAGGGACACACCGGAAAGCAAAGGACTTAACGTTGATGGCGTTTCTAATGATGAACTGGCTAAGATTCGCGCCAGTATGGCCTCAAGAGGAGCAGGTTTTGCAGAGCAAAGCATGACCCGCAACGAAGCCATGAAGACACCGCAGTTCTGGCTTACTGCGGTTGCTTCAGGACTCCAATCTACCGCTGCCACTGGAATAGGCGGGCAAATCACCATGATTGCTTTGAGTGTCGGAATGCCCGCCGCTCAGGCCGGTACGGCAATGACAGCTTTTATGATTCCTTCTATTTTCGGCCGGTTTGCCGGCGGCTGGCTTGGAGATAGATTCGGGAAAAGACGAATCATAATAATATCGGCGTTGATAAGTGCAGTGATTATGTTTTGCGGTTATCTGTTCACAAGAGATATTGTTACGATGTATGTCTTTTTGTTTTTCGCTGGTCTTA
>Ga0315295_10002564_pt1 | contig 15385 bp, 14 predicted proteins | sample YL17G14_0_MG_FD_204453 | JGI IMG/M metagenome (GOLD analysis project Ga0315295, IMG submission 204453) | Sediment microbial communities from Yellowstone Lake, YNP, Wyoming, USA - YL17G14_0 | ecosystem: Environmental > Aquatic > Freshwater > Lake > Sediment | place: USA: Wyoming | collected...
TCCAACCTGCCCTGGGGGCGTGCGGTAGAGGTGGACACCACCCTGGCCTCCTTCTACCGGTACGTTTGCTCGGAGATGCGCCGCGTCGTGGCGCCGGGCGGTCGGCTGGTGGTGTTGACCAACGCGCCCCACCTGGTGAGTCCGGGCGACCTGCGCTGTGAGCAGCGCCTCGAGATCAGCCTGTTCGGCCAGACACCCACAGTGATGGTGTTTTCCGCCTGACGGAGCACCCTCCCGCAGGTTGGGCTGGCTTGGGGGCGCCGGGAAGGACATAACCTGCGGGAGGGTACACAAATGTCGTCTGGAAAGGAGCGTAAACTATGACTGAATCCATCGTTCAAATTGGCGTAGGCAATGCCACCAACGTCTTCCTGATCCGGGGACACGAGGGATGCATCCTGGTGGACACCGGCTTGCCCGGCCAGGCAGACCTGATCCTGGAGCGGCTGGCGGCGCACGGCGTGGCCCCCGCCGACGTCCGCCTGATCCTGATCACCCACGGGCACGCCGACCACTTTGGCAGCGCGGCGGCCCTGCGCGAGCGGACCGGTGCGCCGGTGGCCGTCCACGCCCGCGACGCAGAGGCCGTGCGCCGGGGCACCAACCCGCCGGAGACCTTGCGCCCGACCAGTTGGCTGGTACGCTTCTTGATGCGGGTGCCGGCCTTTCGCTTCCCGGCCCACGCCCCCGCCTGCGAGCCGGACGTCCTGTTCGAGGACGAGTGGCGCCTGGACGAGGCCGGCCTCCGGCACTACCGATTCGCCGGGCGGGTGCTCCCCACGCCGGGCCATACGCCCGGCTCCGCCTCGCTGCTGCTGGATAGCGGCGAGGCCATCGCCGGCGACATGGTGATGGGTTTCATGGGCCGGCCGAGGCCTCCGTTCGTCGCCTGGGACCTCAAGCAGAACTGGGAAAGCCTCTGCCGGTTGCTGGCCCTCTCACCACGCATCACATACCTCGGGCACGGTGGGCCATTTCGGCCTGAGGCGCTGGCGAGCCTGGCCCGCGTACGCAGGTAGGGCCGCCATGGCCGGACGCAGCCAGTCCCCCCCCTGTCATTCCGAGCGCAGCGAGGAATCTCTAACTGAGCGCAGCGGAGTCCCCCTCTGTCATTCCGAGCGTAGCGAGGAATCTCTCCTCCACTGGAAGCGCTACGTCGTGGGCGGTGGCGCACTGGAGTCCGCTGGCCCGCTCCTGCGCTTCGTCGTCGCCGCTGCTACCTCCCGCCAGTACTCGGATGCGCAGATTGACGACTATCAGGGCTTGCCCCGCCGCCGCTTCCCCTGGCGCCCGCCGCTCAGGCTGGCCGTGCGCGCCCGCTTCTCCCACCCGTCGGGAGAACTCCGGGGCACCGCCGGTTTCGGCTTCTGGAACGATCCATTTCTGATGACCGGCGCGCGTTGGCCGGCCCTCCCCCGCGCGCTGTGGTTCTTTTACGGCTCGCCCCCCTCGAATATGAAACTGGACCTGCATACGCCAGGCTGTGGGTGGAAGGCCGCCACGCTAGATGCGCTGCGCCCCGTCCCTCTCCTGCTGGCCCCCCTGGCCCCATTGGCCGTATTGCTGATGAACCTCCGCCCTCTCTACCGCGCGCTGTGGCCCCCCATCCAGCAGGCGCTGAAGGTGCAGGAGGCCACGCTCGAGGTGGATCTGACCGCATGGCACACCTACGTCATCGAGTGGGGGATTGACCGGGTATGCTTTAGCGTGGATGGAGAGCCGGTGCTGGCGGATGCTCCTTCCCCCCACGGGCCACTGGGCTTCGTCATGTGGCTGGACAACCAATACATGGTGGTGACGCCGCAGGGACGGCTGGGCTGGGGCCTGCTGGACGTGCCGGGCCGCCAGTGGATGGAGGTGGATGGGTTGGAGATTGCGCCATCTCGTGCTTTTCTGTGACCAAGGCACGGATCATGTCGAAGGTTGGCTTCTCTACTTGGGAGCTATGTATCCTGGACCGGTAGGTGAAAGAACCGTGCGGCGTTGTCACGCAACAGCTTGCGGGCCAATTCTACACCTTCCTCCTCGGTCATATAGCCCATCTCGATCTTCTCGGTGAGCACCAGCGCCACGTTGGCCCTTGCCATGCGTGCGTGCGCGTAGGCGCCCTCGACGAAGGTATAGTCGCCTCCAAATGCAAAGATCTTGTTGGCGGGCACTGTCTCGATCCACTCGTGCAGCGTGTGCCTGGCCACCCAGGGTGAGATGATATGTACCCAACACAGGTCCACATACACGTTCGGAAAGTTCTTCCCAAGTACTGCCATAATGCCCTGGTAGGGATAGCCTGCGTGGAACAGATCAAAACGCGCTTCGCTGTACTCGATCAGCAGGTTGGTCAGGTGTATCGGGTTCGCATTGTCGAGGAAGTTCCCATTCCCCACCTGAAAGCCTGTGTGGATTTGGATAGGGAGACGGCACTCAATTGCGCGTTGAATGACCTGATGCATGAGATAGTCCTGCAGAGGCTTTACCTCGTTCCACGACACAGGAGGTTGCTGAATGCCAGCGATGAGATCAACTGGGTATAGGAAAAGCCGGTTAAGTAGCCGTTCGGCATCCGCCCTGGCGACCTTCTCGAAATGCAGGGAGCGTCTCAAGGCAACTGTTATCTTCACACCAGCCACTCCAGCGGCGACAGCTCGTTCAAACGAGGCGTCCATCGCGTCGAGCAAGTGATCCAGAGAATGAATGGACACGTCGGTCTTGCGTTCCAGCCCTTGCAGGTCAACACGACTGCAAGGCACGACAAAGTCATTCATGCAAACGACCGGTGCAAAGAACCAGCGGTCTATCTTGTTCAGAGGAGTTGTATCGAATTCCTCGAGCGACTGCAGGATAGCTAGCTCAATGTTGGCACGTTCTTTGAGCACGTATTGGTACCAACCGCTATGGTTGGATGACGCAATTCTCTCAGACAGTTCACGATACGTGGTCTCGTTGATGTCGCTGATTCCGAACAAATCGCGAGCTGCAAGGAGCACAGCACGGCCGTAGCCAGTAGTGCGAACATCAGTCCACACTTGTGCAACGGCCGCCCAGCGCTCGTCCAACGGTCGTGCGGGGTCACGCACAGTCGCCAGCCCCTCTACTCCCAATCCCGCGGACATCAGGTCATCCGATACATACGGCAGTAGCCAGTCGAACAGATCAAGACTCTGGCCCAGCCGTACCTCCTCGCTTATGATGTGTTCGTGAGTGTCAATCAGCGGGATCGTCTCGGTTTCCGTGCAGATACGCTTATATAGCTCACTTGCCTGCATGCTCACTCTCTCATTGATGACTCTGGGTCAGTTCCTCTATCACGACCATCCTGCAGTTGTTTAGGATAAAGAGGCCCCACACAGCGGGCAAAATGAACAACAACCCAGCACTCACACGTAGGGTGGCCAAAGCGAACAAGACTGCCATCCCCAGCAGCCCAAGCGTATTCATACTGTGGTGACCTGCAAGAACTACGGCACAAGAAAGCGCAGTACGCAGGTCTACATCGTGCAGCACGATCAAGGGGAAGGCGTACACGTATAGGGCTGCGAGGAGAATTAGCCCTGCGACATCGGCAACAAAGCCGGCTCGAGCAACGAACCGTGCCTCTGGGTACGTCAGCACAGGTGCGGCCAATAGAACTGCCAGCAGCGGAAAACATGCCAGCAGCCCCAGTCCAGCGCCGCGAGTCCAGAGCCGCCGCAGCGACTTCCAGAAACCACCCATACCCGCCCCGATATCCCTCACAATGTCTGCTTCTTGAGCCAACAGTGCGCCCCAGGCCGGCGCGATAGTCAGTGCACCGAGTAACAGGGCAGGGATAGCAAGGCCGAGCACGAAGAGTACGAATGTCGGAACGCACAGCACGCTGAACGCAGCCCCCCCAAGCAGTACGGCCGGAAGGTTGTCCCACAGTGATACTACGGTCAAACGCACGTAGGTGGCCGGTGCAGGTAACGATGATGCACCAGTGAGTTCAACCTGAATCTGGGAGTCTGGCTGCCTCATCTCTTCAGCCCTGTAACAGTCACGCCCTTGATCACAAAGCTCTGAGCCAGCAGGAACACGACGAGTAAGGGGAGAATGGACATCATGACGCCGGCCAGTATCTGGGGCTGGCTACCCTCTTCGTGTAGGCCCGCCAGCATCACAAGTCCAAATGGCAACGTGTACAAGTTCCAATCTCGCAGGAAGAGCATCGGCTCAAAGAACGAGTTCCACGACGCCAGGAATGTAAATACCCCGAGCGTGGAGAGCCCTGGGCCGACCAACGGCAGCATGATCTGCCAATAGGTTCGGAAGAACCCTGCACCGTCAACCTTGGCTGCATCCGCCAGTTCACTTGGAAGTGAAAGGAAGTGCTGGCGCAACATGAAAACGCCAAACGCACTCGTCAACCCAGGCAAGATCAGTGCCCAATGGGTGTCAATGAGGCCAAAAGTGCGGATGATGACAAAACGCGGAATGACGGTAACTTGCCCGGGAATCATCATTGAGGCAAGGAACAGAAGGAAGATAAAGTCGCGGCCGGGGAACCTCAGCCTGGAAAACGCATAGGCCGCTAAGGAACACGTGAGCAATTGAGCGCCGACGGCAATCAGAGCGAGCTTGAGACTGTTGAAGAAGAAAAGCACAAAGTTCACCTTCGTAGACGTCAGCACCGCCAGATAGTTGCTCCAGTGCCACGCAGTAGGAAGGAAATCGGGGGGCAGCCTATAGGTATCTTTTGCGGCACGTAGGGAGGTCGAAAACAGCCAACAGATCGGCAGAAGCTCAAAGGCTGCTATACTGAACAGCAGGAGCCAGATAAGGCACTCGCCGACGTAAAACCACGGCCCCCGCGCCGAGAATTTTCTCGTCACGAGAAACTGTAGATCACTTGCGCCACTCATCAGTGCCCCTCCCCGTCGCGTACCTGAACGCTCGCATTTGCCGTCGTGAAATCCCTGAGAACCGACCGGTCTATTCATAGTGAACCCACCTGTCTGCCAGTCTGAACTGAATCACGGTCAGGATCAGCAGAAACACGAGTAGCAAGACGGCTATCGCAGAGGCGTAACCCATCTGAAAACGTTGGAAAGCGATCTCGTATATGTACATCGAGATTGTGCGAGTCGTGTCACCTGGGCCACCGCCAGTCATAACAAAGGGACCGTCGAACATCTGGAAGCTGGCGATGCTTCCCATTACCGCACAGAAGAACAACGTCGGCGTAATCAGCGGCAATGTGATATGGCGAGTCAGTTGCCATCGGTTGGCACCGTCAATCTTGGCGGCCTCGTACAAACCCTCCGGAATTCCTTGCAGCCCTGCCAGATATAACACCATCGAGAACCCGCATCCACGCCAGAGGTCGAACAGGATTACAGAGTATCTTGCCCAAGGCAGGCGACTAAGCCACGGAACCGGAGCGAGCCCAACCTGCCCGATCAGCCAGTTTACGACTCCCCGATCCTTGGTGAGCAAGAACGACCACACCAATGCCAGGGAAGAGGTCGTCGTCAGTACCGGGAAAAACAGGGATGACCGGAGGAAATATCTGATCAAGCGAGGCATCGTGCGATTGACGCCCATTGCCAGCAGCAGGCCCACTACGTTGTTCAGTATCATGATACTGGTAGTCAGATACAGAGTATTCCAGTAGCATAACCACAACCGTTTGTCAAGAAAAAGGTGCCGGAGATTGCCCAGCCCTGCCCAGACAGGTGGTGTAAGAAGCGGGTAGTCCATGAATACGAGCACCAGTGAGGCGACGATCGGAACAAGTATGAAAGTCGTCAGCGTGAGAAGCGCTGGCAAAGACATCAAATACCCGGCCAGCCCCTCCTGTGCACGATCAGATAGCCCACGGTGTCGAACGGCAGCCAGACCAGATGAAGACATCCTATCTCCCTCGCCTTTCGGAGCGCACTGAACGATTGATGCCTGCGCACAGACATTATGGTCCAGTGCCTCGTGGAGGTATAGCATCCAAGAGGCACTGGTAGCGGATGCGTTCGTTACATCTTGATCCTATCCATTTCCGCCTGTAGTTCTGCGTGTAGCCCCTTAACGCCATCCTCGACACTGACATCCCCGGTAAACATCTGCGCCACCCACCGCTCGAAAATCGGCACAACCGCGTTCATGTTGGGGGGATTGGGTTGGGTCTTGGCGTAGTCAAGCGATTCGTAGAAAATGCTGACGTCCAGGCCCACTGAGCCCGTGACGTCCTGCCACACAGGAGACTCAGCGACGGAACGGCGAGCCGGGATCTGGGTGTTGACGTCCAAAGCCTGTATCTCAGGGCTACACAGGACCTTTAGTACGGTCCAGGCTTCGTCCGGATTCTTGCACAATGTTGCCATGCCGTAACCGATAAGGCCGAGAATCGTCTTGTAGGGGCCGGCCCTGTGAGGGGCGTACTGGAGTGCATACTCTGTGAGCCCCCCGTTCTTCCACGCCTGGAAGCACCATGCACTGCAAGGGAACATTGCCAAGTTGCCCGAGATGAACTGTCCTATGGCATTGAACCCTCTGAAGTCTGGAGCCACCTTGTGCTTCAGGATCAGATCTGCTAGGAACTGCAACGTCTCTGCGACCTTGGGATCATCTATGTTCGAGTCAGTTTCGTCGTTCTTCAGGACTTCGGTGTCGTTATTGTAGAGCCACCCGCACATATTATACATGTCCGGGAAGACCATGTAGGCGTACCGGTCGCTCTCTGTCCCCTTGACGTCGGCGACTGCCAGACACGTCTCGAGAAAGTTGTCCCACGTCCAGTCGCGTGTCGGCTCCGGTACTCCCTTCTCTTTGAAGATACTTGGGTGATAGAAGGTCAGCGAGTTGTTCCAGCCGATGGGAATCAGTCGTTGGTCGCCCTTCCATTGCATTGACTTCATCAGGACTGGATGCACGTCCTCCTCAAGGTCCACCCGTGCTGTTTCGTCGGCCGCGAGTAGTGGGACGAGCGAGCGCAGAATGTTCTTGCTGGTAAGCACGGCCATCTGGTCCTGGGCGATGAAGATCAGATCCAGAGGCTCGCCGCCGGCGATCTTGGTTATGATCTTATCGGCATACTCTGCGAACCCGCCTGGAACGACAGTTCGCTCCATCCTGAAATCAATGTTGGGGTCTAATGCCTTGACCATGTCGTAGACGATGGGGTCATAGTTTTCCACGGGTAGTGGTGTCGTCGCCACGATGGTTGTGCGCTCCTTGGGCGGAGGAGTGGCCGTCACCACCTTCTCCACGACCTGTGGTGTCCCTTCTACCACCACTGTCTCCTGCACTACGACCGTCTCTTTGACGACTCTGGGAGTGCAGGCAGACAGCACGGCGCTCCCTCCTACCAATGCCGCACCTCGCAGGAAGCTCCGTCTCGACAGCCCTTTGGTTCCCTGCATCTTGTTCCACATGCTATTGCCTCCTTATAGATATTTGTGCTTTCCGTTCGAGATCAGCAGCCTGTTCAGGGCACCGCTCCGTGCCCTCGCGGCTAGGGTTTCCAGACGTCAGCGTTTTACTGCCGATTTGCCCAGCGGTCCTGAAGTTTATAGTACTGCCAAGGATTCTCCCTCAGTATCCAGGTGGCTGTGTTCAGCGCATGGCTCTGCGACATAGTCCCCTCGTTAACCTCGGCTGCCAGGATCTCAGCGAGGTTGTCTCTGACCAGTTCGACGTATGCACAGGTAAGAAAAGGGTTGCTGTGATCCGCTCCAAATGCAAAGATCTTGTTAGCCGGAACCGATGATATCCATTCCCGGACGTACTGCTTGGCAGCGCGAGGCGAGAGCACCTCGAGCCATGCGACGTTCAGGTAGACATTGGGGAACATCTTGACCAGCACAGCCAGTTCTTGCATGTAGGGATAGCTGCCGTGGAGAATGTCGAATCGGGCCTGTGGGTAGCGCAGAAATAGGTCTACCAGATGAGTTGGCTTCGCGTGGGTAATCTGGCCGCCGTAACTGCCGCCCTGTATCCCAGTGTGAATCTGGATGGGCAGGTCCAGTTCAATCGCCCGCTGCACCAGGTGATTCTGGATAAAGTTCTGAAACGGCCGCATCTCATCGAAACCAACTGCCGTGTCTGAGGCCGGCCCACCGTATGCTGGCATTCTAAAGATGCGATCGAGGCATCTTTCCGCTACATGTTCATCTTCATACGGGTAGTCAATGTCGCGCAGGTATGCCAGCGTATGCCATTTCATACCCACAACACCATTCTTTACTCCTTGATCCAGGACCATGTCAACTGCCCCCACATACGTCTTGAGGGAATAGATGCCCTGGTGAGAGATATTCTCCAGCCACCGGATGTCGCTTCTCTTCTGGATCATCGCGAATGGTGTTGTAGTGATGAGCGGAGCGAGACAGTCGGAGAACACAACCGGCCCGAAAGGCGGTACTGTAGCCAGGCAGACATCAATGTTGTACTGCTCCTTGAGCAACGAGCGATAGATGCCCGGCTTCGCCAGGCTTGTGAGCTTCCCGCCAATGACAGGAATCGTCGTGTCGTCGAGGTCATCAACACCGCAGAACATCGCCAGAGCCCGCCGGCAGAGAGCGCCAGCCCCCATATTGCGAACATAGGGCCAGAATGGACGGACTCTTCTCCATTTCTCCTCAGGGTCGGCTGCCACCGCCTCCGGGAGAAGCGAGCCCTTGGGCATCCCGGCAGATACCAGGTCAATGCGTGCATATCCCAGCAAGGACGCAAAATCGGTCTCATGAGCAGCGAGCCACTCCTCCTCGCGCCGCAAGTGCTCGTGCACATCAACCGCCGGTATTCGAGCCACTTCCTGCCGTAGGCTCTCGTACAACCCGTTGTCTCTGCTGTTTTGTTCTCTCATGCAGCCCTCCTAGAAATGTTGTTTGCGAAAAATGCCCTAGCACCGCAAGTCTGTTTCCCCGACACAGGTGCCGGCGTGAGTTACTTCCTGCCGGTGCCCGCATGACTGGCGGAAGTAGATGGTTGGCTTGAGTACCACCTGCTGGACAGGGCGTCTATTGTCCTCAATCCGCTCTAGCAGCAGATTGGCTGCGGTCCTCCCCAATTCGTAGGTCGGCTGTGCCACTACTGTCAGGCTAGGCTCGACGAGGGACGTCCACTCCATCTCATCAAAAGCAGCCAGCGCGATATCGCGAGGTATGCGTAACCCCCTTTCGCGGATTGCCCTCAGCGTTCCCAGCGTCAGCAAGTAGTTGCCCGTGAACAGTGCTGTGGGTGGCTCTGGGAGAGAGAGGAGTGCGTGGGTCATCTGATAGCCAAGCTCGACCTTCGAGCCACCCGCCTGCACCAACTGGTGGAATACAGGCAAGCTGTGTACGCGCAGTGCTCTGGAATAGCCTTCGAGACGCTCACGATCTGTAGTGGTCGTCAGAGGACCCACCACGGCAGCAATGCGACGGTGACCGTCGCTGATCAGATGGCTGACCAAGTCAAACGCAGCTCCTACGTTGTCAATCACGACCGTGTCCACGTCCATGTCCACCACCCGCCGGTCAACCGCCACTACCGGAAATCTGGCCTCAATGAGCTTCCGGCAGGGGTTATCTCTCGCGCGGGTTGGTGTTAGGACGACCCCGGAGACCTTTTCAGCATACATCAGGTCAACATACAACGCCTCTTTCTCCATGTCCTCATCCGAGTTGCAGAGAAAAACGGCGTATTGATGGTCGTAGGCCACGTCTTCGACCGCTCGACCCAGCGAGGTGAAGAAGGGATTCTGAATATCCGAGATGATCAGGCCGATGATCTGAGAGTGCTGTACCCGTAGACTGCGTGCGACGTGGCTCGGCTGATAACCGAGCTCTTTGACCGCGGCAAGCACTCGAGCACGCACAGCCTGGCTCGTGTAAGGCTTATTGGCAAGGACGCGGGAGACAGTCGCATTGGATACCCCAGCGCGGAGGGCGACATCTCGTATTCTGACTGGCATAGGGTCAAACCCTTTCTGAAAACGATTACAACATTGTAATCGTTTTCAGAAAGTTGTCAAGTTCGACTTCCCCTCGGTCCGCCTCAGTCCGGGCCTGACATCCTGTCATAATTCTGGATTGCCCACCTGAGGGACGATTTGTTGGACGAAATCGAGGGCTTTTCCCCACTCGGAGATCATTTTTCAGCCCCCATGTGGGCGTGCCACTCCACCAGTTGCGTCCTGAAGCGATTTATGACAGGATCTCAGGCCCAGGTACTTGACAATTCATCCAACTAGGAGTATAATCGTCCGTAGTTATAATACTAACGCCTTAGTTATAAGGCTAACCTCTAAGAGTCCGCCCTGAGGCAGACCTTCGGTCCGTTGCCGAAGGGAGCACGCTGAGCGCGTTTTCACAGGAGGAAGAGAGAGCGCAATGGACGGTGACCTGATAGATAAACTGGTGCAGATCGGCTTCTCGGAGTACGAGGCCAAGGCCTACGTCGCCCTGCTCAGGGAGAGCCCCGTCACGGGCTACCAACTCTCCAAGATGTCCGGCGTGCCCCGTTCCATGATCTACGAGGTGCTGGCCAAGTTGGTTGCCCGTGGCGCCGCGATGACGTTGCGTAAAGAAGGGGGCACGCAGTACGCGCCGGTTCCGGCGGCCGAGTTCCTGGACAAACTCCATCGCGAGCAGGAACAACTTTTCGCCTCTCTCCAGAGCGACCTGGACAGCCTTGGCTCTGCCCCCGACCTGGACTACGTCTGGAACATCGAGGGCTACGAAAACATCCTGGCCAAGGCGGAGGAGATGATCGGCCAGGCCCGGGAGAGCATCTACCTGGCCCTCAAGCCAGACACCTTTCTGGCCCTGCAACCGACGCTGGAAGGTGCCGTGCGGCGGGGGGTCCGCGCAGTGATCTATACCGCGAGCGCGTTGGATCTGCCAGGCGGCCAGGTGGTCGTCACACCGATGTCGGAGGAGGCGGCCAGCCGGGTGGAGGGGCTGGGGCTGATCCTGGTCGTTGACGGCGAAGGGGTGTTGATCAGCGAATGGTTGACCGCCAGCCAGGCGCGGGCTTCCTGGGCCACCAGCCCCTTGCTCGTCTTCATCGCCGAGCACCATCTGCGGACTGACCCGTACCTCCCGCAGATCCTGGCCTGCCTGGGGGAACGGGCCGCCGACATCATCCGCCAGGAGGATCGAGAGTTATTCGCCCGCGCCATGGAGAGCCACATCGGCGGCTAGATGGTTTGATGTCAACCCTGAAGGTCTTGCTCAAGTGGGCTTTGGCGACCGCGGTGTTCGCCGGAATCTTGTTCGGCTCGGCGGGCCGGCTGGACCTGCCGATGGTGTGGGCTTACCTGGCCGTCTATTGTGGGTCTCTCCTGGCCTGGTCGCTCGTTACCGCCCATAAGGACCCCGCTCTGCTCGAAGAGCGGCGGGGGGTGAAAGCCGGCACGAAAGGCTGGGATCGCGTCTTGCTCACCATCTATGGGCTGCTGTTCCTGGCCACCTGGGTCGTCGCCGGCCTGGACGTCGGCCGCTTCCACTGGTCCGACACGGTGCCAGTGGGATTCCAGATCATCGGCTTGATCGGTTTTGCTGCCGGGCTGGGGCTGGTGGCGTGGGCGACCTTGGTGAACACTTTCTTTTCGAGGAGCGTGCGTATCCAGCAGGAGCGGGGGCATCGCGTGGTCACCGGCGGGCCGTACCGGTACGTGCGCCATCCGGGTTACGCGATGAGCCTGATTGGCTGGCCAGGCACCGCCCTGGCGCTGGGCTCCTGGTGGGCCGTGTTGCCGGCGGTGGGCATCGTCCTGGTGTATCTCGTGCGCACCGTGCTGGAAGATCGAACCCTGCACGAGGAGTTGGAGGGCTACGCGGAATATGCGCAGCAAGTGCGCTATCGTTGGATTCCAGGGGTATGGTGAGGTAGCACGATGGAGAGAAAGGAAGCCTTGGCGCACAAGGTCTCAGGATTAGAGTTCTCCTACTTCGATCTGCAAGCCTACGTGGGGACCACCAAGCACATGGGAGGCCTCGAGACCACGAAGGAGCTGGTTGAACTGTGCCACGTCGGCCAGGACACGTACGTCCTGGACGTCGGCTGCGGCGTCGGCGCCACCGCCTGCTATCTGGCCCAACAGCACGGCTGCCGCGTGGTGGGTGTGGACCTTCGCCCGATCATGGTGGATAGGTCCAACGAACGGGCGAAACGGGAGGGCGTAGAGGACGGGGTCGAGTTCCGCGTCGCGGACGCTCAGGACCTCCCTTTCGACGAACCGCTGTTCGACGTGGTCCTGTGCGAGTCCGTCGCCACGTTCGTGCGAGACAGGCAGCGCGTGGCCAGCGAGTGCGCCCGCGTCACCCGGCCGGGCGGGTACGTGGGCTTTAACGAACAAGTGTGGGTCAAGACGCCACCGCCGGCAGAACTGGTCGCCTTTGTCAGGCGCACCTGGGAGGTCGAAGCGGACCTGCCCACTCCTGGCGATTGGCGGGCCTTCCTGGAGGCCGCTGGCCTGCAGGACGTCATCGTGAGAGCCTACCCGTTCGACGCGCGGCGTGAGTCCAGCCAGGTCCGGCGCTATCGGTTCGGCGACATGGCCGGCATGCTGTTCAGAAGCCTTGCCCTGGGCATCAAGAATCCGGCCTTCAGAAAGTATATGGGCGAAAGACGGCACGTCCCGCACGGCTTGTTTGATTATCTGGGCTACGGGCTGTTTGTCGGGAGGAAATAGAGCCATGAGCGATCAGGCACCCATCGAGCGAGCGCAAGGTTCGTCTAAAGCAGGCAGTGGCATCGGCTGGCGGCAGGTGCTGAGATTCGTCGCCTACGTACTCGTGCTGTCGGTGGTCTTGTTCGTCTCCTCCGGCCACCTGGACTGGGGCATGGCGTGGGTCTACGCCGGCATGACGATTTTCTGTACCATTCTCAGCCGGGCCATCGCGCTGAAGAAGCATCCGGATCTGCTGGTGGAACGCGGCCGTTCCCTGGACGCGGAGGACGCCGCCCGTTGGGACAAGGCGCTCGTCCTTTTCGCGGCCACCGTCAGCCCGCTGATCACGCTGGTCGTGGCCGGGTTGGACCGGCGCTTCGGTTGGTCACCCCGGCTGGCGCTCCCCCTTCAGTGGGCCGCGCTCGGCGTAGCGCTGCTGGGTTACCTCGTGGGCACCTGGGCCATGGCCGTGAACCGGTTCTTTTCGGCCGTGGTGCGCATCCAGAAGGAGCGGGGACACACCGTCGTGAACTCCGGGCCCTACCGGATCGTGCGCCATCCCGCCTATGCTGGCGGGCTGGTGGCCCACCTGGCGGTGCCGTTGATGTTGGGCTCGTTGTGGGCGCTCGTCCCGGCCGCGCTGACGGCGGCCCTGGTGGTCGTCCGCACCGCCCTGGAGGATCAGGCATTGCTAGAAGGGCTCGACGGCTACGTAGACTATGCCCGGCAGGTGCGCTACCGCCTGGTGCCGGGCCTCTGGTAGTGGGGCATTGAGGAGTGACGCCGTGATTATACTCAAATTGCTGTTGATCCTGCTTGGCATCATCGCTGGACTGCTGTTCATCTGGCTGTTCCCGCTCAAGCTGCTGTCCAGGCTGGCGGCCCGCTTCGGCCACTCGGCCCCCTGCCCATCAGCGCTGGCCTGGCTGGTGGACAACCCCATCCGCCGTGGCTACATGGGCGCGATCCTCGACCGGGTCGGCATCCAACCCGGTGAGCGCGTACTGGAACTCGGCCCCGGGCCGGGCCTCTTCACGGTGGACGCAGCGCGGCAGGCTGGGCCGGCAGGGCGCATCATCGCCGTGGACATTCAGCCGCAGATGATTGCCCAGGTGGAGGAACGAGTGCGGGAGGCAGGGCTCGCCAACGTCGAGGCGCACGTGGCCGGTGCCTACCACCTGCCGCTCGACGACGCCAGCGTGGAGCGCGCCTTCCTGGTCACGGTGTTGCCCGAGATCCCCGACCAGGCCCGTGCGCTGGCCGAATTGCATCGCGTACTGCAGCCGGGCGGGCTGCTCTCGATCACCGAAGAGTTCTACGATCCTGACTATCCGTTCGCCTTCGAGACCATCCGGCGGGTGGAAAGGGCGGGCTTTGACCTGGAGCGGCGCTTTGGCAACTGGTGGGTCTACACGCTCAACTTCCGTAAGGGGTCAGGCACATGATCTTTAAAAGCCTGGCTCGACGTAAAGGAAGGACGATCCTGACGGTCGTGGGTATTGGCGTCGGTGCGGCGGCCATCGTCGCGCTCGGGGCGGTGGCGGCGGGGATGCGCGCGGGCTACACCGAGATGGCGCAGGGTAGCAAGGCTGACCTGATCCTCACCCAGGGCGGCGCGCTGGACGTCACCATGGGCAACGTGGATGAGACCGTCGCCGGCCAACTGCGCGCCTGGCCCGAGGTGGCCGACGTGGACGGCATGCTCATCGGCAACGTCAAGGCCGAAGAGTCTTCGTACTTCTTTCTGTTCGGCTACGACCCACAGGGATTTGCCATCACCCACTTCCGCATCATCGAGGGGCAGGCGCTGAAGGACGTCCGCAGCGTGCGGGGGACTCCCCTCATTCTGGGACGGGAAGCGGCCGAGAGCCAGCACAAGGCCGTGGGCGATACGTTCCGCATCACCGGCGGGATTTTCCGCATCGTCGGCATCTACGAAACGGGCGATGCCTTTGAGGAAAGCGGCGCGGTCATTCCACTGGCGGAGGCGCAGGACCTGCTCTTGCAGCCGCAGCGCGTTTCCTTGCTCTACGTCCGGCTGCGCGACCCGACCGCTGAGGCCCGGCTGCGCGCGCGCGTGGAACGCAGCCTGCCCGACCTGGCGCTCTCGACCACGTCCGAGTTCGCCAACCGGCAACAGATGATTTCGCTCATCGAAGGGTTTACCTGGGGCGTCGCGGCCTTGGCGGTACTCATCGGTGGGGTAGGGATGACCAACACGTTGTTCATGTCGGTCTTTGAGCGTACGCGGGAGATCGGCCTCCTACGGGCCACCGGCTGGCGGCGGGGCCAGGTGCTGCGCCTGATTTTGGGCGAGTCACTGGCGCTCTCGTGGCTGGGTGGGCTGGCTGGTCTGGGCCTGGGGGTTGTGGCAGCCCTGCTGGTAAGTGATTCCCTGAGCTACGTCGGTGCGTTGGGGGTCCGCTTTTCGCCGGCCCTCTTCGTCCGCGCCCTTGGCACGGTCGTGGTGCTGGGGCTGGTGGGCGGGGCCTACCCGGCCTGGTGGGCCAGCCGTCTCTTGCCCCTGGAAGCGCTACAGTACGAGGGCGGCGCGGTATCAAGGACCAGGGGACAGGGACGAGGGATCAGGAGATTCCTCGCTTCGCTCGGAATGACAGCTCCCTGGTCACCGATCCGCAATCCGCACCCCCGTGTACTCACGGGCGCAATCCGCAATCCGCAATCCGCAATCCGCAATCTCCCCTCCTCCTTGCGCTCCCTGTGGCGGCGACGGACACGCACGGCGCTGACCCTGCTGGGGGTCGGGGTGGGCATCGC
>Ga0315295_10002565_pt1 | contig 15379 bp, 10 predicted proteins | sample YL17G14_0_MG_FD_204453 | JGI IMG/M metagenome (GOLD analysis project Ga0315295, IMG submission 204453) | Sediment microbial communities from Yellowstone Lake, YNP, Wyoming, USA - YL17G14_0 | ecosystem: Environmental > Aquatic > Freshwater > Lake > Sediment | place: USA: Wyoming | collected...
ATTTCAGGAGGGCTTCAGTTTGTAAGAGAGCTGAAGGGTCAATTTAGCCCATCGATTCTTATCCAGCAGCTTGTTCCAAAAATGATCTTTCTCTCCCCCTGAGGGGTCCTTCATGAGAAAGAAAGCCGCCAGCCTCATGAAGCTCTTGCAGATCTCTTTTTTTTCTCCCGTCTCTAACAGTGTCTTGCCCTGTTTGGCCGCCTCCATCACCGCAGGATAGTCATTGGGAATGGCCCAGAAAACATGGCTCTTCCACTCTTTCTCGGCGTCCTCCGGGGAGATCGGAGAATTTTTCACATACCGGTTGACCACGATTCTTACCTTATCTTCCTGGTAAGGCCCTAACTTCCGGAAAAAGGGAAAAAGCTTCTTCACATTCTCCAGGCATGGATGGGACAAATTGGTTATGAGAAGAACCGTATCGGCCATGGCAAAAACCTTGGAAGAAATTTCCCGGGTGGATTTCCCCCCATCGACCACCAGGAATTCGAAGGTTTTTTCCATGAGAGAAAGAACTTCTTCCACGACTTCCGGATGTACCCCCCCGCCTTCCAGTCCGGGCGGAGACGGTAAAACATAAAACCCCGACGGATGTTTGCCCAGAATGGTTTTCAGGTTGTTCACATGGATCCGGGAAAGATTCTTCATCACCTGAGCCCAGTCGGGCAAATGACCGAGGTTCAGGAGAAGCGGCATGTCTCCAAAGGGTGCGCTCAAATCGGTCAGCAGCACGGAACGGGATTCATCCAAATGGGCCATACTGGCGGCAAGATTCACGGCTACCGTGGTGGTTCCAACCCCCCCCTTGCATCCAAGGACATAGATCATTTTCCCGAATTTCTGATATCCCTGAGAGGGAGAGGCCCGGCTCTTTTTATCTTCGTATCCCAAGAGGGCAGCTCTTATTTCTTCTTTCTGGAGAGGCTGGACAAAGATCTTTTTGGCCCCCGCCCTCCGGGCCTGATTCAGGATTTCCGGGTCCCATGAAGAAGAGATCAAAAATATTTCTTTAATCTTTCCGGAGCGGCTGAGGTCATAGAGGAAACGAAGGTCTTCCTGAGGTTTTTTCCCCATCTCGAAAATGAGCAAATCGCCGGGCTGGAGAGATTCGGACTCTTTCAGGTAAAATCCGTCCAGCGAAGAAACGATCTTCTTCAATTCCGCCGCAATCTTGGGGGAGTTTATTCTAAATTGAACGGAAATTTCCCAGCCCATTGAACTTCCTCTTCTTGGAAAATATAGAATCACCCATCGTACAGAGAAGCGAAATCCGTGCCAACCCTTCAAACGCCTCTTTTGCTTTCCATTATCCGGTGAATGCCGAAGAAATCTTGAGGGTCATCAAAGAGGTGGGATCCATGGGGCAGGGTCCTTCTGAATTTTCCTAACTCGTTGATTTTCGACGAGGGGAAGGAAATCTTCGGTGATGGCTGAAAGACTCTTGGAATGACTTCATGGCGGCTGGAATTTGGAAAGAACTGGAGAACGATTTGTGCGGCCGAAATAGGCGGAAGGAGAAATGGGTAAAAATTCTAGGGAAGCCATTCCATATCTTTATGTAAAAGTTTCCAATCTATCGGAATACCGGCGCCCATTTTGAAACTACCACCAACATGGTGGCGAGAAGGAAATTTCCAGGTCGCCAGTCCGGTTGAGGGGCGGTTCGCGAACCGCCCCTACGGATGTCGTGGTTCCGCCTTTCCCCCCGTTACGCCTAATCGTTTGTTTCCGGTCCGGTTTCCTTGTTGATCAAAATCCCCAGCTTTTTGACCTTTTCGTGAATCGTCTTGTAGTCAACCTGGAGCAACCGGGCGGCTTTGGCCTTGTTGCCCCCGGTTTGTTTCAAAACCTGGGTGAAGACCTCCCGCTCCACGGCGGTGATGCTCTGCTGGAGAATCTCCTTGAGGGACAGATTCTTCCAGGGGGCTCCCTGAACCTTGGGGGTAAAAGCCATCCCGGGCACATCGACCCGCTTCAGCTCCAGGTGTTTTTCGGTGATCAGTTCGTCGGCCAGAAGGGCGGCCCGGCGGATGATGGACCGGAGCTGGCGGACGTTGCCGGGCCAGTTGTAAGCGAAAAGGGTGTTCAGGGCGGTTTCGGAAAAACCCTTTACCTGCTTGTTCAATTCCAGATTGGCATTGTCCAGAAAGCGCTTGGCCAGGTAGGGAATGTCCTCCTTCCGGTCCCGCAGCGGAGGGATGGTGATGGTGAACTCGTTCAAGCGGTAGAACAGGTCCCGCCGAAAAGAGCTGGAAAGGGCCAATTCATGGAGGTCCTGGTTGCTGGCCACCAGAAGCCGGACATTCACCTGAATCGCTTTGGTACCCCCCACGCGGTAGACTTTCTTCTCCTGAAGAACCCGGAGAAGTTTGGCCTGAGACCCCAGGGGCATATTGGAGATTTCATCCAGAAAAAGGGTGCCTCCCTGAGCGACCTCAAATTTTCCTGGTTTTTGAACTTCCGCCCCGGTGAAGGCCCCCCTTTCATGGCCGAACAGCTCGCTTTCCAGAAGGGTCTCGGGAATGGCCCCGCAATCGACGGGGATGAAGGGCCCCTTGGACCGGGAGCTGGCTTCGTGAATCGCCCGGGCCACGATTTCCTTTCCCGATCCGGTTTCCCCGATGATGATCACGGTGAAGTCCGATTCGGCCACCCGGTTTAATTCCGATACCAACCGAGCCACCACATCGCTCGGCCCCATCCTTTCCTGCAAGGGGGAGCTGCCCTTCAACTGGTTGGACAGCTCCCGGACTTTGAGCTTGAGTTCCCGCTCGGCCAGGGCCCGGTGGGCGACCCGGATCACTTCATAATTGTCGAAGGGCTTGGAGAGGTAATCGTGGGCTCCTTCCTTGATGGCCTTGACTGCTCCCCGGGAGTCGGCGTGGGCGGTGATGAAGACCACGGGAAGTTCCTGATCCAGTTCCCGGGCCTTGCGCAAAATTTCCATCCCGTCCATGCCGGGAAGCATCATATCCACCAGGAGCAAATCCGGGGCATCCGATTGGAGTACCTTCAGGGCCTTTTCTCCGTCATAGGCCACCATCGTCTCCAACCCTTCCTTTTTCATCAGGTCGGAAAGGATCACACAAATACTCTTGTCGTCGTCCACAATAAGGACTCTGGATTCTTTTTTATTCATTTCCTCACTTCCTATTTACCTTGGGTTCGTCTGAAGCCTCAGCCCGGTACAAGGCTCATTGATTTAAGCCAAAGGAATCCCTCCTGATATTTTGATGGATTCTGCGCCAATCTGATCCGGAGGAGTCGGTCCATGCCACGAAGAAGCTCTGCTCTTTGAACAGAATTCCTCTCGCGGGATATGGGGATGGAAATCTCCCCCCCTTGAATTATGGAGTTGGTTCCATATTATGGAAATTATACCATAGATCTTTTTCCATAAACTGTAAATTTACTGTTTTACAGCCTTCCAGAAATAACCCTCCACATTACTAACTCCTTAATGCCTATGCATTTTTGAAAAATGAAAGAACCTTTCTTCCGTTAAAAGCAGGAAGTAGTAATGCAAGGGGTATGCCAGACTTTCATCCCCTGGATTTGGGCCAGGCAATAGTTCCTTTCATGAAAACTTAATTAATTCAAAGTGTTAATAAGAGATTAGGCGAATGGATCAACCATAGTGCCTAAAGAACTACAAAGGTGGGCTATTTCCCTGTTGGGGCTTTGTTGCATAGGAAAAGGGGCGAACAAATTTATTATTATGAATCGCTTTTATTCGGGTAAAAGCGGGTCTTCCGCACGGTCGGGACGGTCATCCTGCAGGACCGGTAGCCGGACAGAGAAGGTAGTTCCCTGGCGCAGGGTGCTCTCGAGGGAAATGGTGCCCTTGTGCTGCTGGATAATGGACTGGCAGATGCTTAATCCCAAGCCCGTCCCGTTCTCCTTGGTGGTATAAAAAGGCTCGAAAAGGTGTTCCTGCTGTTCTTGGGAGATTCCCGGTCCGTCATCGGTGATCTTGATTTCCACTATATCTCGGGCCGGGAGAAGGCGAGTTTCGAGGATAACCTTCCCCTTCCCGGAGACCGCGTGGATGGCATTCATGAACAGGTTGAGGAAGACCCGCTCCAGGTTCTCTTGGCTGGCCATAATCTCAGGAAGGTTCTTTTCCAATCGGGCCTCGAGGGCGACCTGGCAGGGGGCGCTTTGAAGTTCACAGGTCTTCCAGGTTACGAGGAGGAGCCGGTTGAAATTGATGGGTTTAAAGTCCAGGACGGAAGATTTGGCGTAATCCAGGAATTTCTTGGTCAGGTCATCGGCTTTTCCCGTGCTTTCCAGGACCATCTGCATTTTTTCCCGGAACGAGGGGAGAAGATCGGCGTTATCCAAGCAGAACTGGGCGCAGGAACGGATTACCGCCAGGGGATTTCTGAGGTCATGGAGGAGTCCGGAAACAATGACTTTCCCCACCCTTTGTTTATGGGAGGATTCAAAATGCTTGTCCTGCAGGTCCCGGATCACGGCGGAGGCTCTCACGAGCTGTTCAACGAGGAACTGGTTTTCTCTTTGCAAACGCTCGAGTTCCTCCGGGGCCGTCTTTTCCCCTTCTTCCGGGGGGGTCTGGACGGCCTTACCCGCATTCCCTTCCGGGGCTGAAAGTCCTTCCTTCGAGCTCCTGACAATCGGCGAACCGCCCCTCATCTCGGATTTGGGCAATCCCTGGGGAGTGGGGTCTCCTTCCATGGACCTCTGGAGTCTATGGAAGATCTTGGCAATTTCGATGGCCTTCATTTTCTCCCCTTCATTGTCCATCTGGATTCCCCAAAATAAGAAACCGGACTCTCTATTCTCCACGAGTTGTCCGGTATATTCCCTTGTACATCGGCAAGCCGGCTGTCCGCTGAATTCTGGGACCCGTCGCTTTCCATCCTTCGATCACTCGAAGTTTGGCTTTACCAACCCTAGTCGTTAATCAAATCGTCATCTAACCAAGAAATATTAACACATATACATCGGAAAGGCAAGCTGAAAAATCAAAGAAAATTATCATCCTGTAAGAGAGTACGGACAGGCTTTTTCGGTTTATTAACCAATTGAAATTATTAATTAAAAATAATATAAGGCCACCAGAGCCGGAGAATTGAAAAGAGTGAACCGCTCAAAGCGGATTCATCTCGGGGGCTACCTGAAGGTGGCTTCGCCCGGGTGCCAGGCCCTTGCCCCCGGACCACGACGCAGACATCCCGGAAATGTCAAACTCTGTGAGTCCCCCGGCAGGGCCGGGGTTTACCGAAGAAAATTATTGTTGGGACTTTGGTTTCCCAGCCAAGCCCACCCGCTGCTCAAAATGGCCGCTCCCCGAACCGGAGATTTTTTTTGCCTTGCGATTGGCCCTTGGGTATCATAAAAGAAGTGTTGCCCGAGTGGCTGGGAGGATGCTCAATTTGGCCGGCACGGACACCGGCACTTACACCGACACTGCTTTTCAAGGGAGGAGGGAGGGGGAGATGAGCTTGAATCATCGGGACGAGCAAGCGACGCATGAGATTTACTGGGAGAGCCTGGTTAAAGCGGTCCCCAGTGAGGTCTGCCAGAGGACCGAGGCTATCTACAGCCAGGAGCGGAAAGGATATTTCCTGCCCGTCCTCAACCGGAAATATCTGATCCTGCCGGCGGAGAAGAGGATGTGGTGCATGCGGGGGGATCTCTGTGAGGAAGAGAAGCTGCGCGATTATTTCTTCCTGATGGTCCTCCTCTACCTCCTGAAGGCGAAAGAAGGAGAGCCCACCCATACCTGGGTCAGCGAAAAGGAGCTGAAGGGAGGGACTACTTTCTTCCGCGGTCCCCATGCCCTGCGGACGGAGGAATTGAAGGAAAACTTCGGGAAAGATGCGGATGCATTTTGGGAGGCCGGAAGGCGTTTGGGCGGGGTTGAGCTTCTCTTCGGGGATAAAGCCTTCGCGGTAACCGTTTTTCCCAAAGTCCCCCTGGCCTACCTTCTCTGGAAGGAGAGCGAAGAGTTTGCCGCTCAGGTCAAGGTCCTCTTTGATTCCACGATTCAAAATCACTTTTCCCTCGACGGGATCTGGTGTGTCGTGGCCGAGGTGAGCCGCCGCCTCCTGGAAGCTGGAGAACCATGAGAGGAAAATCCGCCTATATCGTCGCCGACCTGGAAGGATCCACCGGCGCGTGGACCAAGGCCCACACCCTTCTGGCCACTCCGGAGTGGCAGGAAGCCCGGGTCGAACTGACCCGGGATCTGAACGCCGCGGCCGGGGCCCTTTTCGAGAGGGGGGTAAAAGGCGTGGTGGTCAAAGACTTCCACCGGACCGGGTACAATCTCATCCCCGCGCACCTGGACAGGCGGGTAAAGCTAGTCTCCGGTTATTACACCGGCCCGGCCGTCGGCTACGGGAAATTGCATGGCGCCGATTTCGCCCTCTTCGTCGGCCTCCACGCCGCGGGGGGCAATGGAAAGGGGTTTCTGGCTCACACCCTCACCAGCCGCATCGCGGAGATCCTGGTGAACGGGGAAAGGATCTGCGAATCAGAACTCTTTGCCACGGTTCTGTCCGCTTTTCGAGTGCCGTTGGCCTTCTTCTCCGGCTGCCCGGCGGCCTGCCAGGAAGTAAAGGAGAGGATGAACTGGGTCGTGACCTGCGCCATCCCTAAAGATCCGCTGGTTTACCAGGATAGGAATAAAAGGGAAAAATTCATCCTTCAGGCGAGGGAAGGCCTGCGCCAGAGCATCCTGGCGATACCCACCGTGGAAGGACTACCGCTCTTCGCGATGAAACCGCCTTTTGACTGTCGGGTGATCTTCCAAGAAGAAGCCGAAGCCCGGAAAATGAATGCCTGGGGTTTTCCTCAGGAGGGGCGGATCATTCATTTTCACTCGGAAGAATTTCTGGAGATGTATGAGAACCTCCTCAAGATCGCGTATTTTCCCAGGCTGGCTTACACGCTCCGCCATCTCGCCATTCCCCTGACACGGGTGGTGTGGAGGAGGCAGTCTTTAAAACACCTTTAGGCGCTTACTGCGCAACTAATACCAACATGTTGGTTAGAAGGACATATGCCGTGCATTCGCGATAAATCCCCCCTTGCCCCCCTTTTACAAAGGGGGGTTGGGGGGGATTTCTGGGCTTCAGGCTGCCCTTCAGGGGCCTCTTTTTCTGCGCAAGGTCGCGGAAAAAACCTAGACGCTTAGCGCCTCATTCATACAAACAGGTTGGTAAGAAGGAAATATCTTTCATAATGGCCGTAGGGGCACGATGCATCGTGCCTTTACAAGTGGACCGGGGTTGCCGGCGAAGCCTCTTTTTCCGCGCGTAGTCGCGGAAAAAGCGTAGTCCCTTACCTGCCAGTTAAATTGACGCTAAAATGGTCATAAATTGTAGGGGCAACCCTGCGTGGTTGCCCTCCTGCGGGCGGCCACATAGGGCCGCCCCTACAACACCCTGTTTGGTTCCGTCTTGGCCGGGTTAGGGAATGCATCTCTCTCCGCATAACCGTGTCCTTTTGATTCTGCAGGCGGGAATCCCAAATCCGCTTGATTTCCCGATGAAATCACCTTATGATATAAATTCCGACGGGGCGTAGCGCAGCCTGGTAGCGCACTTGCTTCGGGAGCAAGGAGTCGCTGGTTCAAATCCAGTCGCCCCGACCAGGAATTCCAAAGGGCTTGGCTCGAAGGAGTCAAGCCCTTTTTCTTTTTTGGAAATGCCGGGAGGAATGGCGTACGTAGGGGCGATCCCGCGAAGCGCGTGACGGGGCGCCCCTGCCATAACGCGGCTACTCTCCGTTCCAGCAATGAAGGCAGAGTTTTTCCCGGGGAAGGCCGATGGCCTGGATCATGTCCTCGAGGGTTTGATACATGAGGGTGGTAGCTCCCAGCTCCCGCCGGATCCACTCCACCATCCTGGCGTATTTTTCCGATTTGGAGTCCAGGTATTCCGAGACCTCCTCAATATCCGTTCCCTCGATACTGCGGATGGCCCGGCGGGCGGCCAGCTCGGACGTCGAGCGGGTGGAAAGGGCAAACCTGCAGGGGAACATGAGGGGAGGGCAGGCCGGGCGGATGTGGACTTCCTTGGCCCCGTTCTCCCATAGCTTTTTCAGCGTGTAATTCTTTAATTGGGTCCCCCGGACGATGGAGTCCTCACAGAGGACAATTCGATTCCCACAGATGATCTCCTTGGTGGGGATCAATTTCATGGTGGCCACCAGGTCGCGGATCTCCTGGGAGGGAGGAGTATAGCTGCGTCCGTATCCCGGAGTGTACTTGGTCAAAGGTCTCCGGTGGGGAAGGCCGGACTCCATGGAGTAGCCGATGGCATGGCCCACCCCGGAATCCGGAACCCCGGCCACCAGGTCGGCCTGAACGTTGTCCCTCTTGGCCAGGAAACGGCCGCAATTTTCCCGGACGAGTTCGACGTTGATGCCTTCATAGCTGGAGGCGGGATAGCCGGTGTAGATCCAGAGAAAAGCGCAGATTTGACTGGTGGGTTTCCCGCTGGCTTTCTGCTTGAGTCCGTCTTTGTCGATCAAGACCACTTCTCCGGGTTCGAGAAATTGGATCACCTTGAAACCCAGGTTCAGGAAAGAACTGGATTCCGTGGCCAAGGCAAAGTCGCCCCCCTTTTCCCCGACAACCAGGGGATACCGGCCCAGGCGGTCGCGGGCCGCATAGAGCCCCTCCCGGGTCAAAAGGAGGAGGGTGGCAGAGCCCTGAATCTTGTCGAACATCTTTTCGATTCCGTCGATGAGGTCCTTGCCGGTATTGATCAGCTTGGAGATCAGCTCTACCGAGTTGAACCCTCCGCTGGTCATTTCGCCGAAAGAGTGGCCTCCCTGCAGCAATTCCGTGCCCAGGGGTTCCAGGTTTTCGATGAGCCCGGCGCTGACGATGGCAAAGGTTCCGAACCTGGAACCCACGATGAGGGGCTGGGGGTCCCGGTCGCTGATGACCCCGATTCCCATGGGCCCCTCCATCTGTTTGTATTCGTCCATGAATTTGGATTTGAACTGGGATTGGCTGATGTCGTGGATGGAACGGTAGAACCGACTTCCCAGGACGGCAATTCCCCCGTATTCAGTTCCCATGTGGGAATGGTAGTCGGTACCGTAGAAAAGAGTCGGGGCGCAGTTCGCCTTGGAGACGACTCCAAAGATTCCGCTCATAGCTTTCCCTTTCCTCACCTAGATATTTTTTCTTGAAAGGCCGAAGCGAGAAATCTCCCGGAATATGCGGAATTTAAAAAATGGTAGCACTTTAGCTCTTTGAAAAAGGTAACTTTGACCTTTTGAAAAGATTCACCAGAAATCCCCCCTCCCCCCCTTTGCAAAGGGGGGTTGGGGGGATTCCAGCGATGGGTATCCTAATCGATATGGCTTTGATATGATTTTCAAACGGCTAAATTGATACAAAAAATGGAATTATAACAGAAAAGCGCGAGAGGGGGAAATTTTCTTTGCCATTCGGCAGCCCTCCAATTTCATGCCAACCCGGGAGGATATGAAACAGATCATGGACCCATCCCAGGCCATCCTCCATAATTTCTAAGGAGTCCATTATAGTCTAAACATTAATTGGAGGACGTTGCCTCTTAAAAACCTCGAACTGGACTCCGGCTTTCGCCGGAGTGACGAACATTAGAAAGGCATGGTTCTTGGTTGTCATTCCGGCGGAAGCCGGAATCCAGGATGATTAAAAGACGGAATTCCTGTCCAGATAATTATGGCCTCATTAGTAACTTCACCTTGGGGATACTGCCTGGAATCCTGACCCGGCCAGGCCTGGCGGCCGGGGATTTAAGCCTAATTCAATGATTTCTTTATTGAAAAACCTCTCTCGATCCGCCATAATGTTTTTAAAGGAGGATGGATGAAGCGAGCGATTTTCCTGTGCGGGGGGTTACTCTTCTCATTTTTTATGGGTTCCCAGTTCGGGTCTCCCGCGGAAGCCGGTTTTCTCCAAAGGCCCTTTTCCTTCCAGCAGCTGACCGCGAAAGACGGACTGTCCAGCGAAATGATCTTTGCCATTGCGGTGCAGGGAGAGGAAGTGTGGTTCGGGACGTATGCCGGGGGAACGACCCTATACGACCGGGCCAAGAAGGTCTTCAAGGTTTATACCACCAAAGGGGAACCGCCGGAGAAAGACGACGGGGTCAGCATCAAGTGGAAGAACCACCCGGCCTACAACGATGTAACGATTATCCTTCCGGATAAGGATCGGCTGTGGTTCGGCACGTATTTTTATGGATTCGGGGGCGGAGGAATCTCCTACTACAATCCCAAAAGGAAGAATCCCTGGAGGCCCTTCAACACCAACAACGGGGTGGCCAAGAAGATTGTGTCCCTGGCCCTGGATGGAGACATTCTATGGGTCGGGTCGGAGAGGGGCATTTCCGTTTTGGATAAAAAGACCGAAAAATGGAAAGCCTTTTATGCCGTTCAGGACGGGCTGTCGGGGAATTTTGTGAACGCCCTCCTGGTTCAAGGGGATGCTCTCTGGGCAGGGACCAATGGGGGTATAACCCGGTTGCTTAAATCCCAGAATCAATGGAAAAGTTACGGGGAGAAAGAAGGCCTGACCGATCTGGAGATCAAAGCCCTAACCCGGGTGGGCGATAGGATCTGGGCGGGAAGCGTCCGAGGAGCCCTTTACGAATATGATCCGGCCGCCGATCGATGGAAGACGATTGAACCCACCGATCCCCTGAAGAGCGGGGGAATTCACTCCCTTGCGGTGATTCAGGGAAAGGTGTTCGTCTGCCGGGATAACGGGGTGAGTGTTTTCGAAATTGCGCAGGGCCAGTGGGATTCCCTCACTGCGGCTGACGGATTGCCGAGCAACAGCGTTTTCTGCGCCGCTGAGGATAAGGATGGGATTTGGTTCGGGACCGATCAGGGCGCAGCCCGGATCGACCGAATGCAATAAATTCGGATTGCGGAATTCGGAATGCGGAATAGAAAAATGGGCACAGATAAACACGCCAATAGCGCCTAAAGTTTTTACATTCTTATCCGTGTTTATCCGTGTTCATCCGCGTCCAATAAATATTTAAGAAAGGTTTTTATGGATTCATTTTCCAGAGCGAAGTTGACCCGCAGGGATTTATTGAAAGGGGCGGTCGCGGCAGCGGCCCTGCCCAAGATGTTCTTCCTCTCGTCTTATTCCCGGCCTTCCGTGGCTTATGCCGCGGGAGATGCCGATCTGGTGATCGCCCAGCAGGGGACCCCCACCCAGCTCCTGCAGGCGGCCATGGCGCCTCTCGGGGGGATGGGAAGGTTTGTGAAGAAGGGGCAGAGGGTGGTGATCAAGGCCAACATCGCCTGGGCGCGGACCCCCGAGCAGGCGGCCACCAACAATCCCGAACTGCTTTCGGCCCTGATCAAAATGTGTTACCAGGCGGGGGCGAAACGGGTCGCGGTCTGGGACCACACCTGCGACAATTATCAGTTCTGCTTCTCCCGGTCGGGCCTGAAGAAAGTCACCCAGGAGGCCGGGGGAGACATCTATTCCGGCCACGGCCGGAACGTGTACAAGAAGGTGGAGATCCCCAAGGGCAAGAAACTCAAGGAAGCGGAATTCATCCAGGATGTGCTGGAAACCGATGTTTATATCACCTTTCCCCTTCCCAAGCAGCACTTTGCCACCGAACTCACCCTGGGCCTGAAGAATGCCATGGGGACCATCTGGGACATGGAACTTCTGCACAAGATCGACCTCCATCAGTGCATCGCCGACATCAACACGGTCCGCAAGCCGGACCTGGTGGTGGTTGACGCCATCCGGATCCTCACCACCAACGGGCCCAAGGGACCGGGGAAGACGGAGGATATCGGGGAGGTGTGCGCCACAACGGATATGGTGGCGGTAGACGCCTACTGCGCTTCCTATTTCAAACATCCCAAGACGGGAAAGCCCTTCCGGCCGGCGGAGATCCGGTTCATCAAGAATGCTTACGACCTCGGCCTGGGAGAGATGAACCTCTCCAAGGTCCGGATGAAGAAGGTCAAGGCCGCATGACGGGAAAGCTCCAATTGGCAAGGAGAACCGTCCAGGCCGTCTCCTTCTTTTTCCTCCTTTACTTGATCATTCAAGCTGCCTTCCCCCTGGAAGTAAGGATTCCGGTCGATCTGTACCTGCGGCTGGACCCCTTCATCGCCATCGTCGCTTTTCTAACCCAGGGCGAGATCATCATCCGGATGCTTCCGGCCCTGGGGGTCCTCCTCCTGGTGGTGATCTTCGGCAATTTTTTCTGCGGGTGGTTCTGCCCCATGGGGGCGACCCTCGATTTCTTCGACCGGGTCCTCTTCCGGGAAAAGAAGCGGTCCAAGCCCATTAACGACCAGCCCCTGAAAAGGCTCCGTTACGGGATTTTTATTTTCGCCCTGACCGCGGGGCTCCTGGGGCTGCAGGTTCTTTACCTCCTGGACCCCATCAGCCTGTTGACCCGGACCCTGGTCATTGCCTTTTACCCGCCCGCGGTCTACATCTATAATCATCTTCTTCCGGAAATCCAGCGGTTTCTTCCCGGCAATCCTTTCATCCTTCCGGCGATGAAGCTGCCCATCTTTAAAGTCAACCTGCTGATCTTTCTGTTCTTCGCGGGAGTCCTGGCCCTGGGAGTCATACGCAGACGGTTCTGGTGCCGCTACCTCTGTCCCCTGGGGACTCTCTTTTCGCTCGTCTCGCGCCTTCGCATCGTGGGCAGGTCGGTCAGCGATGCCTGCGTCCAGTGCGGGAAATGCCCGGAAGAGTGCTCGATTGGAGCCATCCCTGGTGAAACCCCCCGGCAGTATCGCCAGCAGGATTGCATTTCCTGCTTCCAATGCCTGGATTGTCCACCGGAAGCCACTACCTTCGGTTTCCACTTTCCCCGGTGGAAGACCGCAGAGGGGGTTTCTCTCTCCCGGAGGTATGTGGTAGGTTCTCTGGCCTTCGGCGTCTTCTCCGCTCTGGCCATCAAGACCAACCCCCTGCAGACGGAAAGCGGGCTCAAGAACAACCGGCTCATCCGGCCCCCGGGGGCCCTGCCGGAGAATAAATTCGTCGCCGTCTGCACCGGCTGTGGAGAGTGTTTGAAGGTTTGTCCCAACAACGCCCTCCAGTCCACCTTCCTGGAAGCGGGGCTGGCCGGTCTCTACACCCCCCGCCTGGTTCCTCGCATCGGCTACTGCGAGGAGCACTGCAACTTCTGCGGAAGGGTCTGCCCGACCGAAGCCATTCTCCCCCTTTCGGTCGAAGAAAAGCAGAAGATCCAGATGGGGGTCGCCAAGATCGACAAGACCCGGTGCATCGCCTTCGAGGAAGAAAAGATCTGCCTGGTCTGCAACGAACAGTGTTCTTACCATGCCATCGTGGGCGATGATAAGAAACGGCCCATGGTGAAGGAAGAAATATGCACGGGCTGCGGCATCTGCGAGAACAAGTGCCCGGTGGACGGGGAGTCGGCCATCATCGTCTACACCTCCGGCGTGCAAAAGAAGGTGAAGCCCCAGCCGGAAAGCAAAGCGTGACGCATCATGTGAAATGGCGAATGCGGAATTCGGAATAAAAACCTAATGGGACACAGATGAACTTAGCGCGGCGGAGCCGCAACCAAACAGAAGGAAAACCTACGTTATTTACGGAAATTGTAGGGGCAACCCCCAGTGGTTGCCCATCTTGCGGGCGGCCACAGGGGGCCGCCCCTACATCATTTTGGTTAACAAAATTTAAAGAGTTTGAACGTAAGTAGTACAGATGAACACAGATTTTTCATTCAGAAAAGACCCAAAGACAAAAGACTAAATGGGACGCGGATGAACACGGATCAACACGGATGAAGCGTTAAAGCAAATACGAATGCCTGGGGAAGCTGATTTGAGCTTTGAGGGTTGCAAAGCTATTCTTATTCGAAGCATTTAAACCTCGGTGCTCTCGGCGTAATCTGCGTAATCTGCGGATAAACAGTTTCGGGTTTTTATAATTTCCTAAGAAATAAAAGGAAATGAGATTCTTCCGCGAAGGCAAAGATGGAAATCGCTCTTGAATTATGGAATGTATCTTTTCACCTCGACTCAAGGGTGATCTTCCAGGATTTGAACCTTCGCCTCCCCAAGGGGCAAGCCCTTTTTGTCGTGGGGGGCAGCGGGAGCGGCAAGTCCCTGCTTCTGCGCCTCTGCGCCGGCTTGATCTTTCCCCAAGAAGGGAGGGTGACTCTCGGAGGAACCGACCTGAAAACCGCTCCCAAGGAGGAGATCCAGGAGCTGCGGGCCAGAATCGGCTTCGTCTTCCAGGATTCCGCCCTCATCAGCAACATGGCCATCTATGACAATATCGCCCTTCCGCTTCGCTATCATAAAAAAGGGACGGAGGAGGAGGTACGCGCGCGTGTGGCAGAGAAGATGGGGCTTTTTGGGGTGGACCGGTCTTTCGAATGGTCCCTCCCTTCGGCGCTGAGTCTGGAAATGCACAAGCGGGCCGCGCTGGCCCGGGCTTTTATGCTGGAACCGGAATATCTTCTCCTGGACCAGCCCACCAGCGGTCTGGAGACGGAGGTTGCCCAGAGCCTGAGCCGGATCATCCGGGACTATCAACAAAGGCGCGGGGCCAGCATCCTGGAAGTGGGCAGCGAATATCCCCTTTTGGGAAAGAATGCTGACCGGATCGGGCTGCTGGAGGGCGGCCGGATCTCGGCCGAAGGGACCAGGGAAGAAATGGGGGCTTATTTGGAGAAGGTCAAGAAAGAAGGCCGCTGAAAAGGCAAACCTATGCAGATGTTCTTCCGGGTCAAACACTTTGATCGGTATGTAGGGATTCTGGTGGTCTTCGCCATCCTCATGGCCGTCGTAGCCCTGGTTTTTGTGGGGCGAGGCCAGAAATGGTTCGCCAAACGGTCTCCCTACAAGGTGGTCTTCAGCAAGGTCCAGGGGCTCAAGACGGGGACGCCCGTGACCATCTCGGGCATGGAAGTGGGAAACGTGAAATCCCTCCGGTTGGACCCCCAGAGCAAGGTGGAACTGATGATCGAGGTCCTGCAACGGTACCAGGAAAATATCCGCCAGGATTCCCAGGCCGCCATTGCCATGGCCCTCATCGGGGGAAAGACGATCGAAATCACGGTGGGTTCTCCGGAGAAGCCTCCCCTGCCTGCCGGGAGCACCATCCCCTCCCTGGAGTCCAAGGAGATCACCGATCTTCTCAAAGAGATCGATTTGAAGGGCTACCTGAAGAAGATTGATGACGTCCTGGACAATCTGAAATCCATCACCCACAAACTGGACGACCCGAAGGGATCTCTGTTCAGGACTCTGGGCAATCTGGAATTCGTGACCTCTCAGATCAAAAACGGCCAGGGAAGCGTGGGGGCCATTCTCCAGGACCCCAAGATGCACGGGGAGATCAACGCGGCCATCGCCCAGGCCCGCCGGT
>Ga0315295_10002566_pt1 | contig 15378 bp, 15 predicted proteins | sample YL17G14_0_MG_FD_204453 | JGI IMG/M metagenome (GOLD analysis project Ga0315295, IMG submission 204453) | Sediment microbial communities from Yellowstone Lake, YNP, Wyoming, USA - YL17G14_0 | ecosystem: Environmental > Aquatic > Freshwater > Lake > Sediment | place: USA: Wyoming | collected...
GGCTACTTCCGCTTGGCGGATACACCCAGCGTGTTCGAGGACGTAGACCGGTGGCTTCGACGGAGGTTGAGGCAACTTCTCTGGAAACGATGGAAACGGGGCACGACACGCTGGCGAGAGCTTGTTTTGCTGGGTGTCCCGCGCTCCCTTGCCGCGCTCGGTGCGACGGGCACCAGCCCGTGGCATATGGCCGCAAGTCCTGTGGTCCACACCGCCTTGAGCAACAGCTACTGGTTGGCTCAGGGACTGTGCACCCTCACCGAGCACTACCACCACCTAATGCACATTCCTCGACGAACCGCCGGATGCGGACCCGCATGTCCGGTGGTGTGAGAGGGAGGATGGGCGACCCATCCTCCCTACTCGATTCGGACTCTCGGCGAAGGGACCCTCGCGCCGCCGACTGAGCTCCAGCAGCTCATCGAGCGCATCGCGTGCCCGAGCCCGCTCCTCGGTGGAGAGCGGCAGCTCCGCAAACTCGTCTTCGTCGAGCACCAGGCTTCGGCCGTCCGGAAAGACCACCAGGTCCAGCGCCAGATCCTCGAAGTACACGTCCGCCGTCGACAGGCGAGCCGGCCGGGTGATGTTGCAGTACCAGCCCCTTAGCTCGCCGCTCAACCCTTCGTGGACGGCGAAGACGTTGTACCAACGGTCGTCAAAGAAGTGCTCGACCATCCGGTCGCCGTGGCGCACCGCCCAATCGTGGAGGACGACATCATCGCGGTCGAAGACGCCCTGGACCCGTATCCAGTCTCGGCCGCGGGCCAGCAGGCGCGTGGGATAGGCCCACATCTCACGCCCGGAGGCGTCCAACTTGTGGATGGTAATCGTCTCGGTCATGGGAGGATCTGGAACGCCTGGGATGGGTGGAACGACAATCTCAGGCGGCTCCCGTCCGGCGGGAGAGGCGCATCCGAGGAGACGGCGAAAGTCAGGCGCAACCTGTGAGCCTCGACGCCGAGGATGCATGTGGATCCGCGGAAGGTGCGTTCCAGCAGCGTCGCCTCCAGCACGAAGTCGCCCGAACCGTCCAGGCGCGCGGCGTCGGGGCGCAGCAGGACCGTGGGATGCGCGCCCGGGGGCGCCTCGAGCGGCAGGAGCCCCAGCGTGGTGCGAATGCCGCCCGGCTCCGACGCGCCGGGCAGCAGGTTGGTCAAACCGAGGAAGCGCGCCACGGCCACCGAAACCGGCTGGCGGTAGACTTGCTGCGGCTCGCCTTCCTGGAGCACGCGGCCGGCGTCGAGGACGACAATGCGGTCCGCCAGCCCGAAGGCTTCCTCCTGATCGTGCGTGACCACCAGCGCGGTCTGACGCGCGGCGTGGAGCACGTGCCGCATCTCGCCCAGCAGGCGCTCGCGCAGCATTCGGTCGAGCGCCCCCAGCGGCTCGTCGAGCATCAGCAGGCACGGCCGCGGCGCCAGCGCGCGCGCCAGCGCCACACGCTGCTGCTCCCCGCCCGAGAGCGTCTGCACGTCACGCGCCTCGAAGCCCGACAGCCCGACCTGTTCGAGGCACTCCCCGACGCGTGCGGCGATCGACGCCGCATCGGTGCGTTGCATCTCCAGCCCGAAGGCGACGTTGCGCTCGACGTTCAGATGCGGGAACAGGGCGTAGTCCTGGAACATCAGTCCGAAGCCGCGCCGGTGGGCAGGCACGCCGTCGACCGGCTCTCCGTCCCACAGGATCCGCCCGGCATCCTGCGCTTCAAGCCCGGCGATGATCGACAGCAGCGTCGATTTGCCCGACCCGCTTGGCCCGAGCACGGCGACGATCGATTGAGCCGGTATGCAGAACGATACGCCATCCAGCGCCACCGTCGCCGCGTAGGACTTGCAGAGACCCTCCAGACTCAGCCCATTGCATGCATTGGACGAGGGTCGATCAGGCATTGCCGTGGCAGGAGCTCCCTGCGCCCGGGTGTCCATGGGGCTAGAACTCCCCGACATCGGCGATCCGCAGCCGCTCGATGCCCAGCATCCCGGCGGCGCAGACGAGCATCAGGATGGTGCTCAGGGCCAACCCCTGCCCGTAGTTGAGCGCGCCGGGCAGCGACAGGAAACGGTAGATCATCAGCGGCACGGTTGGGTACTCGGGTCGGGCGATCAGCGCTGTGGCACCGAACTCGCCCAGCGAGATGGTGAAGGCGAACGCCGCTGCGACGAGCAGCGCCCGGCCGACGAGCGGAAGGTCGACGCGGGCAACGACGCGCGCCGGGCTAGCGCCCAGGACGCTGGCGGCCTGGCGCAGCCGGGGCCGGATACTGCGCAGCGCCGGCGTCAGGCTGCGGACGACGAAGGGTAGGGCGACCAGCGTGTGGGCCAGCGGCACGAGCAGCGGTGACGCCCGCAGGTCGAGCGGCGGGCGATTCAAGGCGACGATGAATCCCAGGCCGAGCGTGACCGCGGATGTGCCCAGCGGGAGCAGCAACAGCGGATCGAACAGACGGCTGGCGACCGACGCTGGACGGTAGGCCAGCGCCCAGGCCGCGGGCAGGCCCAGGGCGAGCGACAGCACCACGCTGGCCGAGGCGTAGGCCAGCGAGACGCCGATAGCCGTCGTCGGCGGGACGTAGAAGGCCGAGTCCTGCCGGTTGATCCATAGCTCCTGGTAGAAGTCGAGCGTCAGGCCGGCGAAGACCGGCGTCGAGTGGCCGGGTGGCAAGTCAAGGCGAACCACCGATCGCGCCGCCAGCGCCAGCAACGGGGTGGTGAGCAGAAGCAGCAGAAGCCCGACAAGGGCAGCCGCGGCCAGGCGGCGGTGCAGCCCGCGCAGGCGGAGCTGCGTGTGCCGGCGAGAGCGCAGGCTGAGAGGGCGCGACAGACGGGCCGCCAGGCGCGTGTAGGCGATGGTCACTGCCAGCGTGCAGCCCAACTGGAGGATGGACAGCGCCGCCGCCAGCGGCAGGTTGAACAGGCCGACGGTCTGGTTGTAGATCTCCACCTCGAGCGTGGTCAGTCGCGGCCCGCCCAGGATCAGGATCACGCCGAAGGAGGTGAAGTCGAACAGGAAGACCAGCAGCGCCGCGGCGGCGATGGCCGGCAGCAGCAGGGGCAGCGTGACGCGTCGCAGCACCTGCCCGCGTCCGGCGCCGAGCGTCTTCGCCGCCGCGCCTAACCGGGGATCGAGGTGGGACCAGAAGTCGCCCACCAGACGCAGGACGATGCTGGTGTTGTAGAACACATGCGCCAGAAGGATGGCGCCCAGCGTGTGGACGATCTGCAGGGGCGACTCGGCTAGGTCGAACGTGCCCATCAATGCCAGATTGACCCAGCCGCGCGGTCCGAGCAGCGCCTGGAAGGCCGCGCCCACAACCAGCGTCGGCATGACGAACGGTACGACCGTCAGGGCCTGGATCAGGCTGCGGCCGCGGAACTCGAAGCGCGCCAGCAGGTAGGCACCGGGGAGCCCGATGAGCAGCGTCAGAAGTGTCGACAGGCCGGCCTGCAGGAACGTGAAACCGAGGATGTCCCGTTGGACATGCGAGCTGAACGCTTCGATGAACGGCGCTGCCAGATCGACACCGCGCGCCAGGCTTAGGCGCAGGATTTGCGCCATCGGCAGGGCATAGAACAGCGCCAGGAAGACGAGCGGCCCGGCCCACAGCGCGGCGGTGCGAGCGGCCGGACCCAGACGCGCGAGCGGGTGTCTCAACGCAACACAACCTCACGCCAGGCGTTGATCCAAGCCTCGCGATTGGCCTCGATGTCGGCCGGAGCGACCGCTACCGGCCGATCCGGCACCGCCAGGTACTCCTGGAAGGCAGGGTCGAGCTTCGCCCGGGGGTTGACCGGGAAGACATACATCTGCAGCGGCATGTCCTCCTGGAAGACCGGCGAGAGCATGAAGTCTATCCAGGCCTCGGCCAGCGCGCGGTGGTCGGTCCCGCGCAGGATGCCGGCGAACTCGATCTGCCGGAAACAGGTGTTGTCGCTCACGACGGCGACCGTGGGCGGCTCGTCCACCGGTGTCGCGGCGTAGACCACCTCGAACACCGGGCTCGAGCCGTAGGAAACGACGATCGGCCGCGGGCCGCGACCGGATGAGCCGCTGAACTCGGTGTTGTAGGCCGTCTCCCATCCATCGACGACCAGGACATCGTTCGCCGCCAGTTGCTCCCAGAAGGACAGGTAGCCCGGATCGCCGAAAGCCCCGACCGTGGCGAGAAGGAACGCCAGCCCCGTAGACGAGGTTGACGGGTTCTCTACGACGAGCAGCCCCTTGTACTCCGGGCCGGCCAGGTCGACGAGCGAGACGGGAGGCCGGAGACCGTGCTCGGCGAAGTAGGCCTTGTCGATGTTGAGACACACGTCGCCGGTATCGATCGGCAACGCCCGGTTCTCGGGATCGAGGCGCAGGGTCTCGGGAAGATCTGCAAGGGCGGGAGCGTCGTACGGTTCGAAGATGCCTTCGTTCAAGGCGCGTGACAGGTACGTGTTGTCGACGCCGTAGAGCACATCGGCCAGCGGGTTGTCCCTGGCCAGGATCGCCTTGTTGAGCATGGTGCCGGCGTCGCCAGCCTTGACGAACTGGACTCTGGCGTCGTTGGACTGTTCGAACTCGGCCAGCACCGAGGCCGACAGGCTGAAGGAGTCGTGCGTCATCACGGTCAGGACCGCTGGCAATGAGGTCGGGGTGACGATGGGTGGCAGCGCGGCCGGCTCGGGCCGACAGCCGGCCAGCATCCAACCGACCAGGACGGTCAGCAGGGCCAGGGATCGAGATGCCGGAAGCCAGGTTCGTGTCATGGCGCGTGCTCCTCGGGGTTCGCGGTGAGTGGGCCACCGTGAACCACCAACAGCAAGCCTTCGGTGAGGCGGACCGTCGCCGCACGGTTCAGCAGCGCGTTGCTGACGCCTCGTGTGGCGGCAAAGCGGAGCGTCTCGTCCTTGAGGGGGTACTCAAGGCCGTCGGTCGTGACGCCGTGGGCATCACCGGCCAGCGGCAAGAGGGACAGCGTGTCGCCCGGCGCGCCGTTCAGGCTGAGCGATTGTGGCCCGTGCAGCAGCGTCACCTGCTGCGGGCCGTCGACCAGCCAGGTGCGGGTACGTTCCAGCACAGGCGAGGCGAGCAGCAGGGCGTTGGCGAGTGTCTGATCCCAGCGATCGCCCAGGGCGCCGAGGACGAGGATCTCATCCGCCCCGTGGCAAACGGCGTAGGCAAGTGCCAGTTCGAGGTCGGTCTCATCCTTGCGTTCCGGATGACGCACGACGGTCACGCCATGGGCATCGAGAGGCGCTAGCTCGTCGGAGCCGACCGAGTCGAGATCGCCGATCACAACCGCCGGCGTCAAGCCAAGACGGCGGGCATTGTGCAGGCCGCCATCGGCGGCCAGGATCCAGTCATCCAGGCGCACGCGGGCGCGGTCCGTTGAGGGGTCGCTCAGCCGTCCGTTGGCGAGGATCACGGCGCGCAAGATGAAAAACCTCCACCGGGGTCGGTGGAGGGAAATGGGTCGAGATGGTCGCTCCCTCCGCCGGCATTACCCGGATCAGGTTCGGCGGGTCGAGGGCTCACGGCCCTCCTCTCAGCCCGGCATACCGGGCTCCCCGTTTCGGTTGTTCACCCCTAAGTATAGCGCTGCCGGACTAGTGGGTCAAGTCGCACGCAAGGTCGGACGTCTCAAGCGCGCCTGAAGAGCCCGGATTGGCAACGGACAGGCGACGGTCCAGCGGTCCCAGGCCTGCCGGATCCCTCGATCAGCCGCCGGACGGATGCGCGAGGAAGTGGCTGATCTGGCGCCGAACCTCCTCGGCCTCGGCCTTGTCATACTCGGCGAGCAGCTTGAAGGCCCGCCCGTCGGCCGTGTCGATCTTCAGCGAGTAGCTCGGCCCACCGTCGCTCCACTCCGTGGTTTCCACCTTGATGGCGCGCAGGTCGTCGAGGGAGCATGTGCGCGCCTGCAGGGGCATCACCGGTGCCCGGGCGACGGTGGTCAAGGTGCGTCGCTGCCGGTCGAAGCGCGCCGTCGACTCGATCCCGGCGATGGCCGCCCAGACCAGGAAGCCGCTGACGGCCAGTGCCCCAAGGGAAATCAGGGCGGCGAATCCAAAGAAGGGATTAAGGATGCTCTCCCAGCCCGGTGCTATGAGAAGCTGGTAGGGAGCCAGAAGGGGAACCAGCGCGAGGACCGCGAAGAGCAGCCGCTTGCCAACAGGCATGGGCGAGGTGATCTCCAACCGATCCCCCCTCTCGACCACGCGCAGCATCGTACTTCCTCCTTGGATGAACCGGCGGCGGGGCAAGGAACCCCGGCGCACGCGCGGTCGTCGGGCGGATGCCTAGCCTGAATCGCCGGGCAGCCCCAGCAGAAGGGCCACGCGGTTGACCAACTGGTCGGGGGCGAAGGGCTTGAGGATGTAGTCGGTGGCGCCGGCGTCCATCCCCGCCTTGATCTCGGCATCCTGGCCCTTGGCCGAGAGGAACGCCACCGGGATATGCTGGGTGGACGGCTCAGCGCGCAAGCGCCGGCAAACGTCATAACCCGTCAGCCGCGGCATGCGGATGTCGAGCAGCACCAGGTCGGGGAGCTCGCGCAGCGCCACCGCCAAGGCGTCCTCACCGTTCGAGGCGGTGAGCACCGTGTGGCCGTGATGGCGGAGCGTGAAGCCGATCAGCTCGCGGATGTCTCGCTCATCTTCGGCAACCAGGATGCGGGCCATACGGACTCGCTAGCCTCCTGCGGATCCAGCGGCCGCCGGGGCGGCCGGCAGCCTGACGGTGAAGCGGGTGCCCTTTCCCGGCACGCCCGGGCTCTCCAGCTCGATCGTCCCGCCGTGCCGCTCCACCAGGTGAGCAACGATTGACAGGCCCAGCCCGGTGCCCGGGACGCCCAGGTTCAGGGCTTGCTCGCCGCGGAAGAAACGCTCGAACACGCGCGGCTGCTCGGCTGCCGGGATGCCCGTCCCGGTGTCGACCACGTCGACGCGCACCTCGCCGCCTTGCGTCCGTGCCCGGATCCAGACGGTGCCGCCTGCCGGCGTGAAGTTGAAGGCGTTGTCGAGCAACCCGCGCAGGATCTGCTGCAGACGCTGCGGATCGGCCTGCACGTCGGGCAGCGGCTCCTCGGCCTCCATCTCGATGCGCAGCGCTTTCGATTCCTGGACGCTGCGGGTCGCCAGATACTCGCGCCCTGTTTCCAGGACAGGCCGCAGCGGCACCGGCTGCAGGTGGAGTTCCTCGGCGCCGGACTCGATCCGCGAGAGATCAAGCAAGTCGTTGACCAGGCGCCCAAGCCGATCCGAGTTGGTGCGGATGGTCTCCATGAACTTACGCTGTTCGTCGGTGAGCGGGCCGGCGGCTTCGAGCAGCATCATCTGAACGTAGCCGCGGATCGACGTCATCGGCGTGCGCAGTTCGTGGCTGACCGTGGCGACGAAGTCGGACTTGAGTTGGTCGACCTCAACCTCGCGGCTGATGTCGCGGAACACGGCCACGGTTCCGAGAAAGTCGCTGCCCTGGACGATGGGGGCGATATGCACCTCGACGACGCGCCGGTCCTCGAGTTCGAGGCGGTCGGCGAGCGAGGCGTGCTCGGCGGCGGCCGGCGGGTTCTGGCTCCAGGCCTGCAGCGCCTCAGCCCAGCGGCGGCCGGCGGGGCCGTACACGCCGATCCACTGCGCGGCCGGCTGTCCAACCACAGACGCGCGCTCGATGCGCAGGATGCGCTCGGCGGCCGCGTTGCAGAGCGTCACATGGTGACCCGGACCGGTGACCAGCACGCCGTCGGCGATCGACTCGAGGATCGCCTGGGCGCGGCTCGAGTCAGCCTGTTGCTGCCGGGTCGCCTCATCCTCCCGGCGCGAGCGTTCGTGCAGGCTGCGCCGGAGGTCCGCCATACGGAGGGCGCAGGCCATCAGTCCGGCGGCGGCGCTGGCCAGCTCGAGATCGATTGGAGTGAAGGCCTCCGGCTGGCGCGACAGCAGCAGGCAGGCGCCGAATGCGTCAGAGCCCGCCAGGAGCGGGACCGCCAGGGCGCTGCGATGGTCATCCGCCGCGCCGGGGAAGGGGATCCAGCGGCGGTCGCGGCTGACGTCGGGGATGAGCGCCGGCTGGCGGTGCTCGATCACCCAGCCCGCCAGGCCGTGGCTGCGCTCGGCGGTCAGCGGGCGCACCACCGGTTCCGTGTCCTGACCGGAGTTGTGCGACGCCCAGTGGAGCAGGCGGTCTGACCCGGGAGCCACGAGGTGAAGAGCGGCTCGCTCGGCTCCGGAGGCGCGGGCGAGGACCGCCAGTGCGCGGGCGAGCACCTGGTCGACATCGTCTGCGGCGGTCAGCTCGCCGCCAACCTCGGCCAGGGCATCGAAGGGGCTGATCGGGCGGGGCGACGGGGTACCGGGAGCAGCCCGCACCGGGGAGGGGCGCAGGCGGGTCGTCACGAACGCGCCCAGACCCGCCGCCAGGACGGCGACCAGGAGCAGTGCGGTGATTTCTCCGGGGCCGAGGGTCACGGGCTAGCCTGCACGCTCGTAGGCATCGCGGCGCCGGGCGCGAGCCGCCGCCTCGAGCAGATCCTCGGGGCGTGCGAACGGGCCTTCGGCGGCCGCCACCACGCCCACCGAAAGGTACAGTCGGGGCGGTGGATCGTGCTTGCGGCCACCGGGGACAAGCTCCTCCGCCGCGTTGCGGGCAGCGCGGGTCTCGTCCTCGAACCGCTCGCGCAGACGCTCGGCGACACTCGGCGCTGCGAAGGCGTTGGTGATCACGGTGAAGCTGCCAGCCCAGTCGTAGCCGATGAAGTCGTCGGGCCCGCCGAGAGCATCGACCGACTGGCCCAGGAACTGCGTGGCGCCCCGAAGGACCTCGTCCCCGGGCACCGATCCGCGTGACTCGAGGTAGCGGTCGAAGCCCTCAATGCGGCAGGCGAGCAGTCCCCAGTCCACGGTGGTCAGCAGGGCAGACACCTGGTCCTCAATCAGCTTGCCTGCCGGCAGTCCGGTGCGCGGGTCGGTGAGCCGCTCGCGCTCGGCCCGGGTGAGCACGTTCTGGATCCGCAGGCCGAGCTCCTCGATGTCGAAGGGCTTGGTGATGTAGTCGTCAACGCCCAACTGCAGGCCGGTGATGCGATCGCTGCGCTCGTCCTTCTGCGTGAGGAAGATGATGGGGATGTGTCCGGTGCGCGGGCTGGCGCGCAGGGCCCGGCAGACCTCGTAGCCGTCCAGATCGGGCAGCAAGATGTCGAGCAGGATCAGGCTGGGGAGCTCAAGGCGGCTCAGGCTGAGGGCGTCCCGGCCACGCGGAGAGACCTTGACCTGATAGCCCTGCCCGGTGAGGTATAGCTGCAGGACGTTGGCGATGTCGCGGTTGTCCTCAACGACCAGAAGACGGTGATGGGTCATGGTTCCCCGTAGCTGGCATGCGGGCGTAACGCCGTCCGAGCCGGAAGCGATGTACGAGGGAATCTTACGGTAAAGCCCGAGGCCGGGCAACCATGACCTATGGGCGAGGGCGGGCGGGTCAGAATCAGGCCCGGAGCTCGGGGGTAAGGGTCCGGAGGGATCAGTCCAGTGGCTGGCGGACGATGCGCAGGACGCAGGCCGGGTCTCCGCGCGCGGCGCAGGCCGTCTCCTCCACCAGGAAGTTCTTGCCTCCGCTCATCCAGCCCAACCCCTCCTGGAAGAAGCCGATGGCCAGGTGACAGCCCGGTTGATCGAGGTGCCGGCCCCAGCACAGCGGGCAGACGTCCAGGTGAAAGAGATAGGCGTCCGGCGTCTCCTCGAGGTGGACGGTCTGATCGGTGTAGCGGTTGAGGATCCCGGCCGCCCCCTCCAACCCGGCCTTCAGCTTCATGTGCAGCGGGAGCAGGCGGTAGGAGAGCTCGGTCATGCCGAGCATCGGGCCGAACTCGCGCAGTGCGTGTTTGAAGGCGGCCCGACCCGTACGCAGCGCAAGGCCGCGCCCCGCCCGCTGGCCGTACAGCCGGTCGAGCGCCTGGTGGATGCGTCCCAGGTCCTCGAAGGCAAACTCGCGATCCAGGGTATTGGGCGGGAGGTTGGGGATCAGGTTCGGAAGCTCGGCCACATTGAGGACAGCATTCACGCCGTTGTGGCCGATGACTTCCTCCAACGACAGGAGCAAGATCCGACCGATCTTGTTGGGCAGGTAGAGGCTGGGCTGGATCGCCACGGTTGCAGGGACCATCCGGGCGCGCCGCTCCGGACGCGCCGGTGCGGCCTACTTCTTCTCCATGTCCTCGAGGATGCTGTAGAGCAGTTCGAGCAGTACCTTCTTGACCGACTCCTTGTCGCCGGCGACGCACGGCAGCATCTTGACCGCCGGATCGAGCTTGAGGGCGATCCGCAGGTCCTCCACCGTCCAGGCATCCTTCAGGTCCTGCTTGTTGGCCGCCACGACGTAGGGCGTCGGGGCGTAGGCGCGGAAGGTCTGCAGGATGCCCTTGGCCTCGCGGAAGGTCTCCGGACGCGTGCTGTCGACGGTGACGATGAAGCCCAGCATGCCCTCCGACAGGATCTCCCACATGAAGTCGAAGCGCTTCTGGCCGGGGGTGCCGAACAAGTACAGCACCAGGTCGTCGTCGACGGTGATGCGGCCGAAATCCATGGCCACCGTGGTAGTTTCCTTGATCCGCTCGGCCTCCGAGGAGATCTTGCGCTCGGTCGAGACGACATCGATCTCGCTCACCGAGCGGATGAAGGAAGTCTTCCCGGCTGCGAACGGACCCGTGACGACCATCTTCACGGTTTGCATGGCTGCCCTCGCCTAGAGCGACCGGATGCGGTCAATCAGACGATTGACCAGCGAGCTCTGCTGCCGTTTGTCCATGGTCGGCACTTGGCGTGCCTGAGGCGGGAGCGGCATCCCCGCCGGACGGACGACCTCGACCAAGCCGGCCTGGATCAGGCCGTAAACGATCCGGCGGACCTCGAGCTCGTTCATCTTGTTGGCCTTCATGATCTGCCGGATGGTGTTCTTCGGGTTGATATACGAGACGACTTTCCACTCCTCGACGTTGAGGTTGACGTCGCGGATGTTGGCCCCGGGGCGTTCGATGAAGTCCAGGGCCATGTCGAGGTTGGGCAGTTCCTCCTGCAGCTGCTCCCACTCGCGCATGCGGCGGGCGCCTTCGATGATGATGTTCTCCAGGTCGAGGCGCATGACGATGCGGTCGTCTGGCGGCAACACGTCGTTGTCGAAGCGGAAGAAGCCGTCCACCCAGGTGAACAGGCGGTAGACGATGTCGATGATGTACTGGCGGATGCTGGCCAGGATATCCTGCTGGGTCAGGTAGCCGGCGTTGATCAGCAGCAGGCCGAGCTCCTTGTCGGTCTTCTCGCCGGCGTGCGACTTGATGACCTGCGCCTGCTTGGCCGTGATCCGGCCGGTGCGGGTCAGGATGCCGACGAGCGTCCCGTCCTCGTTGCCGAGCTGGGCATAGATCAACTTGCCGGCCTGGAAGGAGACCCAGGCGGCCTCGTTCGGCCCCTCGACGGTGAGCGTACCCGTCTTATGGGCCAGATTGATCAGGTTGAGCAGTTGCGTGACGCTGAAGTCACGCAGGTTGCCCTTGACTGCCATGCCGGCCTCGGTCAGGCGGCGCGCAGCGACGCCCGAGTGCGGCGATTATACGTTGTCGGCAGGAGAACCGCAAACCGGACCCCGGTTTCGGGCGCGGCTAGGCATGCCAGCCGCCACGAGAGAGGCGCACGTTCTCGGCGGTGAGGAAGGCCTCGGGGTCCAGTTCCAGTGCCTGGTTGGTCACGGCGGGTGCATCGCGCCGAGGCACGTGGCACCAGATCAGCATTACCGTGCCGTCCTGCCCGCGCGCGGCGAACTCGGTGGCACCCCAGCCGCGCTGGCGCAGGGCGTCGGCGATGGCCGTGCCGCGCCGCGAGCTGACGATGCGCACCAGACGGTGGCCGGGAGCCAGGCGAGCTTCGACCAGGATCCCCAGTACGCTGCCGCAGGCGAAACCGCCGGCGAAGGCCGCCAGGTTCCACGGATTGTCGAGGTTGGTGAGTAGGCCGGCGATGGCGGTGATGAACAGCATGGCCTGGGTGAAGCCGGCCAGCCAGGCGGCGGCCCGCTGGCCGCGCGCCAGCGAGAGCACGCGCAGCGTGTCGATGGCATTGTTGAGGGTCAGCAGAAGGAAGATCAGGATCGGGAGTGTCCAGGCAGGGAGTCCGGCGGCGAATGGCAGGCCCGGCAGGTTGGCGAAGCGCCCGATCGCCAGGGCGGCGGCAAGGATCAGCAGGGGTTGGATCGGCAAGGCGGTCACGCCCTATGCTCCCCAGTAACCGCGGTGAAGCGGGCGGACGTCTTCGACGGTGACAAAGGCCTCCGGGTCGATGGCATGCACCTGCCGCGTGACATGCGAGACATCCCGGCGGCGGACGCTGCATGTCAGAACGGAAACCGTCCCGTCCTTGCCGCGCCCGGCGAGCTCGGTCACGGCATAGCCGGATGCCCGGATGGCATCGGCCAGCTCCGAGCCGCGGTGCGGGCTGATGACGCGCACATGGCCGTGACCGATTGCCAGCCGCTCCTCGATCAACATGCCGATGACCGTGCCGGTGGCGAACCCGCCGGCGTAGCCGACGACGTTCCACAAGTTGTCGACGTGGCGCAGTACGCTCGAAATGGCCACAACCCAGATGGCAGATTGGACGAAGCCGAGCGACCAGGCCAGCGCCTTGCGCCCGCGAATGACGAGCAACACCCGCAGGGTGTCGAGCGTCATGTCGGCGACGCGCAGCCCGAAGATGACCAGCGGGAGGAGGACGGCGGGGATGGCGAGCGTATCCAGCATCGGTCAGGCCTGTTCCGATCCCGGCTCGGGAAGCGCCGGCAAGTACATCGTGTCGACGTACTCGCGGACCATTCGGCGCATGCTGAAACGCGGTGCCAGCGTGCGGATCGACTCCTTGACCAGCCCGAGCCACTCCCCGGGGAGGTTGTCGGCCGAGCGCTCCACGTAGTAGAGAGGGATGATCTCGTCCTCCAGCAGGTGGTATAGGCTCTCGGCATCGGCCGCGTCCTGGGATGCCGGATCGCTAACCTCGCCTTCGTCACCGATGGCCCAGCCGTTGCGGCCGTTGTAGCCCTCGCGCCACCAGCCGTCCAGCACCGACAGGTTCAGCGCGCCGTTCAGGGCCGCCTTCTGGCCCGATGTGCCCGATGCTTCATTCGGTCGGCGCGGCGTGTTCAGCCACACGTCAACACCCTGCACCAGGTAGCGAGCCAGGTTGATGTCGTAGTCTTCGAGGAACACCAGACGGCCGCCCGTCTCGGCGCGCTTCACCTGGCGGTAGACCTCCTGGATGAGCAGCTTGCCGGGCTCATCGGCGGGGTGGGCCTTGCCGGCGAAGATCACCTGCACGGCCATCCCTGGCCGGTTGACTAGCTTCAGCAGTCGCTCGACATCGCGCAGGATCAGGCTTGCGCGCTTGTAGGTGGCGAAGCGGCGGGCGAAACCGATGGTCAACGCATACGGGTCGAGCAGCACTCCGCTGGCGATGACCTGCACCGGGTGGACGCGCGCCTCGTTCCAATGCGTGCGGGCACGCTCGCGCATGTAAGCCACCAGCTTGCGTTTGAGGTGGCGGCGCACCGCCCACAGCTCCGTGTCGGGGATGCGCTCGATCGCCTCCCACGTCCGCGGGTCATCCAGGCGCTCGTGCCACCCCGGCTCGAAGTAGCGGTCGAACAGCAGCCACAGGCGCCGCGCCAGCCAGGTGCCGGTGTGGATGCCGTTGGTGATGTGGCCGATCGGGACCTGTTCAACGGGCAGCCTGGGCCACAGGAAGGACCACATCTTGCGCGCCACCTGCCCATGCAGCTCCGACACGCCGTTGGCGCGCTCGGCCGTGCGCATCGCCAGGACGGGCATGCTGAAGGTCTCGCCCCACGATTCCTTGCGCCGGGCGACGTCCAGGAAGGCCTCGCGCTCCAGCCCCAACTGCGGCCAGAAGTTGCCGAAGTACTTGTCCATGAGCCAGAGTGGGAACTCGTCGTTGCCGGCCGGGACGGGGGTGTGCGTCGTGAACAGGCTGGTGGAGCGTACGCGTTCGATGGCCTGCGCGTAGGTCTTTCCGGCCGCCACGAGCTCGCGCGCTCGCTCCAGCGCCAGGAAGGCCGAATGGCCCTCGTTCATGTGCCAGACCGCCGGGTTGTAGCCCAGGGCGCGCAGGGCGCGCACTCCCCCGATGCCCAGCAGGATCTCCTGCGAGATACGCATCTCCAGGTCGCTGGTGTACAGGCGGGCGGTCAGGGCGCGGTCGACGGGCTGGTTGGCCTCGACATCGCTGTCGATGAGGAACAGCGGCACCCGGCCAACTTGGATGCGCCACAGCCGTGCATTCACCGGCCGACCCGGAAGGTCGACGGTGATCATCAGCGGCCCGCCGTCCGCGTCGAAGACCGGATACACCGGCAGCTCGGGAAAGGATAGGGCGGCGTAGCGGGCTTCCTGCCACCCGTCATCGCTCAGGCGCTGCTTGAAGTACCCCTGGGTATAGAGAAACCCCACCGCGACCAGCGGCAGGCCCAGGTCGCTGGCTTCCTTGAGATGGTCCCCGGAGAGGATGCCCAGGCCGCCGGCGTAGATAGGCAGCGACTCGTGCAGGCCGAACTCGGTGGAAAAGTAGGCGATCGGCTGGTTCATCCGGTCCGGATGGGCCCGCGGATACCAGGCGTTGGGGCCATCGGCCATGTAGGCATCGAATGCGCGCACGATCCGGTCGATGAAGTCGAGCAGCCAGCGATCGTTGGTGGCGGCCCGCAACCTTTCTCCGGGCACGTCTCGCAGGAAACGCACCGGATTGTGTTCGGTGCGCTCCCAGGTATCGGCGTCAATGTAGCGGAAGATGCGCGACGACTCCGCGTTCCAGGTCCACCACAAGTTGTAGGCCAGGTCCGCTAGGCGGCGCAGGCGACGCGGCAGATCGAAGCCATTGGGCGGGGTGAGCGACAGATTGCGGTCGGCGTCCATGAGGCTGCGGGGAGCGCGGGTTCCTTGGTCGAGGTCTGGCAATCATACCATGCGCGCTTGCCTGCGCGGCGCTGGACGGCGCCAGCCGGGCAGGCCACCCGGGAGGCCTGGCACGGCATGAGCCTTTGCGTTCTCAGCGGTGACCGGGTGAAGCCCGCCGCAAGCCATGTCCCTTCAGGGACTGTGGACAAGGCGGGCTTGGAGTTGTCCGGGCCTGCCGATGGCGGTATAGTTGTCCTGCAATACGATCGGGCGTACCAAGCGTCAGAAGGAGAATAGCCTCAGCGCAGGCCCGGTGCGGCTCTCCAACAACTTCAGTTTGCCGGTTGTGCGGGGAAGGCCCGCATGCAAAAACTGAACCGTGGATAAGAGAGAAACTCCTTTTCGGGTGGGACGCACCCGTTGGGGCGTAACGTGGCCGGTTGCGGCGAGCG